>JFJP01039247.1_pt1 | contig 14406 bp, 11 predicted proteins | sample 431651 | NCBI WGS metagenome assembly JFJP01 (sample SAMN02602958, study PRJNA72255) | Microbial mat metagenome, whole genome shotgun sequencing project. | biome: fresh water; feature: sink hole; material: water; isolation source: purple microbial (photo- and chemosynthetic) mats found in... | reverse complement strand
AAGTTGAGTAAGAAGTTTATTAATATCTTTTCCAATAGCTTTTCTACCTTCATCACTTGTTGTAGCGGTTGCTGCTTGGATTAATTTTTGTTTTACAACATCAAGAATATTTGATTGCTCCGCCATAGCTTTATCAGCGATTTGTGTAAGAGCAGTTGCACTATTTCCATTTGCTACAGCTTGAGATATTGAACTCGCTTGAGTTCTTAATTTATCAGCAATCGCAAGACCAGATGCATCATCACTAGCTTTGTTAATTCTAAGACCTGAACTTAATTTCTCTAATGAACTTCTTAAGTTATTATTTGTTTGAGTTGTTGTTTCTTGAGCGTTTAACGAGCTTATATTTGTATTTATTCTCATAACTTTGTAAATAATTTCAATTTACACCGATTAACTTTCTTATCCGATTTTCATCATTTAAGCATAAGGTCTCTCACCTTTTGGTATCAATCGATACCTATATAATTATGTAGAAATTATAATATACCATTTCTTAATATTAGTTTAAATTTTATGAAAGTAATTCATTTGCTATGTCAAATCTATTTGCAGTCATAAGATGGATTTTATGGTGAATTTTTTGTGTGTCTTGCAGTAGCTTACTACTAAGCTCCATACCCACTTTATACTCCTCTTCCTCCCCGATTTTAGAAGCCTTGGCTAATGCATCTAGCCAACTCTCAGGGACATAAATACCAGGAACATGTGATGCTAAAAATTGAGCTGTTCTAAGTTTTGTAATTGGAAAGATTCCCAAGATTAGTTGGCTTTTTGATCTTTCATCTTTAAATTCGGCTTTTGCATTTTCAAAACTTTCAAGCAAAGCCTTACCATTATCAACATCATAAACTGGTTGAGTTATTATCCCAACAGCTCTATTACTGATTTTTTTATTCATTTTTTTCTCTAATGACTTAAAATTTTTAGAATAAGAGTTTACAACAGCAAATGGATATATCTCTTTTGGAGCGATTTTAAAAGGTTTTCCTGCAAAATCCATACCATTGTTAAATGAATTTACTATCTCCAAAAGCATATTTGAATTTCCCTCAAACACCCCTTTTGTATGTGGCTGGTCACTCATATGAGCAGGATCTCCTGTTAGGGCTAAAATAGCCCTAATATCAAAATCATTTCCACCTAACAAATCACTTTGAAGAGCTATTTTATTTCTATCCCTCATCGATAATGTTGCAATTACAGGTTTTTTAAATTCATTTTGAAGTTTTAGTGCAGCAAAAAAAGAGTTGTATTTAAGTTTGGCTAGCGGATTATCAGTTGTGGTAAAACCATCAACTTTTGAAGCCAAATCATATTGTTTGATTTTATTTATAATTCCATCAAAAGATGGTTCATGTGAAGGAGTTGTTTCTAATGTTAAATAATTTTCATTTTGTAGCTTATCTATAAGTGTCGCAAACATTTGTGGTAACCTCGATTTTTTCTAATAAAGCGCGATTGTACCACATCTATGTTTGAGTTTCCTATTCACTTATTTTTCTAAATAGGTGAAAATTACCTTTTTCTAACATCTCCCTTGTGTATTTCTTTGTAGCCTTATTGCATTTATGCCAAATTCCAGATGGAAGTCTTATTTCAAGTTTTTTCTTATCCATAAGTTTAATAATCTTTTTTGGAGTAAGAATTTTAAATACTGGTGAAAAATCAAGTTCTGTTAAATCTATATCGTTTTTATAAAATAATGTTTGATCTTTAAATTTCCCCCAACCAGGAACGCCTTCTTCTGTGTATGGAATCTCATGGTCATTTTCAAATTCAACAACTATTTTGTAGTGACTATCTTCAAAAACATCTCTAATTGTACCCTTACCAAATACCAAACCAAAAACAACATCACCTTTTTTTGCATCTTTAAAATATCCCATTTTCTCCCCTTATTATCTGCTTTGCAATTATTTTGCCACAAATTGATTTCAAATCAATAACATCTTACCTAAGAAAACTACTAAACGACATTTTATAGTTTCAAAAAAGATTTAATTTTGGATAACATAAAATAAAAATTGGAACAAAATGAAACAAATTCTTTGGTTTAGACGCGATTTAAGAATACGAGATAATGCGATTTTGGCAAATGCAAAAGGTGAGGTTTTACCTATTTTTATTTTTGATACAAATATCTTATCGAAACTTCCACAAGATGACAAAAGAATGAGCTTTATATATAAATCCGTTTTGGATTTAAAATCTAAACTTAAAACTTTGGGGCTTGATTTAGCAATATTGTTTGATACTCCACAAAATGTCTTTACTGCTCTTAAAAATGATTTTGATAGGGTTCTTTGTAGTTGTGATTTTGATAGTTATGCTATAAAAAGGGATTTAGAAATTGAAAAACTAATAAAAATGGATAGATTTTACGACAGTTTTCTAATCCATCCAAATGATGGTTTAAAAGGAGATGGCTCACCCTATAAAGTCTTCACACCATTTTACAACAACTTAAAAATTATTTGGGATAGCTCAAGCATTAAAGAACATGACATCAATAAAAATATAAAACTAACAAATTTTGACTATAACAACATACCAAAACTTTCATCTCTTGGATTTATAGAGTCAAAATTACCATATTTTTTAAACTTATCCCCATTTGAAGTATTGGATATTTTTCAAGAAAAGCTAAACAGCTACAAAGAAGATAGAGATTTATTTTATAAAGATGGTACATCAAATTTGTCTGTATTTTTAAGATTTGGGCTAATCTCGCCTAGAGAAGTTTTCAATCATCTAAAAAAATACAATGGGAGTGATTTTTTCATTAGGGAGCTTTTTTGGAGGGAATTTTATAACTACATATTGTACCACTTTCCACAAAGTGAATTTGAAAATTTTAACAAAATAGTTATCCCTTGGGAAAATGATAAAGTAAAATTTGATGCTTGGTGCAATGGGGAAACTGGAGTTGCAATAATAGATGCTTCAATGAAACACCTAAATGCAACAGGTACAATGCCAAACCGTTTAAGAATGGTTGTTGCTTCATTTTTATCAAAAAATCTCCTAATTGATTGGAGATATGGTGAGAGATACTTTGCACTTAAACTTTTAGATTATGAAGCTAGTTCCAACATAGGCTCATGGCAATGGGGAGCTAGTACTGGTGCTGATAGTGTCCCTTATTTTAGAGTATTTAATCCATATTTACAAAGTGAGAAATTTGATAAAGATGGAGTTTTTATCAAAACAGTTTTGCCAAATCTTAACAATCTTTCACAAAAAGAGCTGCACAAAGAGAATAAAAATGCAATTGTAGATACAAAATTATCAAGCAAAAGAGCGATAGAAGTTTTTAAAAATAGTAAAGGGTGATTTTATAGCAAAACACCATTTTTTAAATAGTATGAGATTGGAAAATAACTAACCACAATAAGATAGATTATAAGAAAAACAATAGATGCTCGATAATAAAATAACTTATTACCTCCAACAATAGCTACACTTGATAAACTAAGTGCAAAAAAAGTTCCTAAAAAAAGTGAAATATATAAAACATAACCTATGTACAAATACTCTTTTTGCAAAATACAAAATGGACAATGGTGGGTTGGAAGCTCGTAAATATATGGGCTAAAAAATATTATTAAAGATAAAATCGAAACAACCAAAAAAAGAAGTGATAAAGTTGAAAAAATATAGTCATTTTTCACCAAATATCCGATAATTAAAAATATAAATATCCCATAACAAAGATATCCATAAATAAAACTATCAACACTTAACAATATTCCAAGATATGATGTTTGTGCATTTGAAAATAATGCTCCACAACAAAGTGCAATTTTCTCCAAATCAATGCTATCAAACATCAAAAAATCAAGTAAAAGTTCAAAAATAATAAGCAAAGATGCGATTATAAAAAAGGCGAATTTTAATTTTGTAAACCTCAAATCTTCAAACTTTAAATCTCCATAATGGATAATCAACCAAAATCCAAACAGATAAAGATTTACTACTTTTAATATTAAAAGCGGAATACCATAACTACTTGAATCTATAACTCCAGCACTACACATAGCGCCAACAATAAGGTTTGATAAGCCATCAATAGTAAAAATAAAAAATAAAAACAGTGGTATTTTTAAAATAAAAACATATTTTATAATCGTTGACAATAGATAGCTTTGTTTTTCTAGTTTGTACTGAATATTGGTAGTTGCGTTAAAATCCCAATTTATAAATAATTTAACACTTAGAAAAAGTGAAATACTCAAAAAAATCAAAAAAATTCCGTCAAGTAATAAAATAATCTCTACATTCGGATTTAAAAACATCTAAATTATTTTTCCATTTTTAAGCTCAATCACTTTATCAATAATAGTATGATTAAAAATCAATGGATCATGTGTTGCTATTATGATTGTTTTATTTAGTTTTTTTAATTCTTGTAAAATATCTAAAAAATCTAGCGAGAGTTTTTCATCCAAATTTGCCGTTGGCTCATCTGCCAAAATAATATCTGGATTGTTTACTAAAGCCCTTGCTATTGCTACTCTTTGCTGTTCTCCACCTGATAATTTACGAACTAAAATATCTTTTTTATCTTTTAAATTAAAAGTATTAAGTAAATAATCAAGTCTATTTACCACAAAGTCATCACTTGGATTAAGGGGAATTAGTGGGACGATAATATTGTTGGCGACTGTTAAATTAGAGATTAAATTATATCTCTGAAATACAAAACCAATCGTTTTTAGACGATAATTAGATGAAAATTCATCACTTAATTTTGAAATTCTCTTATTATTTACTACAACTTCACCACTTGTAGGTTTTGTCATATTTGCCAAAATTGACAAAATTGTGCTTTTTCCACTACCGCTTGCACCTTTTAAAACTACCGAAGTTCCAGATGTTATTTCAAAACTTATCCCATCAAGTGCTACAATTTCTTGTTCATTTGAGATATATATTTTTGCTATATCTTTAAAAATTATCATCTTAATACCTCATCAGCATCAAGTGATGCAATGCGCCATGTTGGAAAAATTGAAGCCGCTATATAAATAGGAACAGATAAAAAAAACACAATACTTAGAAGTTCAAAATTAAGTTCAAACAAAATATTAAAATCAGGTTTCAATTCAGAATATCCCAAAAATATATCTTTTAAAAGTGGTGCATTTAAAATATAAATATACACATAAGAAACAAAAACGCCCAAACAAAATGCGAAAACAGAGATAATTCCGCTTTCAAGAAATTTTAATTTTAAAATATCATTAACACTCCAACCAACAGCTTTTAAGACACCTATTTCATTTTTTATTTCACTACTTATTGAATTTATTTTGTCATAAATTATCATAAAAAATGTAAATAGCGAAACGATAAATATAGACAAAAAAAGACCACTTTTATAATTAAACATCTCCTCATAGCCCCTTGAGAGTTCATTTTGTGTATAAACTTTACAATCAGGCAAAAGTGTTCGTATTTTTTCACTAATCATAAGAATTTCATCTTGATTTTTAATTTGAACAGTTAAATCAGAACTTTGTGAGCTCTTAATATTTAAAATATCAGATGCTAATTTTTTTGGCATCAAGATAATATCGTTAGTTTCAAAAGTTGTATCCCTATCAAAACTACCAACAATATTTACCTCTTTAATCTCACCATTTGGTTTTATAAAATTAAACTTATCAACAAACAAGCTTTCTTTTAAGAGTTTCCAAACACCAGCACCAACAACAATACTATTTTCCATTGTGTCAAAATTGTATTGGGAAGTAATTTTGGTAAAACTATTTTTATATTGCTCTTCAAAATGATCAATACCAACAACAGTAAAATAGATATTTCTTGGTGCAAAATAATAATACCCCCAAACTCTCCCGTTTACATAAGAAACCCCATCAATTTGTAGTATTTGATCAATCTTTTTATTATCAATAAGGGAAATTCGTCCGCTTTGCAATTGCTGGATAGTTATTTGTGGCAAACTATTGACTGTTAAAAGTGCTTCTTTTTTTAGTCCATTTGAAATTTGAAACACTGAAGTTATAATAAACACCAAGAGTGTAAAAACTACAAAAATAAAACTATTTTTTAATTTGTCTCTACATAATGAATTGAGGGCAAACTCCAAAAGAAAAAGATTTAATCCAAAAGAAAAAGATTTCAATATACAAAACTCATTTTTGATTTACTCTGCAACTCACCATCTTCACCAATTAAATCATAAATATTTGCTTCTGGTCTTATTTCTAGTACTTTTTCACCATCATATATTGCAATATGAGGCAGTGAAATTATTTTTAAGATTTCACTCTTGTCTGATAACTTATCAACACTACCATCATTTTTGGTTTGCAAGAATAGAAGAAGAAAAAACGATATGAAAGTAAAAAAAATAATAAAAATGGTAAATAATTTTGTCTTGGCTGTTAAGTTATAATTTAAATTTTGCATATTTTAGTTTACTACAAGATAATTAATTGTTTGTTAATTTTAATTATTTTTCTAAGTCTTTGATGACTTCAATAGTTTTAATATTAGAATTAACGCGCGCCTTCATTGTGTGTTCTTTAACATGCTTTGTAAGAATTTTTTGATACTTCTTATAGTTTCTTGAACCTATCTCAAATTGGCACATTTTCTTTTGGATTTTAAGTATATCTTGTGAGATTGATTTGTTTTCATCCATACTTAAACTCCTTATAAAAATTTTCTGATTATATCTTTTATTTACTTTTTGTTACGATGTACACAAAAAAAGGCTGAGCCTAAACTCAACCTTAATAATTATTGTTTAAAAACTATTGCAAAAGTCTTAAGATATTTTGCTGAACTTGGTTAGATTGACTTATAGCATATGTTCCAGCTTGAGCTATAATATTTTGTTTATTAAAATTTGCACTTTCAGCTGCATAATCTACATCTCTAATTACAGACTCTGCTGCTTTAATATTTGTAACCTGTGTCATCATATTTCTAATAGCTGATTCAATTTGATTCTGAGTAGAACCAAAATCACCTCTCCAAGCATTTAGTTGATTTAGTGCGCTATCAACTTGAATTAAATGCGCTCTAACATCATCACCAGACCAAGTAGCAGTAGTAGCACTAGCTTGTAGTGCAGACATTCCAGTTAATCCTGTCGTATTTGATTGAACAGAAGCTGAAAGATTAGCAGTATTGCCACTTTTTTCCCCCATTTGAAACACAAGTGTAGCAGTAGCTGAAGCTGCAGTTGCGCCCTGCAAAAGTCCAATACCATTATAATTTGTCTGATTCGCAATTTCGTTCAGTTGTGTTAGAAGTTTTGAAATGTCTTTACCTATTGCTAATCTACCTTCAGAAGAAGTTGTAGCTGTTGCAGCTTGAATTAATTTTTGTTTTACAATATCAAGAATATTTGATTGCTCAGCCATTGCTTTATCTGCGATCTGTATTAATGTTACAGCAGAATTTCCATTTGCCACAGCTTGAGTAATTGAACTTGCTTGGGTTCTTAACTTATCAGCGATTGCCAAACCTGATGCATCATCACTAGCTTTATTTATTCTAAGTCCTGAACTTAATTTTTCAAGTGAATTTGTTAAATTTTTATTCACTTGTTGATTTGATTCTAACGCTGTAAGTGATGCTACATTTGTGTTAATTCTCATTTTATTTTCCTTAAAGGTGTATAATTTTAATAGGGTTAATTGTATTTGAACATATCTTAAAAATAGATTAAGTAGATTCTAAAAGCCCCTAAATACAGGCTTTGTATACATTTCTTAATATTAGATTATTAAATCCGTATGGCTACTTTTTAGTTAAAATAACGCCACTTTCTATATGATTACTGTATGCGAATTGATCAAAAAAAGAGAAAATTTTTATCTTATGTGTCAATACTAACTCATCCAAATCCCTTTTGAGTGTCTCCGGATTACATGAAATGTAAATAATTTGATCAAATTCTGATGCAAGTTTTCGTGTAGTTAAGTCCAAACCAGAACGCGGTGGATCAACAAAAATAGTACTAAAATTATAATCCGCTAGCTTTACATTTTCTTGTGCTAGCCTTCTAAATTCCCTTTTTCCTTTTCTTGCTTCAACAAACTCTTCACTTGACATCCTCACAAATTTGATATTGTTGATACTGTTTAATCCACAATTTATTTTTGCTGAATTTATAGATGTTTTACTTATTTCAGTTGCCACAACTCTATCAAAATACCTACTCAAAGGTATCGTAAAATTTCCACCACCACAATACAGTTCACAGAGGTCATTTTTTTTCTCAATATTATTTATTACCCATTCAATCATTTGTTTATTTACTTCTTGATTTGGCTGAGTAAATCCTCCCTCTTTATATCTAAAATTAAACCCTGTATCTAAAATAGTTAAAGTATCACTTATAAAATCATCACCAAGGACTATCTTTTGTTTTCTACTTCTTCCAATTATTTTGATTCCAAACAAACTTTCTAGTTTTTTGGCTTCAGTCAACCAGTTTTCATCTAGGCTTCTATGGTAAATCATAGTTACCAAAATATCACCACTAGTGCTACTTAAAAATTCAATTGAAAAAAATTTGTGATGCAAAATTTTTGATTGATTTACTTCATCTAATAATTTTTGCATAATTATAGATATTGGGAGACTAACTATGCTACAACTTTGTATTGGTAAAATATTTTTATCTATGTCATTCATTGCGTAATGAATAGTAAATTCATCACCGTTGAAAATTTTCCAAATACGAAATTCCACGCGATTTCTAAAGACACCATCTTGACTTTTTATTACATCAAAATTATTATTATATAAGTTTTTAAATCTATCTTTTTCTCTATCTATCTTAAAATTTAACTGTTCTTCATAGGTCATTTCACCAAGAGTACATCCGCCACATTTACCAAAATATTCACATTTCATTTATATATTTTCCCCAAATTGTAATATTTTAGTATAACAAAAAAAGCCTTTGAGGGATAACTCAAAGGCTTTTTAAATAAAATTAGATGCTAAACAAGTAATTTTAACATATCAGATGGACGCATATTTGCCTGTGCTAAAGCGTAAGTTGAAGATTGTCCTACAATTGAAAATCTATTAAAATTTGCTGACTCGCTAGCATAATCAACATCCCTTATGACAGATTCGGCAGCAGCAATATTTGTAATTTGCGTCATCATGTTTCTTGTAGCGGATTCTATTTGGTTTTGTAAACTTCCATAATCTGACCGCATGGTATTTAAGTCGTCGATTGCTTTATCTAATACCTTTAAATAAGTTACTGCATCACCTGAAGTCATTCCGCTGCCATCATTTTCTGTTAATGATACCAAATCTTCTAATGTAGTGAATGGTCCAATTCCTAAACCTAAACCCTGAGTATTTGCTTCTATACTACTTGATGTATTTATTATATTTGCAGAATTATCTCCAACCTGAAAAGTCATTACATCAGCATTGCCTCTATTATCACTTGCTTTTTGAAGAAGCGAAATTCCATTATAGTTTGTTTGAGATGCAATATTATCTAACTGTGTCAAAAGCTTATGAATATCTTTTGCAATAGCTTTTCTACCTTCATCACTTGTGGTTGCGGTTGCACCTTGAACCAACTTAACTTTTACAATATCAAGTATATTTGACTGTTCCGCCATTGCTTTATCTGCAATCTGAATCATTGTAACTGCGCTACTTGCATTTGCAACACTTTGCACGATACTATTTTTTTGTGTTCTTAGCTTATCGGCAATTGCAAGACCTGAAGCATCATCACTAGCTTTATTGATTTGTAATCCGGAACTTAATTTTTCCAAAGAACTTCTGATTTGTATATTACTGTTAGTATTTGATTCAATTGCATTTAAGCTATCAATATTTGTATTAATTCTCATCATTCACTCCTTTCCAAGAGCATAATACACTCTAAGTATATTATTACATTTCTTAAATTTAGTTTAATATTATGGCACATAGATACATCTTGCAATCTTAACGTTGTCAATATTAACCGAACCAATGGATGCTCCATATATGCTTGCCATTACCCAATTATCTTTTCCTATAGTACCTTGTGTACTACTAATAAGTCTTTTGTTTTCGACATCACCGACATACGAAGGAATATATCCATAATAATTACCAGTAGCAACACTATTGATATTTATCCCCATCTCATAAGCTGTTGGCAACCTCCAACCCAAACCAAAATAATCCGCACAAGTATCGTTTCCATCATTGTAGCTATCTATTTGTTGTAAAGTAGAAGCATATCCTATACTTAGATTAATATCTGTTCCAAATGTTCTATTGATATCATTAGCATTTAGATAAACACTTGAAGGTTCTTTAATCCATCCATTATTATAACTTTTAGTCATAAATGTAGTTGTATCGTAAATAATTGTACTTACAAATGCATGATGATTTTTATCATGTTGAAAATTTCTATCAACTGCTTTTATCCCAGATACATTTCCATCCGCACTTTCATAATAAGTACTTATATTGTGTTCTGTCCCCTCAGGTTTTCTTGAAGCATTCATATAGTTACTTTTATTGACATAATAATGCCCCTCAAAACCTGCCTGCTTGTGTACATTTTGCCCTTGATTATTCGTTCCTACTCCTGATTTCATAGGCATTAAAATAGTTCCACGTGTATTATTTTCATACCATCTATTTGTACTATTCCAAGCATAAGTAATCCCATCAAAATCTACACTGTTATTTATATAATTACTAATTTTTTGTTCATTATAAATATCCCATCCTGTTGGTCTTGCTTCAAGATTTACAACAAAAGTTCTTGTTTCAATTGGCGCGCCATTATCTACAAGTTCAAATGAAAGCGTTGTTCTTCCTGTTTGTTTAAAACTAAAGGTCATAGCTGCACTTCCATCTGTGCCATTTGTATCTGTTGTATTTACAGTGATTCTTTCAGGATTTGAGTTATTTACACCTGTCAAAGTCACATTTTGAACTAGATGTATATCGCCATCATCAATTCCGCTAACAACAAAACTTATCGGAGTTGTTTTTGTAGAAGCTTCGATGGTAAGATTGACTTCATTATTGAGAGTAGTTTCTGCTCCTGTTCCAAGTTTGTAATGTGTTGCATTTGGTTTATCATTAACCTCATTGATAGTTAGAGTTATATCTTGAGTAGAATTTAAATCTCCTCCATCAGTTACTTTAACTTTTATGATATGTAAACCAACACCAACATCTCCAACTAGGCCACTTAGTGCCCCCGTGGTACTATTTATATCCAATGAACCTAAATTAGGATTTGGATTAAAACCAAACGCACGAGTATCTCCAATATCAGGGTCACTCACATTTAATTCGGACGTAGTGAAATTTGCACTTTGGTCAAAGTTGCCATAAGTTGTAGTTGTGATAATTGGGGCTTCATTGACATTGCTTATATAAATAACGAAAACCTTTTCAAATGTTGCATTTTGATCATCTCTTGTTTGTAGTCTTATATTGTATGAAGTTTTCATTTCATAATTGGTTGCAATTGAAATATTTAAGTTTCTACCAGAAATACTAAATGAACTGTTATCAGTATCACCACTACCTTGAACCAAATTATAAATAAATTTTGTTTGGTCAGTAGTTTCATCTGTACTACTAAGTATCCCAATAGTTGCTCCAACCAAATTGTTCTCATTGATAGTATTTTGACTTATGTTCAAATCAGTTGGTGAATCATTTGTAATCTCAACAAGATTATTAATATTTACAGTTACTATTTGAGTTGTATTATTTTCCCCATCGCTTGCCTTAGCTGTAAAAGTATATGAAGTTTTTATTTCATAATCTGGTGTAAAATTAAATGACACATTACCCGTACTAGTATTAGGCGTAAAGTAGATTGAGTCAGCACCACTAATAGAATATGTAACTGCACTTAAATTATCATTATCTGTTGCACTTAATGTAATAAAAGCACTTGTATTATTTTCATTTACTGATTGTGTTGCTAAAGATGTAAAAACTGGCGCATTATCGTTAAGATTATTTATATTTATTGTTATATTTTGATCTACATCATGTGTTCCATCATTTACCCTTGCGGTAAAACTATATGATGTTTTCCCTGATTCATAATCTGGAAGTTGACTAGATTTAAAAGTAACAACACCTGTTGAATCATTTATATCAAAACTATTTGCATCATTTAAACTTCCAACTAAACTAAAAGTTAAGTTATTATTGTCACTATCGGTTGCATTGATATCAATTGCAAATGTTTGATTCTCATCAACGGATACATTATTTGAAGATGTAAATATTGGCAAATTATCATTTAGATTATTTAAGCTTACAGTTATATTTTGGTCTGTTGTAAAACTTCCATCAAATACTCTAACTTTAAATTTATAAAAGTGTACTTTTTCATAGTCACTGCTGTTTATATCTTTAAAAGTTATCACACCAGTTGTAGTATTTATATCAAATAATGTTGCATTATCCTCACTAAGACTATAAGTTAGGGTTGTAAGATTACCATCTGCATCTGCAACATGTAAATCGCCGAGAACATTGATTTGATTTTCGGTCACTGAAATATTATTATCTTGAGTAAAGATTGGTCGATTGTCATTCAAGTTATTTATATTGACTGTTACAGTTTGATATATTGGGTAAGTGCCATCTGTTACACTAGCGGTAAATGTGTATAATTTTGTTGTTTCGTAATCTGGGAGTTTGTCAGGTTTAAATGTTACCGCTCCAGTTGAAGAGTTGATGTCAAAATTTACTGTATCACTTACACCATATACCAATAATGTTCCATTAGTATCCGCATCCGTAGCGACCAAAGTTAAAACACTTTGTTGATTTTCATTTACTGTTACATTATTATCCGATGTAAATTTTGGTGCATTATCATTTAAACTATTAATTGAAAGAGTAACATTTTGTGTTGTCGTGAAGTTTCCATCAAATGCAGATACTTTAAATATATAAGAATGTGCTTTTTCATAATCATTGTCATTTATATCTCTAAAAGTAACCACACCAGTTGAACTATTTATATCAAATAATGTTGCATTACCATCACTTATACCATATGTCAAGCCATTGAGATTATCTGCATCTGTTGCGCTAACCGTCATCGCTATAATTTGGTTTTCATTCACTGATGGTGTTGATGATGATGTAAAGACTGGGACATTGTCGTTTAGATTATTTAAAGAGATATTTACATCAACTATATTGCTAGTCCCCTTACCATTGAGAGCATATGCCGTAAGTTGATAATTTTTAGCTGATGATTCATAATCAGATGTTGCTGTTTTAGTTTTAATTGTTCCAGTCGCATTGATTTCAAAATTTGTGTTATCACTTATAGTGAAACTTGTGATAGGTGTATCTCCACTATTTGAAACTGAAACAGTACCTACAATTGTTCCAACTGGAACATTCTCATCGATAGCTGCTGTTAAAGCACTTATTGTTGGAACTGTTTCTGCTACATTTTGTATAGTTATCGTTACAGTTTGGTTCACTTCATTTGTTCCATCACTTACTGTTGCAGTAAATGTATATGAAGTGTTTGTTTCATAATTTGGGGCAACTTTAAACGTAATAAGACCAGTTGAAGATACGATGTCAAAATTTACAGTATCACTAATACTGTATGTTAAATTATCCCCATCACCATCTGTTGCATTTAGTGTTATTACTGCTGTTTGATTTTCATTCACAGATGCTGTTGCTGTATTTCCAGATATAAATACAGGAGCGAACTCATTAATATTATGTATATTAATAGAAATACTTTGTTCTTGTGTTGTAACTCCATCACTTACAGTTGCTACAAATGTATATAAGATTTTTCCAGATTCATAATTTGGTGCATTTTTAAAAGCAACAGCCCCCGTTAAACTATTAATATTGAAAAAGCTTTTATCTAATCCATCTTTAATACCATATGCTAAAGTATTATCTCCATCTGCATCAGTTGCATTGATATCAATTGCATTCAGTTGATTTTCATTAACCGTTATAGCATTTCCTGATATAAAGATAGGTTGATTATCATTAAGATTCCTTATATTTATAGTTACATTCTGATCTGCAGTTACATTGCCATCAGTAACACTTCCAATGAAGGTGTATAAAGTTTTTATTTCATAATCTGGTGCTGTTAATGTATCTTTAAATGTTACAACTCCAGTTGAACTGTTTATATCAAAACTTCCTAAATCTGCTCCGCCACTAATACTGTAAATTAAGGTATCATTATCAACATCTGTTGCATTAATATCTATTGCATTTTTTTGATTTTCATCAACTGTCACCGAGTTTATTGATGTAAAGACTGGAGCATCGTTTACATTTACAACTGTAAGATTAAAAGCTGACAAACTTGTTGTTGCATTTCCATCATTTACACTTATCACTATACCACTT
>JFJP01039131.1_pt1 | contig 14406 bp, 10 predicted proteins | sample 431651 | NCBI WGS metagenome assembly JFJP01 (sample SAMN02602958, study PRJNA72255) | Microbial mat metagenome, whole genome shotgun sequencing project. | biome: fresh water; feature: sink hole; material: water; isolation source: purple microbial (photo- and chemosynthetic) mats found in... | reverse complement strand
CTAATTAAAAAAGCGGCTTCGAAGTAGTCGTGAATTGCATTGTCTGAATTTGTAGATTTGAAAATTCTAAAAACCCCCATCATAAGCAATAAATTGGAAAAATACACAGGATAAAGCTGGTGAAGTGCCGTTTGAGAGTGAACAAGCAATGTAAAAATGAATAAATGCAAAAAGAAATTTTCGTTGAAAATTTTGAAATTATTGCTTATTACCAATAAATATAGCATTTGCAAAATAAATAAAATCAATCCAAAAAAATATTGCAAGCGCATATTGTTTAATATGGTCATTGCCAATTGATACAAAGGCATTGGCGAACTATTTTCAAGGTTCTGAAACGGCGAAAGAAAACCTTTAATCCAGAAACTCATGCTTATAAGCAAAATAAAGCTTAAAACAATCGGATTTTTACTTTTGAATATATTCAATAACATGCTGAAAATAATAAAATTAGTTGCTTCTTTTTTGCAAAAAAGAAACCTATTTGTTGTGGCAAAAGTATAAAATTTAAACAACAATTAATAACTTAACTGCAACTTTAGACTAATTTTAGAGCATTGAAATAAATTTTAACAGAAAATATTCCTAGAAATGAGGTAATGTTGATTTAATAAAAAAGAAAGCAAGTAGCTTTAAATAAGTATTTTGCTCATTATTAGTAAGTAATTACTTTTTTTAATAACCCTTAACCTTGTTTTAATTATGTTTTTATTTTTTAAAATAGATAAAAAATTAATAACTTTGTTCTTTAATTGAATCTAAATTTTATTAATTACTCAATACTTTTATGGTAACCCAAGAGGTTTTGTATATTGCAGCTAGCTTTGTTGCTGCTTTTATTGTAGTATTTGTATCAATTCCCTCGATAGTGAAAGTAGCAGAGAAAAAGCATTTATTCGACCTACCCGACCATCGTACTTCGCATACACATGCTATACCTACGCTTGGTGGCTTGGCTATTTTTGCTGGCTTTATTTTAAGCATTTCGCTTGTGCCCAATATAAATCGTATGCCAGAGGAAAGTATTTTAGTGGCTGCTTCTATTATTATATTTTTTATTGGCTTAAAAGACGATATTTTAGTTACTGCACCGTTAACCAAAATGAGCGGGCAAATTGTGGCTGCTGTTATATTAGTGATTATTGGCAACATACGAATTTCGAGCTTGCATGGTTTTTACGGAATAACCCAAATAGAGTATATACCAAGTATTTTGCTTTCTATTTTTCTTATTGTGGTTATTATCAATGCCTTTAATTTAATAGATGGTATCGATGGGCTTAGTTCTGGCGTTGGTATTCTAACTGCCTCTACTTATGGTGTTTGGTTTTATTTGTTTGAAAAGGCGCAATGGAGTAATATTTCGTTTTCGCTAGTAGGTGCTTTGCTTGCATTTTTTATTTACAATGTGTTCGGAAAAACAAATAAAATTTTCATGGGCGACACTGGTTCGCTGCTTTTGGGCTTAATTATGTCGGTTTTAACAATCGAGTTTAATGAATTTAATAAAGTAACTAGCTCTTTTTACTCAATAAATGCAGCACCTGCGGTTTCATTTGGCATTTTAATTATACCGCTTTTCGACACTTTGCGCATTATGTTTGTTCGTATTGTGCAACGAAAATCGCCTTTCATGCCCGACAGAAATCACATTCACCATCGTTTGTTAGACATTGGTTTTTCGCATTTACAAGCAACTTGCATTTTAGTTTTGGTAAATGCAATTTACATTGTGTTTGTATTTTTGGCTGCTAGCAGGTTCGAGATTTTGCGTTTGATGTTGCTTTTATTACTTATATCAATGGTTTTGAGTTACATTGCTACTCTTTTTGCTGAACATAGCATCAAAAAAAATATAAACCGTTATAAAAACGGTTAAGCAATTCTAGTTTTAAAAACCCTACTTCTCTAAAATCATAAGCTATGAAAAAATACTACATTTTAGCAAGTATTCTATTTTTTGTTTTAAGTGCAAATGCTCAAACAACTACGCTTTTCATTTCGCAAGAAAGCGCATTTTATTACGAAAAATTTATTCAATCCGATAGCAATTATTTAGAAACAGAAGTTCGACCTATTTTACATGCCTTCTTAAATGAGCAAAAAATAGATAGTTTGCTAGCCATTTCGAGCAACAACAAAACCATTTCTTATTTGTTGAATCAAAATCTATTTCAAAAGAAGAACAAAGACCTCAGCTTTGAGTTAAATCCTATTATTTCAACACTTTATACTCAAACCTTTAGCAATGCACAAAGTGCTTATCTGCTCGAAGGTGGTTTGAGCTTAGTTGCTAGTTATAAAAATAAGTTGGCTTTTCAAAGCAATTTTTCGCTCAACCAGCAATCGTTTTTGGATTTCAATGCACGCGAGCTAGTGGAAAATGGAATTGTTCCGCATTATGGCAAAGCATTGAAAACCAGTGGTAATACTCTATCTTATGCTCAATTTGATGTACGAATTTCGTATTCGCCTAGTAAGTATTTCAATTTGCAAACCGGTTATGGAAAAAACTTTATAGGTTCGGGTTATCGGTCGCTTTTTCTTTCGGATAATGCCAATTCGTATCCGTTTTTCAAAGCGAGTGCCCACTTTTGGAAAATAGATTATCACTTTTTGCAAGCCGCTTTGAAGCACGTCGATGGTTTTGAAAATAACTTCGATTTGAACCCGAAATGGGCTGTAATTCATTCTATTAATCTGAATTTGACACGGCGTATTCATTTTGGCTTTTTTGAAACTGTAATTTCAAACCCTAAAGATAGCATTGCCAATCGGGGTTTTGAAGTGAACTATTTGAATCCTCTAATTTTTTTCCGCCCAATGGAATACAATTTGGGTTCGCCAGATAATGTACTTTTAGGTTTGTCGGCTAAATTGCTTGTTTTCAAAAATTTGCATTTGTATTCTCAATTCATTCTCGACGAGTTTGACTTTAAGCAATTAAAAAAACGCAACGGTTTTTGGGCGAATAAAATTGGTGTTCAAGCCGGATTCAAAGCCTTTGATGCGTTCAAAATACCCAATTTATTTCTTCAAGGCGAAATAAATACTGTGCGTCCTTACACTTACTCGCACAGTTACACGACTACAAATTACGGTCATTATTATCAGGCACTTGCGCACGTTTACGGAGCTAATTTTTACGAAGCCTTGGCTGTTGTTCGTTACGATTTTAAGAAACGCTGGAGCCTGAATTTGAAGTCGAACGTTGCCATTGTGGGCTTAGATTCCAATGCCGAATTTTCGGTTGGGCAAGATATTTTCAGGTCGTACTCGTTACACGAAAATACATTTGGCAATGATATAGCTCAAGGTGAAAAAAATCAGCTATTTTCAAATGAATTGAGTATTTGTTTTCTGGTAAACCCCAAATGGAATATGCAAGGTGTTTTTCAGGTTTCGAGTTTGATAATTAAAAATACGAGCAATTATTCCTACAACTTTATCAATTTAGGCATTCGTAGTAATGTGTTTCCCAAAATGTCAAATTCGAGGTTTTTATAATTTGTATTTAGAGTTTGTAAGTTTTTTCAAAATAAAAATGTAACTGATTGATTATGAACTCTGCCAAAGTTTTAACTTTGGCAAAGTTCGCATTTTAAACAGCCTCAAAATTTAGAAATCACCTCAAAGCTTGATTTTGGAATTGATTATTTTTTCAAATATTTTACAAATTTAATTGTTTTTTCAAATTTTTGAGCCTTTTTGCGTAATGCCAATTTCTTTTTCAACGACATTTTTTTCATTACCTCGTTGCCACTAAATGCATTTTCAAGAGCTGTAATAACATCAGCAAAAGCTACTTCAATAGCTTCTTTGTCGCCATTGTTGTAAACAATATAGAAACGTTCGTTTTCAGCATATAAATAACCAAATTTTTCTTCGCCCACATAAAAATCTACTTTTATGTCGTTGTTTACTTGCGCTTCGGTAGGGTCTTCGGTGTAGTTAACAATGCTTGCTAAATTCAAATTAAATTTAGCCGTAAGGTCGTTAAAAAAAACTTTTCCAACTAATGTGTTGAAATAGGTTTCATCAAAATTTTGATCAAAATCTTTAGTCAAATTAAGAGTTCCTTCGGCTCCAAGCGAGCTAAGGTTGTCGGAAAGTGTTTGCGAAGCATAAATTTGTCTGTTTGTCTTCTTTTCATACACAAAATGCTCGGTAACAGGAGCTACAAAAATGGTTACATCAAATTTGTTCACGTAAGGAAACGAATTGCTATAACTTGCTTCATTCAAATCAATTGACATCAATTTTGTGCCATCTTTTGCCACTTTTACATTCACTTTTGTAGGCAACCAAGCGGTTTCTCCATCAACGGTTACTTGCATATCGGAAAAAGATTCGATACTAATAGTCGCGTTATTTGTAGTAGAAGTTTTGCTGGCAGGAAACTCTAAAATGATAGAATTTGCAGACGTTTTAACCCATAAGTGAGTTTCAAAATTCCATGTATAACGCCCAAGATAGCTAGAATACATAAAACGATGTTGGTTGGAAAGTTCTGAGTCTAAATTTTCAAAATTTATTTGCGAATCTAAAGCCTCAAACATAGCATCGAACCACTCTTCGTCTTCTGTTTTAACAATTGATTTTTTTGCTACTCCCATAAATTCATTCATGGCATTCATAGCTTCACCTTCTTGCAGTGCATTTATCATGGCGGACATTTCTTGCGAAACTTGGGCAATTTCTTGTTTTGCCTCTTCGGTACTCAATTCTTTGTCATCTTTACATGAACTGAAGGCTAATACTCCAAAAATAACAAATAATGTTAGAAATCTGTTTTTCATTTTTTTACTGAAATTAAGTTTGATAATAAATTTAGTACTAATGATTAAAATAATTTAATGAATTTTACTTTTGATTGCTTTAAAACGAATAATATACCTAAAAAGTATGTAGTAATTCTATTTTATTTTATGAAAAATAGAATGCTTCTAATAATGTTTAGCGATTAATGTTTTTTCTTCTAGTCATTTTTTAGAAATTATTAACAATTCTTTTTTGTTTTAACACTATTTATATTTTCAATCTATTTTTTAACTAACACATTCATAATTAATTAATAATAAAAACAAACACCTGTTTTTTTAGAGAAAAATAAAGAAAACGTTCAATACTTTGGAAACTTTTTATATAAAAAAGTTTTCTAAGTGCAAAAAGTTTCCGAACCTTTGCAGCATGGAAAACGAAATTAAAAGCATAGTAGAAAAGGTCGCAAAATTATTCCTCAAGTTTGGGATAAAAAGCGTTTCGATGGACGATATAGCCAGAGAATTGTCTATGTCTAAAAAAACATTGTATCAATATTTTAAAGACAAAGAAGAACTGATTCAGACTATTATACAAGTAGAATCGGAAAGAAAGAAATGTGTTTTTAACAGTTTCAAAAACAAAGGAATGAATGCTGTGGAAGAATCGCTAGAGGTGTATAAAATAATGAATGAATATGTGAAAGAAATAACGCCGGTAGTAGAATACGACTTGCGCAAATATTACCCCAAGTTACACAAAAAAATGTCGGACTTTAGAGCCGAGCAGATTCAAGAAACGGTAAGAGAAAACTTAAAAAAAGGCAAAGAAGAAGGCGTTTATCGGCAAGATTTTGATATTAATATTATTGCAAAGCTCCATATTTTGCGTTTAAATTTTATGCTCAACGAAGAGTATTTTACGGCGGAAGAATACAAAAAAGCCTTTAGCGAACTGTTTTTCTATCACATGCGAGGAATTTGCAGCCACAAAGGCATAGCTATTTTAGAAGAAAAATTAGATAAATTAACAAACAGTAAAAATGATTAAAACAAAAGTAATTCTATTAATTAGCTCTCTGATATTGCTTTATAGTGTGGGCAATGCACAAACAGAGCAGGCAGATGAAACATTGGGCGTACAAAAGTTTTCGCTTTTGGAGGCTCAAACTTTTGCCATTGAGAATAACGCTACTATGAAAAACAAACAAATAGACATAGCTATTGCTAAACAAAAAGTGTGGGAAACCACCGCTATTGGTTTGCCACAATTTAGCGTAAAAGGAACTTTTCAGTATCAATTCTCTGTTCCAACCCTCAAAATGGGAACGCTTGTGCCTATTCCTGTCGAATCTACTCCCGACCAGTATGACCATACTCACGAAATGATGTTTTCGGAATTACAACTTGGTAGCCAGCAGTCGTTTAATATAGATTTCACTGTTTCGCAATTGGTATTTAGTGGCGAGTATTTAGTTGGACTTCAGGCATCGAGAGTTTTTATGTCGCTTTCGGAAAAAGCCTTAGAAAAGTCGGTAATCGAAACCAAAGAACAAATTGCTCAAACCTATTACTTAGCCTTAGTGCTTAGCAGGAATGCCGAAATTTTAGATTCGAGCTTCCAAAATATGCAAAAGATTACCACAGACATGGAAAAGATGTTCAAACAAGGATTTGTGGAAGAAACCGATTACAGCCAAATATCGCTTACTTCGCTCAATGTTAAAAACGGACTTATTTCCATTAACCGTCAAAAAGAAGTGATTTTGAATCTGTTGAAAATGCAAATGGGATTAGACTACGAGTCTAAAATAGAATTGACAGACAAACTCGAAAGCTTTTTGAATGATGCTGAATTTGCTGCTCTTGCTTTGACAGAATTTTCAATAGACAACAACATCGATTACCAATTGATTAACGTGCAAGAACGTGCAAGCTATTTGATGATGCAACGCGAAAAATCGAAATATTTGCCTTCTATTGCAGCATTTTATCGCCACCAAGAGCAAATTAATGCGCCCGAATTTAACTTTAGCCCACCCGATATTATTGGGCTTTCGATTGAAATACCCGTTTTTTCGAGTGGTATGAGAAATGCTCGTTTGAAGCAAGCTAAAATGGAACTTCAGAAGATAGAAAATACTAAAATTCAGGTTCACGATGCATTAACCATTGAATTTGAACGTGCAAAGAACGATTTCTTAGCCGCACAAGATAAATACAACAATCAAAAAGAAAACTATAAATTATCGAAAAGCATTTACGATAAAACGCTTATCAAATACAATACAGGAACTTCGTCGAGCTTAGATTTAACGCAAGTTCAGAACCAGTTTTTTAGTGCGCAATCAAATTATTTTCAGGCTATTGTAGAATTGCTCAATGCAAAAGCAAAACTCGACAGGCTTTTAAATTCAACAACACAAAACTAAAGTAACGTAAAATCAATAATATATCAAGAAACATGAAAAAAATATCAATCCTATTGTTTACTCTTTTGTTTGCCTTTTCGTGTCAGCCCGACAATAAAGCCAAACTTCAAAGCTTGCTCAAAGAAAGAGAAAAATTGAATGCCGAAATAGAAAAGCTAGAACTAGAAATAGCTAAAACCGATACAACCAAGAAAAAACTTGATTTCGTAGCGGCACAAATTGAAACATTAGCCCAAAAACCATTCGACCATTACATCGAAGTACAAGGAAAACTTGATGGTGTTGATAACGTAGCGGCTACTGCTCAAACTATGGGTATTGTAAAATCTGTTACAGTAAAAGAAGGTGATGCAGTTAAAAAAGGTCAAGTTTTGGCTTACCTCGACGATGATATGGTACAACAAAGCTTAAAGCAACTTCAAGCTCAACTCGAATTTGTTACCGATATTTACAATCGTCAAAAAGCTCTTTGGGAACAAAAAGTAGGAACCGAAGTTCAATACTTATCGGCAAAAAACAACAAAGAATCGCTCGAAAACCAAATCAATACACTCAAAGAGCAATTGGATATGTACAAAGTTAAATCGCCTATCAATGGTACTATCGAAGAAATTGCTGTGAAAGTAGGACAAGGCGCTTCACCCGGAATCCCAATCTTCAAAGTAATCAATTTTTCTACCGTTAAAGTAGTAGCCGAAGTTTCGGAGTCGTATGCTGCTACTATCAAAAAAGGAAACGATGCTATTTTGTTCTTCCCCGACTTAAATATCGAATTGGTGAAAAAAATAGAGTTTTCGAGTAAGTTCATTAACCCAATCAACAGAACATTCCAAATCATTGTTCAATTTACGCCCGACAACAACGAGTATAGAGCCAATATGATTTCGGTTGTGAAGATAAACGATTATCATTCCGACAAAGCCATTACTGTACCAATCAACTACATACAAACTGAGAACGATTCCAAGTTTTTGTACATAGCCGAGCAAGAGGGAAACAACATTGTAGCTAAAAAACGCGCCGTAAAAGTAGGTTTTGAATACAATGGCGTAACAGAAATTACAGAAGGCGTTTCGGTTGGTGAAAAAATAATTACCAGCAATTTTCAAGATGTGTACGATGGTATAATCATTAAGAATTAAAAAATTGTACTAATTCTTTACAAAAAAAGAAAATGGAAAATAAAGTCAAAGAATTTAAACCAACCAGTTGGTCGATAGATAACAAGATTGCTATATTTTTTCTAACTATCGCTATTTCAGTGTTTGGTATTATTAGTTACAATAATATACCTAAGGAGCAATTTCCGGATATTGTAATTCCAACAGTTTTGGTTAATACGGTGTATCCTGGCTCGTCGCCTAGCGATATTGAAAACTTAGTTACTCGCCCACTCGAAAAGAATTTGAAATCTATCAGTGGTGTAAAAAAGATTACAAGTAGCTCGGTTCAAGATTTTTCGAGCATTGCAGTTGAATTTGCTACCAATGTGGACGTAGCCGATGCCAAACGAAAAGTAAAAGATGCCGTGGACAAAACCAAAGGCGACTTGCCAAACAACCTTCCGCAAGAGCCTCAGGTTATGGAAATTGATATTTCCGAAATTCCCATTATGCAAATTAACTTATCGGGCGATTTGGATTTGAAGAAATTAAAGAACTATGCTGAAATTGCTCAAGATAAGATTGAAGCTTTCCCTGAAATTACACGCGTGGACATTATCGGCTCGCTCGATAGAGAGATTCATATTAATGCCGACATGTACAAAATGCAAGCCGCAAGCGTTACTTTCAACGACATCGAAGGCGCAATTACGCGCGAAAATGTTACTATTTCCGGTGGAAGTATGGACATTAAAGGCATGAAACGTTCGATTAAAATTACAGGTGAGTTTAAAGATATCGAAACTATCGAAAACATCATCTTCAAATCATCGAGCGGAGCTGTCGTTAAACTCAAAGAAATAGCCGAAGTAATTGATACTAACAAAGAACGTGAAAGTTTTGCTCGCGAAAACGGCAAGAATGTAATAACGCTCAATGTAGTTAAAAAAAGTGGACAAAACTTATTAAATGCTTCCGATAAAATAAAAGACGTGCTTACAGAACTGGAAGCCACCAAGTTTCCTAAAAACATGAACATTACTATCAATGGCGACCAATCAAAATACACACGTTCTACCCTCGAAGAGTTGAACAATACCATTATTATTGGTTTTATTTTGGTTACTATCGTGTTGATGTTCTTCATGGGATTGACCAATGCTGTTTTCGTTGCCTTTTCGGTGCCGCTTTCTATGGCATTGGCTTATATTGTAATGCCGGCTTTGGGTTATACCATGAATATGTTGGTAATGTTCTCTTTTATCTTTGCCCTGGGAATTGTGGTTGATGATGCCATTGTGGTTATCGAAAACATTCACCGTATCTACAACCAGCATCACGGCAAGATGAATATCATACAAGCTTCTAAAATTGCAGCAGGCGAAGTGTTCCTACCGATTTTATCGGGTACATTAACCACGCTTGCGCCTTTCTTTCCGCTTGTTTTTTGGCCTGGTGTTACAGGTAAATTTATGCACTTCATTCCGGTGGTACTGATTATCACGCTCTTTGCTTCCTTGATTGTAGCGTATATTATCAACCCTATATTTGCTGTTTCGTTCATGGAACACGAAGAAGAAGGAAAGCCTGTGAATAAAAAGAAAGTATTTATTGCCTCAGGACTTATTGGTCTTCTTTCGCTTGTCTTTTATGCAACCGAAATGATTGGAATAGCCAATTTCCTTGTATTCTTTTCATTCTCCGTTATCTTGCACAACTTCTACGGTACTAAAATACTGTTGATGTTCCAAAAGAGATTCATTCCGGCTTTGATGAATAAATACGAAAACATTTTGCGTTGGAGCTTAGCAGGACGCCGTCCGCAATGGCTCTTTGGTGGTATGTTTGTTCTTTTGGTAATAAGCGTAATGCTTACAGGAGCAGCAAAACTAAAAGTGGTGTTTTTCCCTAATTCCGACCCTCAATACATTTATACTTACATAACTGCGCCCATTGGTACCGATGTAAAGATTACCGATTCTCTCACTCGCTTGGCTGAAGAGAAAATAGTAGAAGTAGTAGGAGTTACTAACCCCGATGTTGAATCAGTTATTTCGAACGTAGCTTTGGGCGCATCAGAAAACTCAACATTCGACCGCTCGCTTACTTCGCACAAGGGAAAAGTTTCTATTGCGTTTGTTCCCTTCTCAGAAAGAGTTGGAATTTCTACGGTGGTGTATCTCGATAAAATTAGAGAAGCCGTTAAAGGTATAAAAGGTGCTCAAATTACAGTGGATCAAAACCAAATGGGACCGCCAGCAGGTGGTAAACCCATCAATATCGAAATCAGTGGCGACAATATAGAAGAATTAGTAGAAGTTACCACGCAATTCAAAACCTTTGTAGAAGGATTAGGAATTAAAGGAATAGAGCAATTAAAATCTGATTTTGATGCTACAAAACCCGAAATTGTAATCGAAGTAGATAGAGAAAGAGCAAACCGCGAAGGTATAACCTCGGCTCAAGTAGGTATGGAAATACGAACTGCCGTACTAGGCAAAGAAATATCGAAATATCGCGAAGGCGAAGAGCAATATCCTATTCAGCTCAAATACTCTGACGATGTACGCAAGAACATAAACAAATTGCTTGATACTAAGATTACTTACAGAGATATGACCTCAGGATTGCTTCGTCAGATTCCGCTTTCGGCAGTGGCTAAAATCAAATACGTAAATACTTACGGTGCTATAAAGCGTAAAAACCTCAAACGTGTGATTACTCTGGCTTCGAACGTGCTTTCGGGATACAATGCCAATGAAATTAACCAACAAATCATTGCAGCCATTCCTAATTTCGAGAAATCGGAAACCGTTGATATTAAATTAACTGGTGAGCAAGAAGATCAAAAAGAAGTAATGCAGTTTTTATCCACTGCCATGTTGCTCGCTTTGTTCTTAATTTTATTCATTTTGATTGCCCAATTCAATTCTACCAGCAAGCCACTTATCATTTTGGCAGAAGTAGTTTTCAGTATCATTGGGGTATTGCTCGGGTTTGTGATATTCAAAATGGATATTTCGATTGTAATGACAGGATTAGGAATTGTAGCTTTAGCAGGAATTGTGGTAAGAAACGGTATTTTGCTCGTTGAGTTTACCGATGTGTTGCGTGAGCGTGGCTACCGCACACGTGAGGCAATTATTCAAGCAGGCAAAACACGTATTACGCCCGTACTTCTAACAGCTACCGCTACCATTTTGGGGCTTCTCCCGCTTGCAATAGGTTTGAAGATTAATTTTGAAACCCTTTTCACGCACCTCAATCCGCACATCGGATTTGGTGGCGACATTACCGCATTCTTCAGCCCATTGGCTTGGACTATCATTTTCGGACTTACTTTTGCTACTTTCTTAACGCTTATTATGATTCCCGTTATGTATTTCTTAATTGTAACCGGAAAAATAAAAGCCACAAGAGCCAAGCACAAAATAAAACACGGATAGTTCTTTTTAATTAGGAATTTATATGTGCGCATTATTGATACGATGATTTACGAGTCATCGTATCATTTTTTTTTAAATTTTGGATTTATCAAGCAGCAGTGTAAATTAAATTTCAAAATTACCATCAGTTAGCATTTTCCAGTAACCAGTTTTTGCAAATTCTTTCGTGTTGTTTTTTTATTCTTCTTTAACCCACATTGCAGCTATCCAGTTTTAAAGGACTGATTTTCTTGCATATCATTTTTTTTGAGTTCGGGTTTGTGTACTACATATTTTTTTCGTTTAAAAGGCTGATGTTTGTATTTTAAAGCATCATAAATTTGAATAACTTTAGCCGTTGGTTCGGAACATTGCGCAGGTAAATAGTATCTTCTTTATCATTTTCCAAAATGGTAGTAACGGCTTTTTGAGTGTTCATGGTACGCACTATTCCCGTCCAATTACTCTTAATTTACTTGTTTTTAATCCACATTGCAGTTAACTTTTATTAATAATTCAACTGCAATGTGGGTTAAAGAAAGTGAAACAAATATACAAATAAAAAAATACACTGGATTGTCAGATGAAAGAATTAATGAATTACGTAAACTATTGAATGATAATAAATAAAGTGCTAATCATGCAATCAAGTGAGGCAGAAACTGCCTCACCTTAATAAAAACAAGCTATCGGAGCCGCTAAACCCAACGCTAATAGCCTATTATAAGTTTGCTTTTGCGTAGAGAATCTTTTTGTGTTTCAGACCAATTGTGGGAGTTTTTGTAAATGGCGCTTTCCCATTCGCCGTACATTGGGTTGGGAAGCACGATGAATTTTGTACCAAAGTCTTCTTTGTATTTATCCACTACTGCAAAGCCCATGTCGTCGCCACGCTTGGCAAAAACTTCGGAGAAATCGGTCAGGTTGTCGCCTACTAATAGAATGATTTCGTAATTTTGGCTCACTTGGTCTCGGCGTGCGGTTTTGTCTGACGTTTCGGTGCGCAACAAAATGAAGCTTGAGTCGGCATTCGGAAATCCTTTGTCGCTGAGGTTTTTGATGGTGGTGGTGAGTTCGCTGCTTTTTCGGTTTGAGATGTAAAAAACTTCTACTCCTTGTTGTTTCGCAAAGTTGATAAAGTCGAGTGCCCCAGGTAAGGCTTCGGCTTTAGCCAAATCAGTCCACTCCTTCCATGTTTCGGAAGTGTAGTTGATGCCTGTTTGTATGGCTTTTGCTTCAAAAGGACTGTTGTTCAAAACCGTTTCGTCGATGTCGAGCACTACGGCGGGTTTCTTGCCTTGCTTTACTTGTTTTTTGTTGAGCAAAATCATAGCTTTAGCCAGATTGTAGGATTGATAATACAAGGCACGCATTTCGGCAGATTGCTGATACCAATTGGTTGCCAGCACCATATAGTCGTTGTTGGGTTTTGAAAGGGTTGTATCTTTATCTACAATTTCAATCAATTTTTCATTGTTGGTACATGCCAAAAAAGAAAGGAAGAATAGGAATATTAACGTTATTTTTTTCATTGCTAAGAGTTTTAATTGAACACAAAATTAAGGAAGAATATCTTTGGGGTGTTGGCTTTACAAAAGTTTGACAGAAAACGAATCCTTTGCACGATTTACTCACCATTAAAAGGAAGTTCTAACCCAATGCAACCACCAAAAGAATTATAAAAACAGGACAAAATTATTGATAAATTAGTATTTTGCCTAATTTAGAAAAGTATATTTTTTTCAAATATGAATAAATAGATTATTTTTGTACTGGTAAAAAGGGATTTTCTTCAAAAAAAAACAGACATGATAAGTAAAAAAACAATTACAGTACTTCTTATAGGTTTATTAATAGAAATCATAGCATTAGGTCTTTATATACTAGGCTATGAAGAGGAGATTCCGCTTGGACAAAAAGCCGAAATAGAATTGGAAAACCGCGAAGGATACAAAACGCTAATACCCGAAAATTTGACATACAGCGAGCTTTATCCTGAGCCCAGTTTTGAGAATTTGAACATGATAGGCTCTGTGGAAATAATTGGAGTAAGTGGAAGAACAACCGATGAGCGACTTTATGGAATGATTTTGAGAAGTTTACGCTTCAAGAACATAACCAACCGCGTGGAAGCACGTTACGGACTACCCGAAAATTTGCTTCTAGCAATGATTATGCAGGAGACCGGCGGCGTAGATTTGCTGCCCAATAGCTCTGACGATGGAGGCTTGGGTTTGTGCCACATGCAGCCTTACATGGCAAAGCTTTTTGGCTTGAAAACTTATCAAGATTGCGACCAAATGGTGAGCAAAGAACACGGTGTAGCATTGCGCAAGCTCATCAATAACAACAACATGAACAAAAAATTGTTGCTCCAATTCGACGACCGTTTTCACCCCATTTTGAATCTCGATGCTGCCGGACGTATGCTTGCTTTTTACATTAAAGGCACACAAACACAGCCCACACCGGTACAAACGGCTATTTATGGTTATGCAGGTCGCTACAATTACCCCGAATATTACAAACGTGTGCGAACCTATTGGAAACACCTAAACGACAGAGAATTGATAGAAGAAATAGAGGATAAATTTAACCAAATGAATCCGAACTTGAAAATAAATGGAACAGCGGGCAACTTCAAAGCGTATATTCTTGTGCACCAACAACAAAACCGAAATTATGG
>JFJP01002116.1_pt1 | contig 14407 bp, 12 predicted proteins | sample 431651 | NCBI WGS metagenome assembly JFJP01 (sample SAMN02602958, study PRJNA72255) | Microbial mat metagenome, whole genome shotgun sequencing project. | biome: fresh water; feature: sink hole; material: water; isolation source: purple microbial (photo- and chemosynthetic) mats found in... | reverse complement strand
ATCGTGCCCAACGTGATGCACATCGTGTTGATCTCAGTGGTGATGGAATTCAGCGCGCTGGTGTTGGCTGAAGCGGTGTTGTCCTACGTGGGGGTGGGAGTTGATCCCTCTACCATCAGTTTCGGTACGCTCATTAATGCCGCACGGCTAGAAATGGGGCGCGAGCCTATGGTGTGGTGGACTTTGGCCTCAGCCTTTGGCTTTATGTTGGTGTTGGTGTTGTCAGCGAATCTATTTGCCGATGCGGTACGAGATGCGTTTGATCCGAGATTGAATCGGACTGAAAGCACGACATGAGTGAGTTGTTGAAGATCTCTGGATTAGTCACACGTTTACACAATGGTGCGCGCATCGTCGATGACGTTTCATTTGTGATTCGATCTGGGGAAACACTGGCGTTACTGGGAGAGTCGGGTTGTGGCAAATCGATGACCGCGCTTTCTTTGATGCGCTTGTTACCCGATGGCGTGCAGCTCGAAAGTGGCGCGATGCACTTGGGTGATGTCGATGTAGTGACCTTGTCAGAACGAGAAATGCGTTCTGTGCGCGGCGGCAAGATGGCGATGATTTTTCAAGAGCCTGGACTCAGTTTGAATCCAGTGATGATGGTAGGTGAGCAGATTGCAGAGGTGCTGGTGTTGCATCAGGAGTTATCTACCGATGCGATCACATTACGTTGTATCGAATTACTCGAACAAGTTGGCATTCCCGATGCACCTCGCCGCTTAACTGAATATCCATTTCAACTTTCTGGGGGTATGAAGCAGCGCGTGATGATTGCGATGGCGTTGGCGGGGCAGCCACAATTATTGATCGCAGATGAGCCGACGACCGCGCTCGATGTCACTATACAAGCACAGGTTTTGCAATTACTGCGTGATACGCAGCAGCAGAACGGCATGGCGATGTTGCTCATCACTCATGATTTGGGTGTGGTGGCAGAAAACGCGCATCAGGTAGCAGTGATGTATGCGGGACAAATTATTGAGCGAGCGAGCCGAGAGCAATTGTTTTTCAACCCGCAACATCCTTACACCAAAAAACTATTCGCGGCATTGCCCGAGGGTAAACGTAACGGAAAGCCGTTAGCGGCAATCTCGGGTAGCGTGCCGCCGCTCGGTACGGTGTTTACTGGTTGCCGCTTTGCTACACGCTGTAAGCAAGCCTGGAAGCTTTGCCATGAACAGATTCCGGCATGGATAGAGACAGCCGAGGGGCAGGGCGTGAGATGCCATCTTTATGATGATCAAGGGGCAAGGATTCAGGGGGCAATGACGCAGGTTGATGAAGTTGTCGCTATACCCGACACAATCCCGAATCCTGACTCCCGTATCCTGACTGTCAGCGACCTGCAAGTCCATTTCCCTATTCGCAAGGGGCTGTTGCAACGCACCATTGGTTACGTCAAAGCGGTGGATGGTGTGGGACTAGAAATCACGTCAGGTAAAACGGTCGCGTTAGTGGGGGAGTCGGGTTGCGGCAAAACAACGGTGGGCAAAGCGCTGTTACAGTTGATTAAGCCGACCGCTGGAGCTGTTCGATTTGCGGGTAAAGAGCTAACGGGATTAAGTGCCAGTGCATTACGCGAGCATCGCAGTGGCATGCAAATGGTGTTCCAAGACCCGTTTGCTTCACTGAATCCGAAAATGCGCGTGGCAGAAATTTTGCAAGAAGGCATGGACGCACTAAACATTGGGCGCGATAGCGTAACGCGGCAACAGCGTATTGATGAGTTGTTAGATCAAGTGGGTTTGGCAAGAGATTCCAAATGGCGTTATCCGCATGAGTTCTCTGGTGGTCAGCGGCAACGCATTGCGATTGCGCGTGCCTTGGCAGTGAATCCAAGATTATTGATTTGCGACGAGCCTACGAGTGCGCTGGATGTTTCGGTGCAAGCGCAGATTTTGAATTTGCTCAAAACGCTACAACAAGAATTGGGCTTGAGTTATTTGTTCATTACGCACAATTTGGCTGTGGTGGATTACCTCGCGCATGAGGTGTGTGTGATGTATTTGGGGCGCATCGTGGAGCAGGGTGCGGTAGAGGATGTGTTGCATTCCCCGCAGCATCCCTACACCAAAGCGTTACTTTCGGCTGTGCCGCGCATTGATAAAAGTACAGGGCAGCCTTTGATCCGTTTAAGCGGAGAAATGCCTTCACCGGCAAAACCGCCACAGGGTTGTCATTTCCATCCGCGCTGTGCACAGGCAAGTTTGCGATGCAAATCTGAGTATCCTGTTGAGGTCGTGTTGCCAAGTGACGCTCAGGCAATGCATCGCGTGCATTGCCATTTGTTTGATCGCGCTTAGCGTGTAGAAGCGACTTTGATATTGCGCTTAGGCGCAACTGCTTGCTTTTGAAGTTTGTTACGAGCAAGTTTGATGTTGCTGCGTTTACGTGCTTTAGCCAAGCGTGTTTTTTTGCCCTGTGAAACCACCTGAACAATCGTGACGCGCTGTCCAACTTTCAGCTTGTTAAGTCCCACATTCCACTCTTTTAAACTGGCCGAACTTACACGGTAGCGTTTCGCGATGGAAGCCAGCGTGTCTCCTTTGCGTACCGTGTGTTTCACCATGCGGGTTGCGCTATCGTCAATGGTCAGTAAGTGAGTATTAAATGCAGCGAATTCACCGTCTCCGGTATCGCCTTCATTTGAAGGTACTAGCAATGTTTGCCCACTGCTAATTTTGGCCCGTGAGGACAAACCATTTACGCTACGAAGTTGTGTGGCAGACAGGCCAAAACGGGGCGCGAGCTGATCGAAATGTTCGCCTTTTTTTGTTTGATAAGGTTGCCAAGAAACGAGGCGTTGGTTGCTACTTTCCAAATTGCTTTGAAAGGTTTCAATTTTTTCGATTGGTAGAAGAATGAGGGTGGTATCGTCCTGCAAAATGACCGGGCGATTATGGCTTGGATTGAGGGCCTTAAATTCGTCCAGTGAAATTTCTGCCATTTCAGCTGCTAATTTGACATCGATCGGGCGCGAAGTAGCCACTGCAGCGAAATAGGGACGATTGGGGATTTCGGCCAATTGCAAATTAAATCGAAGGGGATCGTTGATGATGTTTTTAATCGCGAGGAGCTTAGGGACATAATGTTGCGTTTCAGGTGGCATCTTGATACTACTGTAATCGGTACCTTTGCCTAATCTGCGACTTTTAGCTTGTGCCCGCGCTACTGCACCCTCACCCCAATTGTAGGCGGCCAGCGCCAATTCCCAGTCACCAAACATATCATGCAGTTTTTGCAGATAATCTAGCGCACCGTTAGTGGCACTGATCACATCTCGTCGTTCGTCGTACCACCAATTTTGTTGCATACCGAAATTTTTTCCGGTGGAGGGAATAAACTGCCAGATACCAGAGGCTTTTGCGATTGAGTTGGCGCCAGGATTGAAAGCGCTTTCAATCATTGGTAGCAAGGCAATCTCAGAGGGCATGCCGCGACGTTCGACTTCTTCGGTGATATAAAACAAATAACGTTTTGCGCGCTCGGTCATACGAGCAACATATTCGGGGCGATTGGCATACCATTGCTCGTGTCGAGCGATCAGCTTGCTGTTGAGTTCATGCATGGCAAAACCTTGACGAATGCGCTGCCATAAATCGTCTATGGGTAAACTAACGGTTGGGTCGATTGAAGCAAAGCTGGTGGGAAGCTTGGAGATTTGCGTTGAAGCGGTTAATTCTGGCTCAGGACTAGAAGCGGTTGCAGTCGCAAGTGCCTCATAGGGAAGGTGGCTTTCTAACGCTAGGTTCTCTTCTGCAACGGCTACTTGCGAAAGCGCAGAAATAGAAAAAAGAGCAATTAAAAACAGTCTATTGAGATGCACTGGCGAAACCCGGCTGGTGAATATAGCGTGATGGTAACGGACGACTTCCCCAGCGTCAATCAAGGCAGGTGAAGGGTTAACCTATCGTGAGCGATATAACAATTGAACACTACGATAGGTGTATGGTATAAATAACTCAATATAAACAATATATTAAGAATTTAGATTGCTCTTTAATTCAAGGTGTGTGGCTAAATGTTTAATTTCTTTAAGATCTTCAAGAAAAAATCATTATCCCGTAAAACCGAGGCTGAATGGACGCAAGAGCTGTTTCTGCTACCAAAAGCACAATTGCAAAATATCGTTAATAATCCCGGTGAATTTGTTGTTGAAATGAGACATGCAGCTGCACAAATACTCAGTAAGCGAAACGGCACCTAACTTATTCATGCGCTATGGGTGTGGGCAACTGGCTTTAACTGCGGTTATGATGACCCCCTAAATTTTTTTAATTCACTGCTATCTCTTATGAAATATTTACGCTCAGAATCGCCAATCGTCATTGCTTTGATTGTGCTGGCGCTAGGATTTGCACTAGAACACGCTGCCGTTGAGCATGGCGGGGCGGTACTTTGGGGTTTGTTGCTGGTTATTCTTTCGGCCATTATCGGCGTCGCTTTCAGAATCGCTCATCACGCCGAAGTTTTGGCGATGCGCTTTGGCGAACCTTATGGCACATTAATTTTGACGTTGGCGGCCGTGTCGGTGGAGGTGGTGATTTTGGTGGTGCTGCTAGCCGGTGAACCTAATCCAACCTTAGCGCGCGATACGGTGTTTGCGGCAGTAATGTTCGACATTAACGGCATTCTTGGTTTGGCGGCGATTGTTGGCGGCTTGAAGCACGGGAGCACAAAATACAATTTAGATTCAGCCAATTCTTTTATCGCGATGCTATTGGTGGCAATCGGTGTTGGCATGTTCGTGCCTGATTTTGTGCCTGAGACTAAGTGGCAGATTTATTCCGCTTTCTCTATTGGCATTATGGCGATCATGTATTTGGCTTTTCTTCGATTGCAGACGGTGGAGCATCGCAAATTTTTTGAGTACTCTGAAGAAACAGATGCCGAGGCGCATGACGAGGTGCACAGTCCGAACAGTATGCATGTTGGGGTGATGCTGGGTGCGATTATCTTGGTTGGGTTGCTGTCAGAGGTATTGTCGGTGTTGCTTGATGCAGGCTTGGCTGATAGCGGTTTGCCGAAGAGCATCCCCGCGGTGCTTGTGGCACTTATCTCAGCAAGCCCAGAGATTCTTACCGCAATGAAAGCGGCGCAACAAAATCGTATGCAGACAACCGTGAACATTGCGTTGGGAGCCTCGTTGGCAACGGTGCTACTCACCTTGCCAGTCATTGAAGCAATTGCTTTATTTAGCGGTGAACGCATTGAAATGGCGCTGACACCTATTCAGGCTGGTATGTTGTTGCTAACTTTTCTCACGGTAATGAACAATTTGCATGATGGTGAAACCAACGCAATTGAAGGAATTAGCCACTTTGTATTGTTTGCTACTTTTATTGCCCTAGTCTCGATGGGACTTATTTGATAAGCAAGGTGGGTAGCGCTTTATATTTATGCGGAGTACGATTTACCCATTTTGAAAATTAGCCTTGAGCTAAGCGACAACAATAAAAAGGGAGAGCGCATGGATGTTTCGCGCAGAAATTTGCTTAAAGCAATATCGGCTTTGCCTCTTGCTGCTATCTGCGGCAGAGCGGTTGCTGCCGACACGACAATCCTTCGCATCAACATCCCCGGTCCGCTTTCGTTACCCTTCTTGCCCGTCGAACTGATCCCGGCTTTGGGGATTGACCGCAATTTAAATGCCCAACTCAATATTCGTTATTTCCCAAGTGGAGTGCGTGCACTGGAAGATATGTTGGCGGGCAACGCGCAGTTTTCAGCGCAGGGTTTTACCGTATTGCCAGCCTTCCAAGCTAAAGGAAAACACGTCAAGGCTATCGCTCCGCTGAGTGGGCAAGTGCCACCTTATGGCATTGTCGTGCGCAATGATTTTCGTGGAAAAATTCGTCGTGTAGCGGATTTGAAAGGTCACTCTATAGGCATTTCCGTTGGAAGTACCACGAGTAAAACCTATATGCAGCAGGTGGCGGAGACGTTTTTAATTGCCTCCGGTGTGCAGGCAAACGAGGTGCGATGGGTACCCACTGCACAGAGTTGGGATGGTCAATTTGGCGCGCTAAGTAGCAAGTCGGTTGATGCGGTGTATTGCGAAGAGCCTTTTTTGAGTGGTTTAGTGCGTAAAAAAGCGGGCTTTGTATTAAGCGATTTTAGCGATCCAAAAGTGAGATCGATCATTCCTGGTGCGGGACATTTTCGTGCCACGATCACAACAACGACAGAAAATCTTGCACAAGACGCGCACGCTGCAGAATTGATGGTGCAAATGCTCAGGCAGTCGCTGAGTTGGATTTTTAATGCGAGTGCCAATGAGATCGTCAATCGCCTCAACATTAAAGACGAGGGCGAGCGGCAAGACACGATTCATGTGCTGAGTAAAAATCGGGAGATGTACGCTGCCGATGTGCGTTTTTCGCAGAAACAAATAGCCGCCACCGAGCAGTTTATGGTGAGTACGGGTATTGTCAGCAATACTGGTTTCGATATTCACTCGCTTATTGCGAGTCAGTTCGCAGGAGAAAAGCCATAGCTTTCTCGTTTAAAAATATATGGGTAGCCCGCAATACGTTGCACGGGCAGGCGTTCAGGCGCCTCCTTGTGGTGGCACTTTTATCCGCGATCGCAATTGCATTGGTGGCAGCCAATAATTATCGAAATCAACGAGATCGTGAGCAGGTGCAGAAGCTCGCTACGATGCGTCTGTTTTATGAAAAGGAGCTGAAACGGGTCGAGGAACGTTGGCTAGCTGAAGCCGCACAGGTGAAAGAGCGCATCGAATTTTCTCGTTTGCTAGAAGGCCCGCATTCGGCGCGCTGGCCGGCATTGACTGCGTTTCTTAATGCCCAATCTGAGTTCACACATTTCTCCAATATGCTGATCACGAAGGGTGACCATCAGATTGTATTTCGCTATGGTACAGAGGCCTTAAGAATGCAGGGCAACCCTGCCTTGTTCACCGCTGCTTGGCATTATGCGGAAGATGCACATGAGCTGTATCGTGTTTTTCGGCAGCCAATCTGGCTAGGTGAAGAGGGACAAGGTACTTTGCTTTTACTCAAGGCGATGAGTAATGCCGAATTGAATAATTTGGCTAGCCCAGAAACTCATCTACATATTTATTTTTACGATCAGGTATTGGCTTCTACCAATGGTGATCCTTGGCTTGGTGAATCAACAAAACTGATCCATTCGGGTAAAGATAGTGCGCTCACTTCTTCAAATGGAATTGTTCAAAACGGTGATGCATCTCTGATTCAAACGGACATTCGTTGGCCGGGGGAGGGCTCACAACCGTTGTTGCTGGTGCAGCGTGAGATGCGTATGGCCTATCCTATTAAAGAGTTTGTCATGCGACCATTGGTTGCAGTGCTGATAATTAATGTGCTTATTTGGTTGTTTTTAGGCCGTTGGTTGACGCAGATGGTTAGACGCATTGAGTCGCTAAAAGCCGGTACCAGTGAATATGCAAATACTGGTTTGGTGTCTTTGGCGAGTGAGCGCTTTCGGTCGGCCATCATTAAGGAGGATGAGATTTCAGATTTGGCTCAATCGATGGATGGCCTGATGCACGAAATGGAAATTCGCAACCGTGAACAGAAGGCGTATTTAGAGACCTTGTCAATGTTGGAAGAGGCGGTGCTGGAACTTAATTGTGATGGCGTTATTTTGCATGCGAGCGCGGGTTGGAATAAGTTATCCCATACCGATCATTCAGCGGGTAAGCTTTTCTATGATTTTATTTACCCAGATGATCGGGAGCTCATGCAAACTCAATGCAATGCTTTATCAAGCGGCGCTAAAAACTATGCGGTCATACGCCTGCGGTTAAATGCAGAAAGCACGATGAATGTGCCGTGGTTAGAGTGTCGCTTCGTTTGTTTTCATGATGAGAGCGGTGGTGTGGCTGGCGTGCGCGGTGTGTTGCGCGACATTACTCAAACTTATTTGCACGAAAAACAAATCACCCATATGGCTTTGCACGACGCACTCACCGGCTTACCGAATCGTGTGCTGCTTGAAGACCGTATCAAAATTTCATTGCGGCAGGGGTCTCGCACCAATCAAAAAGTCGGTATTTGTTTTATTGATATGGACCACTTCAAAAATGTGAACGATAGTTTGGGCCATAGCGCGGGAGATAAGCTATTGCTCGCTTTTTCGGAGCGTTTAAGTAAACAGTTGCGTGTCGGCGATACCGTTGCACGTTGGGGGGGAGATGAATTCGTTGTGTTGTTGCCGGATATGGATTCTGAGCAAGATATTCGTGATGTAACAGTAAAAGTGTGTGATGCAATGCGAGCCCCTTTGCTAGTTGAGGATACTGAATTGGCAGTTACCTTCAGTATGGGTGTTGCGCTTTATCCTGATGATGCCGAAGATATCGAGTCACTTTTTTCCGAGGCTGATCGTGCGATGTTTTTTGCCAAGGCGCAGGGGCGCAATCAGGTGTGTTTCTTCCGTGATATGACGACTAAGGGTATCGGTAAAAAAGAGCTCTACATTCAAAATCGCCTATCAAACGCAATTGCGGCTAACCAAATTCAGGCTTGGTTTCAACCCGTGGTTTCTGCGCGTAGTGGGCGCTGTGAAGGTGTGGAGGTGTTGGCACGTTGGCAGGATGATGAGCATGGTTGGATTAGCCCGGCGACCTTTATTCCGATGGCTGAAAACTTAGGCTTGATTAATGAGGTGGGGCAGCAAATATTGATAGCCTCTTTGGTTGCCGCGCGGCGCTGGAAAGATGCGGGTATGAACTTGCATCTGGCTATTAACGTATCCAGACGGCAGCTGTTCACCTCAAGTTTTACCGAGCGATTGTTGGATGAAGTTAAGAAGTATGACATCGAGCCCTCGCATCTTATTTTGGAAATTACTGAAAGCGTTGCTCACCTAGATGCAGGCCATGCTTCGGAGCGGTTGCAGGAGCTAAAAGCCGCAGGATTCCGCTTGGCGATTGACGACTTTGGCACAGGTTATTCTTCGCTCTCGCAATTACATGAAATGCATTTAGATGAACTCAAAGTCGATATTTCATTTGTGCGACGTTTGCATGAGGCGAATGGCTTGTCGATGACTCAAGCGATCATCAATTTGGCGCGTGCCTTAAATTTAAAAACTGTGGCTGAAGGAGTGGAGACACAAGAGGCGGCAGTGTTGTTAAAACAGTTGGGGGTCGATTATTTCCAAGGTTACTATTTTGCCAAACCCATGCCTTTGGATGATTTTGAAGCTTGGTATAAAAACCAACTCAAACATGATTCCATTTCTTGGGAAATCTAAAAGATTAGTCGCTTTCTATTTCTTAACATTGCTTCTTCAGTAAGTGTTTAATCGGTTTGAGCCGACGTAGTCATTGCGGTGCTGATGTGGTTTAATCGTATTCATGAATCTCTCCTTTAAGTCTGTTGCACTCATCGGCAAATATAAGACCCCCGCCATTGCGGAGCCTTTGCTTAGGCTGGCCGGTTTTTTGGCAGAAAAAGGCGTGGCCGTGCTAGTGGATAGCCTCACCGCTGAGCACCTTGGAGTGCATCCCTACCGCGTTCTTTCGCTAGAAGAGATGAAAGGGGAGGTTGATCTCGCCATTGTGATGGGGGGGGACGGCACAATGTTAAATATTGTGCGTACTTTGACACCATTTGGAATTCCGCTGGTCGGGGTGAACCATGGACGTCTTGGTTTCCTGACTGATATTTCACTTGATTCAATGAAGCGCACGCTCGCTGCCATTATGCAGGGGGAATTTGTCACCGAAAAACGCATGTTGCTAGCAGTGCGAGTATTGCGTAACGACACCGAGGTTTTTCAGGGAATTGCTTTCAATGAAATCGTGGTTCATCGTAGCAATATCGGCAACATGATTGAATGTGAGGTGCGCATAGACGGGGATTATCTTTATACCCAGCGTGCCGATGGTCTAATCGTTTCTACACCCACTGGCTCAACAGCCTATGCATTGTCTGCGGGTGGTCCGATCGTGCATCCATCCTTGGATGTGATTACCTTAGTGCCTGTGTGCCCGCATACCTTGAGTAACCGACCTATTGTGGTGAGTGGAGGGGCAGAAATTGAAATACTTTTACATCGAACAGGTGATGTTCAGGTGCGTTTTGACAGCCATACCCATTTTGATTTGCAATTGCAGGATAAATTGGTGATCGCACGTCATAAAGAATTTGTGCATCTATTGCACCCGGTAGGTCACAGTTACTACCACACCCTGCGTGAAAAACTGCTCTGGAATAAATCTCTTTAAATGCTTAAATTTCTTAGTATCCGCGACTTTGTTATTGTCGCTTCTCTTGAGCTCGACTTTTCCTCTGGTTTTACCGCGCTCACCGGTGAAACGGGGGCGGGTAAATCAATTTTGATAGATGCGCTGTCGCTAGCTTTAGGTGAGCGTGGCGATGGAGCAATGGTGCGCGCCGGTTGTGAGCGTGCCGAAATTAGCGCTGAATTTGATACGGCTGAATTATCCAATTTGCAATCTTGGTTAGCTGAACAAGAGCTCGAAGGTGATGAGGGCGTGTGTTTGATGCGACGGGTGTTGGAGGCGGGCGGCCGCTCACGAGGCTTTATCAACGGCCGTAGCGCCACGCTACAGCAAATGCGTGAAGCCGGCGAGCAACTACTGGATATTCACGGACAACATGCGCATCAGTCTTTGTTGCGACCAGATGCGCAGCGCGATTTGCTCGATAGTCATGCGGGTTTGCAGGCAGAGGTGTTAAGCGTGACGGCCGCTTTTAAGGCGTGGCAAACGCTACATCGGCGTCGCTTACAGCTAGAGCAAAATTCTGAGGCGGTAGCGGCGGAGCGGGAGCTGTTGTCGTTTCAGCGCCGTGAACTTGAAGCGTTAAATTTTGCCGCGACCGAGTGGGAAGTTTTGCAGTCGGAGCATGCGCGTTTATCTCATGCTTCAAGTTTGTTAGAAACAGCGCAGTTTGGCGTAGAGGTATTGAGTGAATCTGAGAGTGCATGTTTGGGACAATTGAATGCGTTGACCACCCGTCTACGTGCAGGCTTGGAATTTGATCTCGGTTTGCAAGACTCTTTAGCGATGTTGGAGAGTGCGCAAAACGATATTCAAGAAGCTGTTTATGCCTTGCGTCATTATCAGCAAAAATTAGATGCCGATCCGCAATTACTGCGCGAGCAGGAGCGCCGTTTGGCGGATGTGGTTGAAGCCGCGCGTAAATATCGTGTGCAACCTGAGCAGTTGCCACAGGCTTTAAAAACCATTGTTGCTCGCCTCGATGAGTTGGGTAGCAGTGATGATATGGCTGAGCTTATTAAGCAAGACAAAGCACTACAAGATAGTTATCAAATCGCCGCTAAAAAATTGAGCGCAACGCGTACGCAGGCTGCAAAGAAGTTGTCGGAGGAAATTACCACGGCGATGCAAACATTGGCGATGCAAGGTGGAAAATTCGCCGTGCAATTGACCGCCCTGCCGGAAGGTAATGCCTATGGTTTGGAGGCGATTGAATTTCAAGTGGCGGCCAATCAAGGCACGCCGTTGCGCAATTTGGCCAAGGTCGCGTCAGGTGGCGAGTTATCGCGTATCAGTCTTGCAATTCAAGTGGCGGCAAGCCGTGCGGCCACAGTTCCTACCTTGATTTTCGATGAGGTGGACAGTGGCATTGGTGGGCGCGTGGCAGAAATTGTCGGCGATTTACTGAAGCAACTGGGTACGCGATATCAAGTAATGTGCGTCACACATTTGCCACAAGTTGCGGCTAAAGCTGACGCACAATGGCAAGTCAGCAAGGCTGCGCAAAATGGTACAACGCTGAGTCAAATTCGAGTACTCAATGCCAATGAGCGCGTGGAAGAAATTGCTCGTATGTTGGGCGGTGTGACGATCACCGACACGACACTCAAGCACGCTGCGGAAATGTTGGGTGTGGCGGCTTGAGGTATGATGCGCGCCGTTTTCGGTTTATAAGAAATGAAAGATAATTTTATGCGTATTCGTTTAGTGCTCGTGTCGATGTTATTGGCATCATGTGGTTTGTTGACTCCTCACAAAGTGGAAGTTAGACAGGGAAATCTTATTTCGCCAGAGATGCAGGCTAAAGTGAAAATTGGTATGAGTCAGCAGCAGGTGAGAGCGGCATTAGGTACGCCGTTGGTTAACGATGTTTTTCATGCGAATCGTTGGGATTATATTTATCGTTTCCAGTCTCAAGGGCAATTGGTTGAAGAAAAGAAAATGACTTTGTATTTTGAGAATGATGTATTGCAACGCATTGAAGATGCTACGCCAGAGAAAAAATAGGAAAGATGATGAGCAAAGTTAAAGTGGTGATTGCAGGATGCTCTGGTCGCATGGGCCGAGTTTTGTTGGAGTGTGTGGCACAGTCTGAAGATTTGGCACTGCATGCGGTGTTAGACCACGCTTCTAGTTCGGCAATCGGTAAAGATGCAGGCGAGTACGGTGGTACGCGTGGTGTGACAATTGGCGCAGATGTGTCCGCGGCCTTGCGTGGCGGGGATGTGTTGATTGATTTCACTCGCCCTGAAGGCACCTTGCATCATCTTGAAATTTGTCAGCAGCTAGGTGTGGGTATTGTTGTTGGCACCACCGGTTTTAATGCGCAGCAAAAAGCGCAGTTAGGTGCGGCAGCGCAAAAGATTGGTGTTGTGTTTGCGCCCAATATGAGCGTGGGCGTGAACCTTACTTTTAAATTGCTTGAAACTGCTGCCAAGGTTTTAAGTCATGGCTACGATATCGAAATTATTGAAGCGCATCATCGTCATAAAGTAGATGCGCCTTCTGGTACGGCCTTGGGAATGGGCGAGGTGGTCGCCCGCACTTTAGGACGAGATTTGGAGCAGTGCGCAGTCTATGGGCGCGAGGGCGTCACTGGTGAGAGAGATCCTTCTACCATTGGTTTTGCGACGGTACGTGGTGGAGATATTGTGGGCGACCATACGGTATTGTTTGCGGGCACTGGCGAACGTATTGAAATCACTCACAAGGCTAGCAGTCGGGCGACTTTTGCACTGGGTGCTTTACGGGCGGCGCGTTTTCTTAAAACTAATCCTGCAGGAATGTATGACATGCAAGATGTGCTCGGCTTAAAATAAATAAGCCAATATAAAAATATAGTTAAATTTATCTGGCGAGAGGCTAAAGTATGGACTGGAAAATACTCGCTACTGTTTTTGTCTCGGTATTTATCGCGGAAATGGGTGATAAAACACAACTCGCTACCATGCTGTTTGCCTCGGATAAAGAGGTTAGCAAGTGGACGATTTTCTTTGGCGCATCAATTGCTCTAGTCGCAACTTCAGCTATCGGAGTGATGCTTGGCGGCACCATTTCCAATTACGTCAGTGAGAAACATTTGCACTACGCAGCAGGCATCGGTTTTGTGTTGATCGGTATTTGGACGTTGTGGAAAGCTTAACCCTCATTTCTTTGGTGGCTGCGCAACTCGATTCAGTAGTAATTCAAGCGCATCCATCAACATCGGCATTGCTGCTTTTTCCGTAGGAACTTCTCCGTTGTAGGCGCCAATCAATGAGCGTGTTTCCGCTTGAATTTTTTTCACCGCTAGCCATGAGATGCGCTTGGTTGCGCCTTGTTTGATCCAAGGGTTTTTGCTTGCGCCAATGTGTTTTTCACCTTCACCCGGATAGTCAACTGCATTGGCCATTTCGACAGCAGTGAAGGCGACATAAATGAATTTTTGCTCATCATCTGAGTTGATCGAAACCATCGAGAAGGGGTCCACTGCGTCGCGTAAACGTTTATGTACGTCTGGTAGGTTGCCGGTGGTTAAGCTTTGCTCAATTTTGGTGGAGAAAGTTTTTCCCATAATTGTTGGGTTGTTTTGAACGCCTTTAACCGAGATCAAGGCATTTGTATGGCTAGAGAAACTGTCAAACCAAGCTTCAAAATATAGCGTTGCCTCAGCTTGTTTTTGGTCTGGCTCTATGGTGATGCCCGCTAGCGAAAGTTTTTCAGCGACTAGAGCGCTTAGTTTGGGTAGGCAAGGCTTGGATAAATTCTCGATAGCGCAAACGTAAACTCCATGTGGATAACTTTTGGGTTTTAGATATAAATTGCCGAGGGGGTTTTCAGGTAATACTTGCGTCAAAATAACGGGTTCGTAGATTTTTCGTTTTTGATCTTTTAGCTTCATCTCGGTCGTTGCTTTGCGACCTTGCAGTGACTTCATTGAGCAGCCTGCTAAAAAGCTCAGCGCTACTAGTAGTAATGCAAATTTGATTAATTTCTCAACCATACAGTCCTCACTTGGCTACGTTTTTGCGTTTTGATAGGAGTCCATTTTACGGTATCATTGCACCCCATGACCAAATACATCTTCATTACCGGCGGCGTGGTGTCTTCTCTGGGTAAAGGCATCGCCGCCGCTTCCCTCGCGGCGATTCTTGAATCACGCGGCCTTAAAGTAACCATGCT
>JFJP01001088.1_pt1 | contig 14407 bp, 13 predicted proteins | sample 431651 | NCBI WGS metagenome assembly JFJP01 (sample SAMN02602958, study PRJNA72255) | Microbial mat metagenome, whole genome shotgun sequencing project. | biome: fresh water; feature: sink hole; material: water; isolation source: purple microbial (photo- and chemosynthetic) mats found in... | reverse complement strand
TAGAACCTTTTGAGTAAAGAGATCCTCGGAGAGCTAGGTCGACGTAGTTATTAAATTTGATGTAGTATCCACCATTTTGCAGACAAAATCCTTCTTCACTTTCTCCGCCGTACTTGGGTGGGATAACCCCAGACCCTCGGGGGAGATAAAAAATACCAAAAAGAAACCCTAAGGGAGTAGGTACTCCATCGAAGTGGAGGTTGAAGGGACCAGATACTACTTTATCATCTTGGGTAATCTTTAGCTTTTGGGCGTCTACATGGAAGTGAGGTTTTACAAGATTACAGGTGGTGTAGGTAGCCCGGTCTGCATAGAAAGTAGTTTCTCTATCTTTTTTTAGCTTGTTGGCCCGAAAAATACCGTCTTCTTGTTTGGCAAATAACTTATTGGCAGTTGCTCGTTGAGACTGAAAGTTATAGCGAATGCTTTCCGCAAAGTATTCCACACCATCTTTGGTAAAAACCGCTTTTTTTTCTACTTCTCCTGCTGCATTCTTATTACTAAATGCAGCAATAATATGATGAGTCAAGTCGAGAGAAACTTCTTCTGCTTCAAGCTTGATCGTACCGTGTTCAATGACACCTGCACCATGCAAATGAATGGTTTGACGCCTCACATCAAAGACTATAGAATCTTCCGCATCATATTGAATGATAGATTGAATAGGACCCTCCGGCTTTGTGGGGTCTGGGTCCGCACTGTCTGATACAGAGGAAGCTGCATTTGGACTTTCTAATGAAGCAGGTGACGTGCTGGAGGCCTGTGAGGAGCCCATCACCTCTTTAGATGCAACCCCCTGTTCACGTAGGTGATTCCTTATAGCCGTATCCTCTCCTGTCTCTTCAGGAATAATTTGTACTTTCTGCGGCTCGTGTCCTTCTTGTACGGCGTCAGTGCTGAGGTGTGGGGGCCCACTTGTCATGGCATTGTCTTGCGAGTTGGCAATGAGGGGGCTTGTGGAGATACTTGTTTTGGGTGTGTGGGCAGTACTTTCGGAGCAGCACAATAACCATATAAGGCATGTGAGTACATACTTTGATTTGAGCACTGGTACTGTAGCTTTTCAAAATTTTGAGCGTAAATTTACCCTATCTACACTAAATAGTGACGCTGTCATGAAAAATATTGTGCGGGCATTGGGAATGTTGGCCCTACTTGTACTGGGCGCTTTTAATAATGCTGGCACAACAAAATATAAAGTAAGAAAGATAATTATTGATGCAGGACATGGTGGGTATGATTCAGGGGCCTTGGGTAAATTCTCAAAAGAAAAGGACATAGCGCTCCAGATAGCTTTGGAACTTGGTGGGATTCTTAAAAAGCACATGCAAGATGTGGAAGTTGTTTACACTCGCCAGACAGATGTATTCGTGACACTGCATGGTAGGGCTAAGATTGCTAACAAAAAAAACGCAGACGTATTTATCTCTATTCATTGTAATGCTACTCCGAAGGGTGATGCTGCCTATGGTACCGAGACCTATACGATGGGCTTACATACCTCAAGGCATAATTTGGAGGTAGCCAAACGGGAAAACGAAGTCATTCTTATGGAAGACAACTATCAAGCAAACTATCAAGGCTTCGACCCTAAGTTGCCCGAGTCGTACATCCTGTTCTCCTTGTATCAGAACGCCTATAACGACAATAGCTTGAAGCTTGCGCAAAATATACAACACCAGTTCAAAAGTAGGGTAGGAAGAAAAAGTCGCGGTGTAAAACAAGCAGGCCTTTTGGTGCTATGGAAGACAACTGCCCCCAGTGTCTTGGTAGAAGTGGGTTTTATCACGCATCCTCAAGAAGAAAAATATTTGAATAGTAAATCAGGACAGGCATACATTGCTTCTGGCCTCTTTAGAGCTTTCCGAGATTATAAAAATGAGTTAGAAGCAAATAGCTAGGCGCGCATGTTGCGGTGGGCGTGTTGAGAGAATGGTCATAAGACTCTCAAACCTCTCCTCATAGGTTAAAGGCGGCCATGGTCTCTACGAATAGCTTATAATTCCTATCTCATCGTGTACTATATTTGATGTCTCAACATTGAAATATCGACCCTGTGAAACTAAGTAAAGAAGTGAAGGTTGGACTATTGGCCACTGTCGCACTCACCATTGTTTATCTGGGCTTCAATTTTCTAAAAGGGAAGGAAGTATTTTCTTCCAAAAATAGCTACTACACCATCTATGACAATTGCCAAGGCTTGAGTTCTGCAAGTCCAGTGCTACTCAACGGCATGCCTGTAGGAAGAGTCAGGAACCTACAGATACTTCCTAACAGAGAACATAGTGTTTTGGTAACTTTCGAGACCCAGCAGGACATTAAGCTCACCGATACAACTAAGACTCGACTCATTAGCCCCTCCTTATTAGGTGGCAAGGCAATTGCCCTCCTTATCGAAGAAGGCAATCCACTTAACAATTACGACACAGTGCCAGGAGAGATTGAGCAAAGCCTGGGAGACGCTTTTGTTGAGGGCACACTTCCTGCCTTGAAAGATGCCCAGAATATTTCTCTGTTGGCCAACCAGTTTGTAGCTAATCTTATTGAGAATACGGATAGAATTAATAACATATTTTCTAACTTGGAAGGCACAACACAGCAGTTGAAGCAGACTGTTAACCAAAACAAACACGAGTTTTATACCCTGAGCCAGAACATGTCTGAAGTTTCTAGCGCGCTTGCTGATAGCAAGAACGGTTTAGGGCCGCTTTTAACAAAGCTCAATCAACTGATGGAGGGAGTAGAGGGCAAAGAGGTGAAGGCGCTTGCTGAAAAGCTTGACAGTATACTAGGCAGTATTGGCAGGATGGTTGAGAAGACGGAAAAAGGAAGCAATAGCTTGAGCCAACTACTTTACGATGACCGTTTCTATAACAATCTCAACCAAACCTTAGGCAACCTAGACAAGGTGCTGATCGATCTGAGGGCCCACCCCTGGAGGTATATCAACCTCGCCATTTTTGGGAAAACACAAGACCGCAAGCACGCTAAAGAAGAATAGTTTTCCTGCTGACCGTTTATTAGCCATGATGTATGAGCGTCTTTACTCCCTCCTCTCTGCTCCATGCCAATACATGGCCTTCATAAAAATTGTAGTGAACAACAAAAAGTTTAGGCCCTATTTCGCCCCAGACAATGCCTCGGTCTCGTTTTTTAAATGCGCTAATACTGATGTCCTGCTTCAAGGACAAATTTCTTCCGCCTTGTGCTTTATAGACTGCCTCCTTAGCACACCAATAGATGCAGAGTTTCTCTAGGTTGTTACCGATTTCCTTGATTTCCTTATAATTCAGAAACTTTTCTTTGACGTATTGCAATTTCTCGCAAGGCATTTGGATATCAATACCTATAGCGTGTTGCTGATCTATGGCAGCAAATGCAAAAGGAGAGCAGTGTGCTATACTCAGGTGCAAACTGCTATTGGCTAAGTAAGGCCGCCCCCAGGTATCTTTTTGGAGTGCAGTATACTTGTAACCTACTTGGACAAGCAAGTGTTTGAGGGCGAGTCTAGCTGCTAGCCATTCTCTTCTTTTGCGAGGGTGAGCAATCTTTTTGTAGGCTGTTTGTTCTTCTGGCTCATCAATGTGCCACAAGAGGTGGGCACTATGCTTACTGGTTTTAGTGAAACTACAAGGTGGCATGCTACAACTCTTTTTTAAATCAATCAGTGAGGATGAAAACGTATGAGCAGTATCTGAAATGCGCTGTTCAGGAGAACATCATTGCAAAGAGAATCCAACCCCGCTAGCTAGGTCAAGACATAAAATATTTTCAGTGCGTTGAGAGGACAACAGATATTTCCTAAATTGGATTGTCTAAAAACAAGAGCAGGATTTATAACCGGGCTCCAAAACAGTATGCAGCAAATAACACCTATAGAAATTAGACAAAAAAGTTTTGAAAGAAGCTTTAGGGGGTACAACCCCGATGAAGTAAACGCTTTCTTACACGCGCTTGCTTATGTGTGGGAAAAACTGACAGCGCGACTTGATGAAGTCGAGTCTACACTAGAAGACAGCAGAAAAGAGGTGAGAAGGCTCCAAGGTGTAGAAAATGCATTACTAAAAACCATCAAAGACGCAGAGTTTACGGCCCATAGTATCATCGAACAAGCCAAAAAAGAAGCCGAACTGCAAGCTAGAGAAGCCAAGATTGATACGGAGAAGATGATCCATGAGGCACAAGAAAGAGTAAAAGCTCTTGAAGAAGACAACCGAAGAAGACACTGGCGCCTGAAGCAACAAATGGAACTAGAATTAGAAGGGACTAAAAAGATCGTCCAAGAGACAGAAACGTATCGAGGTACATTCTTACAAAAACTCCAGCACCTAGCCGAAGACATTTTGGCCAGAAGAAGTCAACTCATCGAAAGTAATATCCAGCGCCATGCCGTTCATGACGAAAATCCAAAAGCAGAGCAACCTGACATAGACTCATGCCCTGACTCAGATTCGGAGGCAGTTGTCTAAATCAACAGGGATAAGTGCCGTTATAGCATTACCTTATTCGATCATTAGGAATCATTTTGCAACTAGCTGCTGTTGATATTGGATCCAATGCTGCTCGGTTACAGGTGAGTAGTGTTCTGCTTGTTGCGGGAAAACCCCAATTTAAAAGGATAGAATATCTGCGTCTCCCCTTTGCGTCTTGGGCATGATGTTTTTAAGAATCAGAGCATCAGTGTAGAGAACAAACAACGACTTACCCAGCTACTGAAAGCCTTTAAGATACTCATAGACCTTCATGGCGCAGATTACTATATGATCTGTGCTACCTCTGCTTTTAGGGATGCTAACAACAAACAAGAAATTGTACACCACGTTCAAGAAGTACTCAACATTACAATTCACATTGTGGAGGGTGAAGAAGCATTACTGATCTATGAAGCAATTCGTCGTTTACTGGATGAACCTAATAGCTACCTGCATGTGGATGTGGGCGGAGGAAGCACAGAAGTTAGTTTGTACACAGGCCCCTCAAAAATTGCCTCGCGATCCTTTGATTTAGGTTACATCAGGATATTGGAGCACGACGATGCTGCGGCTACTTGGGAAGCAATGCAAGCATGGATTACCACCCAGAAGCAATACTTCACGGGCATTCCCATAGGGATTGCTACAGGTGGCAACATTCGCAAGCTGGCGCAATTGGCGAAAAGAGGGATAAAAAACTACTTTCCCTCAAGAGATTCGTAGCTACTAAAGGCTACATTGCCTCTCATAGCTTGGCAGAGAGCATTAATAGATTGGAACTTAACCCCCGACCGTGCTGACGTGATTCTACCTGCTATAGAGATTTATGATATAGCCATGCAATGCGGAGGCGTAGAAAAAATACTTGTGCCTGATGTCAGCCTTAGGGACGGTATCATTCAGGTCTTGTACGAAAAAGCTTACAGTGGGAATGCCCCACATATATAGGCACGCTAAGTCTGCAACTAGTAGCCATTACGTCTAAGCAGAAGCAGCTTCTTGGGACTCCTGTTGAAGAGCAAGCCTTTCTTCGAGTTGTTCTATAGCCACATTCTTAATCACAGGTATGGCCAACAAGCGCTTCATGGTCGCTTTTCTTTGTGTTGCCTTCGTTCTGTTTTTTCTTATTTTTCTCTTTAGTCTAGTAACTGCCATAGTGTGTCCTGTAGGTGGATAGGCTAGGTGGTGAGCTGATGAATGCTCTCCTTAGCTCTGATTGTGGGCCCTGTAGGATTCGAACCTACGACCCCCTCCTTGTAAGGGAGGTGCTCTGAACCAGCTGAGCTAAGAGCCCTTCCAGGAAAGGAGCGAATATAAAAAACTTCCTTCAATTTGTGAAAGCCAGGAAAATATTCTGCAGAAGCCTACTACTTTTGCAAAAGCATTGCTCTTTGGGGTGCTAGTCATCAATGTCTAAAGTCATTAAAACCATTCGAAAAATTGTGGCCACACTATTCCTCTTACTAGGGATAGTCGTAGTGGCTACAGGAGTATACTGCTATCGCTATCAGGACCAAATTATTCAAAAATTTCTTGATGAAGCTAACAAGCGATTAAGCAATCCGATACAGATGAGCTCCATTCAGCTCACTGTCTTCAAGTCTTTTCCCAACATTACCATCATCCTCCACGATGTAGTGGTCAAGGACCGTATAGAGACCACTACAGAGTTGGTCACTGCCCGCAAGATTTACTTTGCCTTTGATGTATGGCAACTTGTTCAAGGCCAATACGTATTGGCCCATCTTTCTCTAGCGCATGGGAAGCTCCACCTAGGGGAAGATCTGGGTTCGCAGCTAAGGTGGGGGAGGGGTGCCCAAAAAGCAACGCAGCGCAAGGTTCCTTGGATAGTACAGCTGCAAAAGATTACTCTCAAGGACATGGAGATCGTGTATGGTAGTAAGCAGCAGCGTTATAGAGTTAGCACAGAGCAAATGCAAGCTAGTTTAAGGTGGGAGCACGCCAGGCTGGAAGCTGACTTGCAGGGTAAGGCAACTATCCAGAGTATTCAGCTAAAAGAGTTATCGTTTGCACAAAACCTACCCATATCACTAAAGGCTGCTCTGAGTTATGACCCACGACAAAAAACTTGGACCTTGCGGCCTACCCAGCTCAAGCATGGGAGCGCACTACTGGCTGTGCAAGGCAGTTGGTGCCTAGAAGCCGCCGCGTCCACTGTTGCCTTAACAATCCAAGGTATGCAAATAAGTCCCCAAATCTTATTGCGTTGCTTTCCCAAGCAGTCCTGTCAAAAAATAAAGTCGTATGACCCGCATGGCGAGCTCACCTTTAATTTAAGTGTCAATAAGCAGGAGCGTAAGTCCCTGACTTTGCAAGGCGACTTTGTGTTGCGTGATGGCACCTTGACCGTAAGCCAATTCTCTAGGCCCATCGCGCTATCTAAGCTCTCAGGGCACTTAAGCATCCCCAATGTACAGGACTTAAAAACAGCCACCCTCAACATCGATAAAATTACTAGTAGGCTTGCCAGTAGTAAGCTAGAAGGTAACTTGGTCCTGCGCGACTTCCATGATCTCCACCTTCAATGTGCTGCCGAGGCCACGCTTGATTTGGCTTCCTTAAGCACGCTGCTCGCTCATCCTGCCATTACGGATGCCTCAGGGAAGCTGGACCTTCACTGGGAGTTGGAGACCAATCTGCAACAACTCATACGTGGCACCCACGCAGGGGATAACTTCCACCTTGCAGGAGCTTTGCAGACACAAGCAGCCCAGTTCAAGCTTGGTCAGTCCCAGCTTCTATGCAAGGACTTAATGGGCAAGTTGGCTTTTCAGGACAATGTCCTAGTCATGCAAGACTTTTCAGGGAGTATAGGGCCAGGTAGCTTTGTACTGGCTGGTACTGTCCAGAATTTACTCCCTTGCGTGCTCTCTGATAACCAAAATCTCTGCGTAGCTGCCAAACTTTACATGGACTACCTAGACCTGGATGCACTTCTTGATGGCAAGCGTGTACCTACTTCCCCAATCAGCTCAAACTCTGCAAAATTTGATATCGCTCCCCGCTGGGCGTTGAACCTTGATTGTGATATTCAACAACTTCATTGCAGGCGCTTTCGAGGCAAAAACGTGCGCGGTAAGGTCAAAATAAAAGACCAAAAGCTCATCGCTGAAAAGCTGCAGTTGGGCATTTCAGGAGGCAAAGTTTTTTTAGATGGTGTTTTGGACGCAAGCACCGATCGCTTAAACATTCACACAGTCGCCAAGCTACAGGGTGTCCGAATAGCCGATTTATTTTATACGTTCGAAAATTTTCATCAGAATTTTTTAATGGATCGTCATTTAAGTGGAGAGGTGTTTTCTGACGTTGACCTAACGATGCAAGCCGATAAAAAATGTAACATACGTTGGGATGCACTACAAGCTGCTATCGATGTTAGGCTGCACAATGGGGTGCTCCATGCCTTCGAGCCCATGCAGCAGCTTGCCAAGTATGTAGACAAGGCAAATCTTGCCGATTTGCGTTTCTCAGAACTCAAAAACCGCATTCTCATCAAGGATAAAACGATTTACCTTCCACCGATGGAAGTACATTCGAACTTGACACGCATTCAGTTATCAGGCACACACACTTTTGACGGAAAAGTAGCCTATCAATTTGGCGTACCTTTTATGGGCGTTCAAAAAAGCATGAACTTGTTTTTCAAGCTAGAGGGTGATATTAACAATTACAAAATAAGCTACGATGCTAAAGCGTCTAGAAAAAGCTTAACAAAAGCATTCAAAGAACAGGGCAAGACTCTCAAGGAGCTAGTACAAGGCGTGTATCAAGGCAAAAAGTACCTCCAAGAGCTAGCTCCAGATAATTATTTTGAGTTTGATGAGTAGGGCTCAGCTATTATTTTAGAAAGCTGTCAAGGCCCGGGGTCTTACAATAGTTTTATTTTTCACCCTCGCTGCCCGATAAGTCTCATTGTTGCTGTTGTACGGCAAAATATAATTTCCCACTAAAGTTATCGAGAAAGCGTGAGATTGTTGCAAAACTCACAAAAATACGCTTCTATTCAGCGCGGAATACTAGTGCCCACAACACGCCCACCTCTCTTGCGGGCCAGATTTGACCAAAATAAAAAAACGTATAGCTTTACAGCCGTTATTTGGCTCGGTGTTGCATAACAAGTCAGTGGTATTATTATCTCAGGGGAGGTGCCAGAGTGGTTAAATGGGGCGGACTGTAAATCCGTTGCTTTACAGCTACGTAGGTTCGAATCCTACCCTCCCCACATACTACTGAAGGACTTAGTAATGTTGTACTTCTTTTGGTTTGTCAGCGGACTCATCGAGTGTTCTTTGGTTAGGTAGTGTAAAAGTCAAAACGTAAATTAGCGACGGGTCTGATCGGGACGAAAAAGCGGAAGTAGCTCAGTTGGTAGAGCGACAGCCTTCCAAGCTGTAGGTCGCGAGTTCGACCCTCGTCTTCCGCTCTAGAAAGGCCGATGTAGCTCAGTGGTAGAGTACTTCCTTGGTAAGGAAGGGGTCACGGGTTCAAATCCCGTCATTGGCTCAGCAAGCTGTTTGTTGAGTTGATGGACGGGGGCTATGTAGCACCGAGAGTGAGTAGTGTCCTATGCTGCATTGAACCGGTTTAACTATATTCGTTTCAAAAACAAACAATTAAACATGGCAAAAGAAAACTTTAATCGCTCCAAACCCCATGTTAACATCGGTACAATTGGCCATGTTGACCATGGTAAAACAACATTAACAGCCGCTATCTCCTCTGTTTTGTCCAAGAAAGGATTGGCTGAGAAGAGGGACTTCAGCTCCATTGATAATGCTCCTGAAGAGAAAGAAAGAGGGATAACCATTAATACTTCTCATATAGAGTACCAGACAGCTAATCGGCACTATGCCCACGTGGACTGTCCTGGCCATGCGGACTATGTAAAAAACATGGTAACTGGGGCTGCACAAATGGATGGCGCTATCTTGGTAGTCGCTGCTACCGACGGCCCTATGCCTCAAACCAGAGAACACATCTTGCTGGCCTCTCAAGTAGGTGTACCCAAGCTTGTAGTATTTCTTAACAAAGTAGATGCTGTCGACGATCCTGAGCTACTGGAGTTGGTAGAGATAGAGGTGCGGGAGCTGTTGAATGCTTACAAGTTTGATGGCGACAATACTCCAATTATCCAAGGTTCTGCATTAGGGGCACTCAATGGTGAAGAGAAGTGGGAAAAAACAGTAGAAGAATTGATGAATGCAGTGGATGAGTATATACCTGTACCTGAGAGATTAGTGGATCGGGATTTTCTAATGCCCGTAGAAGATGTCTTCTCGATTACAGGTCGTGGTACTGTAGCTACTGGAAGCATTGAAAGAGGTATTGTGAACTCAGGAGATGCAGTTGAGATTATTGGTATGGGGGCAGAAAATTTGACCTCTACAGTGACCGGAGTAGAGATGTTTAGGAAGATCTTAGATAGGGGAGAAGCAGGCGACAATGTCGGGTTGTTACTGCGTGGTATTAATAAAAAAGATATCTGCAGGGGAATGATTATTTATATGTTCTTTCTAAAAAAGAAGGAGGTCGCCACACGCCATTCTTTAACAAGTATAGGCCTCAGTTCTACTTTAGAACTACTGATGTAACAGGAGAAGTGATACTCCCCAAAGGCATTGAAATGGTAATGCCCGGTGATAACGTAACATTCGAAGTAGAGCTTATTAACGAAATAGCTATGGAGCAAGGCTTGCGTTTTGCCATTCGTGAAGGGGGTAGAACCGTTGGCGCAGGTCAGGTGACTGAAATCATTGAGTAACGCAACTATGTTACCTATCCTACATCTCGAGCACATTCCCTGAAAATGGGATATGCTTGTTTATGATAGACCATTTGCATAGATTTGCGGGCCAGCTGGGATAGCTACAGTTGAGGTACCTACACGGGTGTAGCTCAATCGGTAGAGTAGTGGTCTCCAAAACCATTGGCTGGGAGTTCGAGTCTCTCCACCCGTGCGAAGTAACAGCATGTCAAAAATAAAATCGTTTGTTCTCGGATCTATCGATGAGATAAGAAACAAAGTTTCTTGGCCCGTCTACAGTGAGCTTCAAAGTAGTTCAATGCTGGTACTAACTGCCTCTTTTGTTTTTGCAGTGGTTATTGGCTTGGTAGATTTGGTCTTTAAAAATACCATTTCTTGGTTTTACAATGCTTTCTAGAGCGAGGAAAGAAAAAAACTACTACGTTTACAATGGGTGAGCCAAAATGGTACGTACTTAAAGTAGTCAGTGGGCAAGAGAAAAAAGTTAAATCTTACCTGGAGACGGAGTTAGTAAGGCAAAAGCTGGAAGACTGTATTACGCAAATACTCATTCCTGCTGAGAAGGTGTACGAGATGCGCGCGGGAAAGAGAAAAATAAAGGAGCGCAATTTTTTTCCAGGTTATGTGCTTGTCTGTGCTGAACTGTCAGATGGGAGGGCGAGTCATGCCATAAAAAATATTGCCGGAGCACTAGGCTTTCTGAGTGTAAGAGGCTGGGGTGTTTCCAAGGCACCTGTGCCGCTCAGGCAAGCTGAAGTGAATAGAATGTTAGGCAGAGTGGACGAGGGTGAGGCTAGTGATCTGCGCCTAGAATCACCATTTACCGTTGGGGAAATAGTGAGAGTAATCGACGGGCCTTTCAATGGATTCTCGGGCAGTATTCAGGAAATATTTGAAGAGCGCAAGAAGCTCAATATTGCAGTAAAGATATTTGAAAGGAACACACCGGTTGAACTTAGTTACGTGCAGGTAGAAAAATTTTCGTAACATCGAGCACTTTTGAGTTGAGTAAAAAGTATGGCTAAAGAAATTGCGATTTACATTAAACTACAAGTACAAGGAGGCGCAGCTAGCCCTTCTGGTGCCGTAGGGCCTGCTCTTGGCAGTAAGGGGGTCAACATCATGGAGTTTTGCAAGCAGTTTAATGCTAGAACTCAAGACAAACAAGGAGAGCTGCTGCCTGTAATCATCACAGTCTATAAGGACAAGTCATTTGATTTTGTTATCAAGACCTCCCCAGCTACCACCTTACTGATGAAAAAAGCTCAGATCAAAAAGGGATCTCCAGAACCCAACCGGAAAAAAGTAGGTACTGTGACATGGAATGAGGTAGAAGAAATTGCAACGCTCAAAATGCCAGACCTGAATGCTTTTGAAGTACCTGCTGCGATGAAGATGATTGCCGGAACAGCAAGAAGCATGGGGCTAAGTGTGAGTGGTGAAGCACCTTGGGCTAATTAAAAAAGAAATCGATGGCCAGGTTGACAAAAAAAACAAAAGAGATTACTAATAAATACAACTTCCAAAAGGCCTATCCTTTGGACGAGGCAGTGCAGCTTATTGGAGAAATTACCCACACAAAATTCGATTCTTCTGTAGATGTGGCCATTCGTTTGGGAGTAGACCCTAGAAAGTCAGACCAAATGGTAAGGGGCACGGTGATACTTCCTCATGGTACCGGCAAGAAGGTTAAAATTTTAGTCCTGTGCACTCCCGATAAAGAAAAAGAGGCACAAGAAGCAGGTGCCGATTATGTAGGTTTAGATGAATACTTAAAAAAGATTGAGCAAGGCTGGACGCAAGTAGATACCATCATCACCATGCCATCGGTGATGGCAAAAGTAGGGCGGCTGGGCAAAATACTAGGTCCCAGGGGGCTAATGCCTAACCCCAAGACGGGTACGGTCACTACCAGTGTGGGAAAGGCTGTGCAAGAAGTTAGATCTGGAAAAATTGACTTTAAGGTCGACAAATATGGCATCATACATGCTAGTATAGGAAGAATTTCTTTTTCAGGTGAGCAACTTAGAGATAATATACTTGAACTCATAGGCAGTATTTTGAAGTTAAAGCCTACCTCGTCAAAAGGGAATTACGTTAAAAGTATCAGCCTTTCTAGCACCATGAGCAAAGGTGTTTTTATCGACAAAAATAGTACTCCTGTACTGTAAGAAAATGACACGGAAAGAAAAAAATGAGATTGTAGAAACCCTGGCGGAGCAGCTTGCTTCGACTGATTATTTCTATATTATAGACGCAGAAGGGCTTAACATAGAAGAAATTAACGACTTCAGAAGAAAATGCTTTCAGGCAGGCATAGTATACCAAGTGGTAAAAAATACGCTGATCAGCAAGGCACTCGAAAAGCTAGAAAGCGAAGTAGATTACTCAACCTTTAGTGATACAGTCCTCAAAGGGTTCTCCGGTATTTTATTCGCCAAAGATATTGGCAGTACACCTGCGAAAATTATCAAAGAATTCAGAAAACAAAGGAGGCTGGAAAGCCCATTCCTCAAGGGGGCGTCTATTGACAAGGAATTATTTATTGGGGAAGAGCACCTAGACCCATTAAGTCAGCTTAAGTCGAAGGTTGAGCTGCTTGGTGAATTAATCGCACTACTCAATGCGCCCATCACCAATGTCATGGCTTCACTTCAGTCTGGCAAGCATCAACTAGCAGGTTTGATGAGGGCTTTGGCAGCCAAGGAGGCGTAGTAGTCTCAAACTCATTTTATTATCAACTAAACTTTTAATGAAAATGGCAGATCTAAAGGTATTCGCAGAACAACTTGTTGGCCTAAGTGTTAAGGAGGTCAATGAATTAACGAAAATATTAAAAGAAGAGCACGGCATTGAACCTGCGGCTTTATCTGCTCCTGTTGTAGTAGCTAGTGGAGCAGATAGTAACAATGCTGAAGTTATTGAAGAGCAAAACAGCTTTGATGTGGTCCTCAAATCGGCAGGTGCTTCTAAACTTGCTGTTGTTAAGCTCGTTAAAGAACTGACTGGGCTAGGTCTAAAAGAAGCAAAAGAACTTGTAGATGGTGCACCAAGGTCTATCAAGGAAGGAGCCCCCAAGGATGAGGCAGAATCCCTCAAGAGCAGACTCGAAGAAGCAGGTGCTGAGGTAGAACTAAAATAGTATCAGGAGTTGATGCTTCTCTATTTTTTAAAAGATGCTTGGGGCGTTCTGCACGAGTCTATTCCCTAAAGATTCCTTTTTTACTAAAGATCATTCAAGTATTCATGCCTTTTTTATTAAAAGTACCCATCCTATACATCATGGGAGGGACTTCTTGTCTTTCTACACCTAGAATTTAAACCTATAGAGCCTTGGTAGAGAAAAAAAACCCTAGCAACAAAAGGATCAATTTCGCTTCTCTTAAGTCTGTCACAGATTATCCTGACTTTCTTGAGCTTCAACTCAAATCATTCAGAGACTTTTTTCAGTTGGATACTCCCCCTGAAAAACGTGCAGAGGAAGGCTTGTGCAAGGTTTTTATGGAGAATTTTCCCATAGAAGACACTAGGGGTAATTTTATATTAGAACTTGTTGATTATATTCTAGAAACACCTAAATATTCACCGGAAGAATGCATTAGGAGAGGAGTGACTTATGCGGTACCCTTGAAAGCCAAGCTAAGGCTGCGGCAGAATGGTGAAGAAAACGAAGACTTTGAAACTATTGAACAAGAGGTATTTCTAGGTAATATTCCCTATATGACTCCCCAGGGGTCTTTTATCATCAATGGGTCTGAGCGTGTCATCGTTTTCCAGATACACAAATCGCCAGATGCTAGTGGCACCAGGCTGTATTCTGCCAAGATCATTCCTTTCAAAGGAGCGTGGATCGAATTTTCTACAGATGTTAACAGCATCATGTATGCTTATATCGACCGTAAAAAAAAATTCCCAATTACCACCCTTTTAAGGGCCATTGGCTATGGTACTGACAAAGAAATCTTAGACATTTTTGGACTATCAGAAGAAATAAAAGCTACTAAAACAGCGTTAAAGCGCGCGCTTGGCAGGAAACTAGCAGCCCGTGTGCTCAAGACGTGGAAAGAAGACTTTGTAGATGAAGATACTGGTGAGCTAATTGCGATAGATCGCAGTGAGGTGTTATTGGAGCGTGATGCCATTCTGAATG
>JFJP01039130.1_pt1 | contig 14408 bp, 4 predicted proteins | sample 431651 | NCBI WGS metagenome assembly JFJP01 (sample SAMN02602958, study PRJNA72255) | Microbial mat metagenome, whole genome shotgun sequencing project. | biome: fresh water; feature: sink hole; material: water; isolation source: purple microbial (photo- and chemosynthetic) mats found in... | reverse complement strand
ACAAAAGTACGTAGTTACCTAATTGCAATTTTATAAAAGCCAATGCCTGGTATTCAATGATTTGTAAGTTACGCTTTCCAAGTTGGGTTCAAAAATGAACTGACCCTTTTCCAAGAAGTCGATCATCACGTCGAATATGGCGTCTTGGTTTACCACGGCGCGGGAAAAGAGGAAATCGACTTCCAAGCCATCCACAACCTTTTCCACCCCATCACCCTCGACGACTGTTTCGTGAGCAAATCCTTCGCGGAGGTAGGGGGCATCAAGACCTTGGATGAAAAAGGAAAATACACCTGGAACACCCAAGGCCATCCCGATCGGCTGATCCGTTTTCGGGAAGCTGAAATGCGCCTGCTGGCCCAGGTTTTTGAGGATAGCGTGGACTTCCAGTCGGTCAAGCTAGTCTCGATCCATGCCCAAGGCATCTTGGACATCCTTGATCGGCTTTCCGACTTCAAAGGAAAAGTCAAGGACAGTCGCTTTATGGCGAGCGAATGCTGGCACGAAAGCGGCGCCCAAAAGAAGAACCAAATCCGCAGGGAAACCCGCTTTCCGGAGGTGGAGGGCTACGAGATGATCTACAGCGGGCCGCATTTCTATGTGGCCAATCCCTTCTACAAGACTCCCCGGGAAATCTGCAAGCTGAACTCGGACTACGACCCCATCGATCTGGAAAGCCTGCCCGAGGACTTCTGGCCCCGCACCAACTATGTGCCCCATGAGGAGCTGGACAAGTTCAAGCAGCGGCAAGGCCATTATCCCGACGAAAATAGCCTTTGGATAGACCAGTTCAAGCTCGCTTTCAGCAACATGATATGGCTGGGAGGCGAAAGGACCCTGCAAGCGGCCCTCATCCCGCCGAAGGTCAGCCATATCAATGGAGTTTTCTCAATGGCTTTCAAGCAAGAGCCCGATCTGGTGGAGTTCGCGGCGCTGAGCGCCTCCTTGCCTTTGGACTTTTTGACCAAACTGTTGGGTCGAGCCAACTTGCAAATCGAAAGCATCAAGGGCTATCCGCTGGGGGTTCGGGAGGAATACCGCACGCTGTTGTCGCACCGGGTATTGCGGCTGAACTGCCTGACGCGGGCCTACGCGGGCTTGTGGGAAAGGCAGTGGCAGGAGGCCTGGGCCACCGAGGCGGTGGGCTGGTCGGTGGCGGATCCGCTGCTGCCCGCGGCCCCGGCGGCGCAGGTGTGGAGCGCCGCGACTCCGCTGCGCACGGCCTACGCGCGGCGCTGGGCCTTGCTGGAGCTGGACGTGCTGGCGGCCATGGCCCTGGGCCTGCGGCTCAAAGACCTGGAGCTGATGTACCGCACGCAATTTCCGGTGCTGGAGCAGAACGACCGCGAGACCTTCTACGACCAGCAGGGCCGCATCGTGTTCACGGTCTCGAAGGGCCTGACGGGCGTTGGCCTGGACCGCGGGCAATGGAAGGAAGCCCAGACCAGCGCGCAGCCCTACGCCGACGCGCGCGACGGCCGGCTCTACCATCCGCCCTACACCCTGCCCGACCGCCTGGCCGACTACGCGCGGGCCTGGGCGCATTTCGAGGCGCATCCCCTGCTTCAGGAAAAGCCCATTGAAACCGCGTTGAAACCCGATTGAAACCGCCATGCTAGGAATACAACAAAGCGAAGAAGTGCGGCAGTCGCTGCTGGGCTACCTGCGTTCGACCTTCCAATTTCGCGACCCGCGGGCCGAGCAGGCCTTCGACGCACTGCTCGACACGCCCAGCACGGGGCTTTTCCGCGGCCCCTTCGTTCGGCTTTCGAACAGCTACGCGTCCTGCACTCCGGCGGAGCACGCCACGCTGGGGATGGTGGCCCGTCCGGCCTTCCTGCCCTACCGGCACCAGCACAAGGCCTTCGCGCGGCTGCTGGGGGCCTCGGCCCGCTCCACCCTTGTAACCACGGGCACGGGCTCGGGCAAGACGGAATCCTTCGTGCTTCCGCTGCTCGACCACTGCGCGCGGCAGCGGGGCAAGGGCATCAAGGCGATCGTGCTCTACCCCATGAACGCGCTGGCCACCGACCAGGCGGGCCGCATGGCGGAGCTGGTCCACGGGCAGGAGGAGCTGCGGGGCCTGCGGGTGGGCCTGTTCATCGGCGAAAACTTCCAGAAGCGGCAAGAACGCTCGCGGGTGATGCGGGCCGACAAAGTGGTGGAAGACCGGCAGAGCCTGCTGGAAGACCCGCCGGACATCCTGCTGACGAACTTCAAGATGCTGGACCTGTCGCTGCTTAGGCAAGACCTGCACGACATCTGGCGGCACAACCTGGCCGCTGGCGAGGCCAACCCGCTGCGCTACGTGGTGCTGGACGAGATGCACACCTACGACGGGGCGCAGGGCACGGACGTGGCGCACCTGCTTCGTCGGCTGAAGGCCAAGATGGGCTTCGGCCCGGGCCGCCTGGTGGCGGTGGGCACCTCGGCCACGCTGGGCGGGCAGGACGCGGCGGGGCGGGCGGAGCTGCTGCGCTTCGCCGAGCGGCTGTTCGGGGAGCGCTTCGACGCGGACTCGGTGGTGGTGGCCGAGGAAGACCCGCTGCCGGACGACGCTCCGGGCCAGCCGGGCCTCGACGCGCGGGCCTACGCGGCGGGCCTGCGGCCAGAGCGGCTGCTGATGGGCGCCGGGCAGAGCCACGCGGCCTACACCCTGGGCCTCTACCCCCAGGAGGCGCTCGGCCCCGAGGGGCAGGCCGACCCGATGCGGCTGGGCCAACTGCTGCTGGGCACGCCCGAGTTCCTGGCGCTGGCCCAGCTCGGGCAGCGGGGCTTCCAGGAGATTCCGGCGCTCAAGGCGGACTTCGCCAAGCGGCTGGCTGCGCTCTGGGGCCGCGCCGCGGAGGCGGAGGCCGGGCCGCTCTTCGACGCGTTCTGGCAACTGGCGGCCCTGGCGCGCAAGCCGGGCCTCGACCTCGCGGGCCAGCCCAACAGCCGCCCGCTGCCGCTGTTCTACCAGCACACCCAGCTCTGGGTGCGCGAGCTCACGGGCCTGGCGCGCCAGCTCGACGGCGAGCAGGCTTTCGTCTGGCGCGAAGACCGCGAAAACACCGTTCCGGCGCTGCCGCCCTTCTATTGCAGGGCCTGCGGGCAGACGGGCTGGCTGGGCCTGCTCTCGGAGGGCAAGTCGAGGCTTTCGCACGACGCGTCCCAGACCTACAACGCGTATTTCGCCAAGAGCGAGGAGTTCCGCTTCGTGCTCGAATACACGGACAAGGACTGGCAAAACTGCCAGGACCGCGGGGCGCAGACCCAAAAGGTGGGCCTGGACCTGGAAACCATGATCCTGGACGAGGCGCACGACGCCAAGGGCAAGAAGCTGCTGCTGACGCGGAAGGTCTCGCGGCAGGAAAAGGGCAAGGGCCTCGCGTTGCACTGCCCCTACTGCGACGAGCAGAACGAGGCGCTGGTCATCGTGGGCACGAAGCTGCCGACGCTCTTTTCGGTGGGCGTGAGCCAGTTGCTGGCCTCGGGCCTGCGCGAAGAGACGGACAGCCGCAAGGTGCTGGCCTTCAGCAACTCGGTGCAAGACGCGGCCTTCCTGGCAGGCTTCGCGCAGGCGCGCAACTACCGCTTCAGCTTCCGCACGGCCCTGCAAAGGGTCATCCGCCAGCAGGAGGGGCCTTGGCGGATGGACCAACTGGCCCGGAGCATGGCCGAGCGCTGGAAGGCCTGGAGCCTGGAGGAGGCCCGCCTGAAATGGAAGCAGCAGGAAGCGGACCAGGAGGAGGACACGGACGAAAAGCGGCCGCGCAGCCCCGAAGAGGCCGGAAGGGCGCTCTACTTCAGCCGCTTCATGCCCGACGCGCACAACGAAACCCGCGACGGGGAGTGGCTCAAATCGGGCAAGGAGGACCGCGAACTGGCCAAGGCCTTCGACCTGGCCCTCGACTGGGCGGTGCTCTCGGAGTTCGGCTACAACGCCCGCGTGGGCCGCACGCTCGAAAAGACGGGCACGGCGGGCTGCTTCTTCGACCCGGCGATGCTGGCCCAGGCGGCCCGCGCGGCCGAGGCGCTCTTCGGCGAGCGCTTCCACCTGCTCGAATTTAGCCCGATCCGCTGGGCGTCGTTCGTGGACGGCCTGCTGCACCGGATGCGGAGCCGCGGCGCGATCAGCCACCCTTTCCTCGCAGCCTTCCGCCACGGCGACCACGCCCGCTGGCTGCTTTCGAACCAGAACCACAAGGGCCACCCCACGCGGCCGGAGTACAGCTTCGCCCGCGGCTACGGCAGGCAGAGCAGGACGCCCATGCTGGTGAGCACCAACTCGGCCAGCGAGGCCATCGACACCACCACGCACAAGCAGAGCTGGTTCCACGCCTATCTGGTGCGCTGCGCGGGCATCGACCCCAGGCAGCAGGCCGCCATCAAAGACTTCTACCAGGCGCTTTTCGAGGCCCTGGCGGAAATCGGCCTGCTCGACAAGGTGGAAGGCCCCAAGGGCAACAGCTTCGCGCTGCGCCCGGAGGCCATCGGCCTGAGCCAGCAGGTGAGCGCCTACCGCTGCCGCTGCGGCCAGCGCATGGAGGTAGCCCAACAGGACGAGCAGCTCGACGGGGCGCACTGCCTGGCCTACGACTGCGTCCACCACTTCGAAAAACAGGACATCGAGCCCAGCCAGCAGTACTACCGGCAGGTCTATCGCCGCGATAGGGTGCCCAAGGTACAGGCCCACGAGCACACGGGCCTGCTGGAACGCGGCAAGCGCGAGAAAATCGAAGAAGACTTCAAGAAGCAACCCAAGCCGGATTCGCTCAACCTGCTGCTGGCCACCTCCACCCTCGAAATGGGCATCGACATCGGCAGCCTGGACGTGGTGCTCAACACGCAGGTTCCGCCCATGCCGTCGAACTTCCTGCAACGGGTAGGCCGCGCCGGGCGCAGCTCGGGCAACGCGCTGGTGCTCAACTACTGCGACAAGAACCCGCACGACCTCTACTACCTGAGCTACCCCCGCGAGATGATGGAGGGCAAGGTCCACACGCCGGGCTGCCACCTCGAGGCCCTGCCCATCCTGACCCGCCACGCCCTGGCCTTCCTGTTCGACGAATGGGTGAAGGCCAGCCCGCACAACATGGTTCCCAAAAAGATGGGCACGGTCTTCCGCGACAAGGACTTCGCCCATGCCAAGGACTTCTTCCTAAACCGGATCCATCGGCACCAGACGGAAAACAGCCGGGAAATCCAAGGGAAATGGCGGCAGGCTTACCAAGGCCAACTGCCGCCCGAACTGCTGGACGAGCTGCTCGAAAAGCTCCCTGGCCTGCCCGAAAAGGCCACGGCGACCCTGCTCCGCCGCCGCGAACAGCTCGAAGAGCTCAAGCAGAGCATCGTGGAGCTGCGCAAGCGCCTGCGCGCGATGCCGGAAAACGACCCGCACTGGAAGGACCTGAAGGACCAGGAGCGGCAAGAAACCGCCAGCGCCCGGGCCGTGCTCGACGAGGACGTGCTGGAGTTCCTGACGCACCGGGGCCTCCTGCCGAACTACGCCTTCCCCGAGGAGGGCGTGGAGCTGCACTCGACCATCCGCAAGGAACTGTCCAACCGCAACAGCTCCCAGCGGTCCGCCAAGGGCAAGGCTTCGCCCAACGAAGTGGTGCTGAAGCTGGCGCGCCCGGCCAGCTCGGCCCTGCGCGAACTGGCGCCGGGCGCGAGCTTCTACGCCCAGGGCTTCCACTCGCCCGTTTCGAGGCTCAGCCTCAACGACCTGAGCGAAAAGAACGGCGCCCGCGCCTGGCGGCTCTGCGCCCAGTGCGACCACCTGGGCGATCCGGACGAGCTGGGCGCCTGCCCCCAGTGCGGCGACACCGCCTACGGCAGCCCCGCCCACCTCAAACGATTCGTGCGGCCCCAACTGGTCCTGGCCCACGGAAAAGCCAGGGAGCTCCGCATCAGCGACAGCCGCGAAGACCGGCTCAGCGAGCGCTACGTGGTGCAACGGCATTTCGCCTTCACCGAAAGCCTGCTCGACGCCTGGGTCATCCCCGCGCTGGGCTTCGGCTGGAGGCTCCACCCCAGGGCCACGGTTACGGAGATGAACCTCGGACTGCCCGCCAACCCCAACACCCCAACCCTCCAGATCAACGAGCGCAAAGTCAGCAGCCACGGCTTCATCACCTGCACAAGCTGCGGCACCTCCAGCCCCCTGCTCGACGGCGGCGGCGACGACAGCAAAGGCAAGGTCTGGCGGCACAGCCTCCACTGCCCAAGCAAAGAAAAGGACTACCCGGCCAACGGGGAGTTCTTCCAGGAGCATTTCCTCTACCACCAGTTCGACACCGAATGCCTTGAGCTGAGCTTTTCGAGCGTGGCCTTCGAGGAAATGGAGCTCAAGGCCGCCGCCATGGCCGTCATGCGCCTGGGCCTGAAAAACTTCTTCGGCGGAAAGCCCGAGCACATCCGCATGGACAGCCGCAAGGATCCGCTGGCCAAGGACAAGGCCCCCGAGCTGCGCCTGGTGCTCTACGACACCGTGCCCGGCGGAACGGGCTACCTCAGCAAGCTGGCCGACCCGGAAGCCTTCTTCGCCATGCTCGAGGCTTGCCACGAACGCCTGGCCGACTGCTCGTGCCAACACGAAGGCAAAAAGGGCTGCTACGGCTGCGTCTATGCCTACCAGCAAAGCGGCGAAACCCAGAAGCTGGAACGCGAGAAGGTCTTCGCCATGGTCGATGAAATCCTCAAGCACAAGAACTCCGCCACCCAGGCCCGCGACCTGACCTCGGCCCTGGAGCTCGAAAACGGCATCGAGTCCAAACTGGAGCAGGACTTCATCCGGCTGCTGTTCCAGTGGGCCAAAGCCAAGGCCCACGAGGGCTGGAAGATCGCCCCCTGCGACCCGCCGGACCCCAACCACAAGTACGACTTCCAGTTCGCGCAAGGCCCCTGGCTGCTGCGCTTCAAGATCGGGCTCCAGCACAAGGTCTCGGACCCCTCGACCATCGCCGACGCGATCTTCCGCTTCGACTGGGCCAAGAACCAGACCACGGGCCAGACCTTCGACCCCGACCCGCTCTCCGATTCGCTGAGCTGGCTGGTCTATGTGGACGGCTACGCCCACCACGGCAAATCGGCCACCAGCGGGCAGACCGCCAACTTCGCCCGCGATGTCGAAAAACGCCTGGCCCTCTGGAAGAAGGCGGCCATGGGCGACGCCTCGGGCTACCGCAGTTGGACCCTCACGCACGACGACATCCAGACGGCCTTCCGCTGGCTGGAAAGGGACCCCGACACCCAGCCCGACGACTGGAGCCTGGAGCCCAGGCCCGTGAACTTGCGCAACAGCTCCGAAAAGAACAAGGCCATGCTCAGCCAACAGGTGGACAAGCTGCTGGGCGGGCACGCCTTCCGGGGCCGCCACGGCCTGGAGCGCTTCCTGGAGGCCCTGGCCCGCCCGGTGGCTGCGTCCTACGGCCAATGGCCCGCGAAGGCCTTCCAGCTCTTCCCGAGCGACTGGGGCAAGACCGTCCGGCCGGAGGCCCTCCGCCCGGAAGAGCTCCGCGCGGGCAAGCTGGCCATGGCCCCGCCCCGCGACAAGCAACAGCTCGAAGACAACTACTTCGTGCTCGAAAACGACAAAGTCGGGCCTGGCATGGCCGACTGGTTCCAGGCGCATTTCCTGGTCCGCCTCAAAGGCCCCGAGCTGCGGGTGGACTTCAGCCTCCGCCAGCCCGACGCGCCCGAGGTGCCCAAACCCGTCTGGCAGGCGTTCTGGCAGCATTTCAACCTGGCCCAACTGCTCGGCGGAAAGCCCCTCGACGAAGCACCCCAAGCCCCCCGCAGCAGCTCCCAGGAAATCCGGCGCAGGCTGCACGAGGAATACGAGCAAGGTCTTTTCTCGGAAAAGGAAGTCGCCCTGCTGCTCCTGCTCCAAAACCTGCTCGACGAGCACCTGCCCGGCCAGACCATCGACCTGGACCACACCGTGGAGCTGAACTTCGAAGACGGCAAGAAGCTGGGGGGCGCCCTGCTGCTGCCCCAAGCCCGCCTGGCGCTCGGCCTGACGAACAAAAGCGACGAAAAACTGGCCTTGTCGCGCGGTTTCCGCGTGATGCTTTTGGAGGATTGCGGGCTGGACACGCTGCGCGCCTGCTTCCTCGAAACCCTCAAGAACCCATAACCCCACCCCCCCGATGAGAATCTCCATCACCCCCACTTTCCTGGAAAGTTTCAGCAAACTGCCCCGGCAGGCCCAGAAACAGGCGCAGGACTTCTTGGTGAAATTCGAGCAGAACAGCCGGAGCGCCAGCATCCACCTCGAAAAGATCGGCAGTTTCAAGGACCAGAGCCTGCGCACGGCCCGCATTTCCGACAAGTACCGGGCCGTGGTGAAGGTGCCGAAGACGGGCGACATCCACTACCTGCTGCACGTGGACAACCACGACGAGGCCATGCGCTGGGCCGAAGACAAGGTATTTGCCTGGAACGAGCACACCGACGCGGTGCAGCTCTACACGGCCCCCGACGCCCTGGCCCCCAACCCGCCAGCGGCGCCCGCGCCCTCGCGCACGGCCCCGCCCAGGCTCTTCGCGGCGATCCGCGCCGAGGATCTGCTGGCCCTGGGCGTGCCCGAGGCCTGGCTCGAAAGGGTCGCCGCCCTCGAAGACCTGGACCAGCTCGACCTGCTCTCGGGCCACCTCCCCGACGACGCCTTCGAGAACCTTTTCGGCCTGGCCGACGGCCTGCCCCTGGCCGAACTGCTCGAAACCATGCGCCTGGGCAAGGCCAAGGCCGAAGACGCCAGCGACATGGAAAAACGCCTGCAAAGCCCCAACAACCGCCGCAACTTCTGGCTACCCGACGACCAGAAGCTGGCCGAGGCCCTCTCGGGCGATTGGCAGAAGTGGCAGATCTTCCTCCACCCTTCGCAAAACCTGCTGGCCTACCGCGCCAAGACCAGCCCCATGAAGGTAACGGGCGGAGCCGGCACGGGCAAGACGACCCTGGCCGTCCACCGCGCCGCGCACCTGGCCCGCCAAGGCAAGGGGCCCATCCTGTTCACCACCTACACCAAGGCCCTGGTGGCGGCCATCGAGGCGCAACTCGGCCTGATGGGCCTGGCGGACTCGGCCCGCGAAACCATCCGGGTGCAAAACCTGGACGCCCTGGCCTTCCAACTGGCCCGCGAGCACGAGCTCCTGCCGACGGGCTGGTCGGTGCTCGACTTCGAGAAGAACTCGGAAACGGAGCTGAGCCAACTCTGGCGCGATGCCACGGTGGGGCTGGACCTCTCGCCGGAGTTCGCCCGCGAGGAATACCAGGAAGTCATCGCCGCCCAGGGCCTCCGCGAGCTGCGGAGCTACCTGGTGGCCTCGCGCCAAGGACGGGGCGCCAGCCTCTCGCGCCGCCAGCGGGCCGAAATCTGGAACGCCTACGAGCTCTTCCGCAAAACGCTGGAAGAGCGCCGACAGATCGACCGCGCGGAGCTGTTCAACCGCTGCCACGCGCACTTCGCGCCGCTGATGGCCAGCCAGAAGCCTTTCCAGCACGTGCTGCTCGACGAGCTGCAAGACTTCGCCGCCCCCGAGCTGCGCCTGGTGGCCTCGCTGGTTCCCGAAAAAGGCGAGCTGCTCATGGTGGGCGACCCGTTCCAGAACATCTACGGCCGAAAGCTGAACTTCCAACAGTGCGGCATCTCGGTGCGGGGCAAGCGCAGCCAGCGCCTCAAGGTGAACTACCGCACTACCCAGCAGATCCGCTCGCTGGCCCTGCGCGGCCTCGCGGGCTCCGCCTACGACGACTTTGAAGGCGGGCAGGAAAGCCTGGCGGGCTACATCTCGCTCCACCACGGCCTGCAACCGACGCTCATGCGCTTCGACTCGCCCGACGAGGAACGCGCCGAGGCCCTGGCCCAAATCCGCCGCTGGATCGACGAGCAGGACATCCTCCCCGAGCAGATCGGCGCCATGACCTACCGCCGCGAAGACCTCAGCAAACTGCGCACGCTGCTCCACAACCAGCGCCTGCCCTACCTCGACAAGCCCGAACAAATGCACGATGCCAAGAAAGAAGGCGTCCGCCTGCTGACCCTGCACAACAGCAAGGGCCTGGAGTTCAAGGCCGTGCTGATCTTCGCCTACGAAAGCTCCAGCAGCATCACCCGCCACCTGCGGCACGACCCGCCCCGCCGCGAACAAGCCCGGAAAGACTACGGGGCCTTGAGCTACGTGGCCATGTCCCGGGCCGTGCAGTTCCTCTACCTCAGCGGCCGCCCCGAAGCCATCGAAAGCCTTTCACCCACCCAAAACAACAACGCATGAGCGTCTATTGCAACGGTCAACGCATCCAAATCCGCGACGAGGAGTTCATCATCATCAGCGCCAAGAACACCCCCGCGGGCCAGATGCTCGAAGTCGAAGGCCTCAGCGAGCTGGTGCGCAACCACCGCTTCCACTTCGAGGTGGCCGCCGAAGGACCCATCGAGCAGGTGGACCCGCTGAGCGTGCGGCTGGTCCCCGACATCTCGGCCGGCGCCATCGACAGCCGGCTCTACCTCGAAAGCCTCCGCCGCCGCCAAAGCTCCTCGCTCGAAGACAAGCGGGTACTGCTCTCGGACCGCTGCGCCTTCACCCAGCAAGACTACCAGTACGTGCCCCTGGCCAAGGCCCTGCGCCTGCCCCGCCAACGCCTGCTCCTGGCCGACGCCGTGGGCCTGGGCAAGACCATCGAGGTGGGCATCCTGCTCACGGAGCTGGCCAAGCGCGGACGGGCCGAGCGGGTGCTGGTGCTGGCCCTCAAGTCGGTGCTGGCGCAGTTCCAGCAGGAGCTCTGGCACCGCTTCTCCTTCCCGCTCATCCGGATCGACTCCCAAAGCATCGCCCAGATCGTCAGCAGCATCCCCAAAAACAAGAACCCCTTCGACCACCTCGACCGCACCATCATCTCCATCGACACGCTCAAGGATTCGAACTTCAACCTCAATCTCGAAAAAAGCCACTGGGATGTGATCGTGATCGACGAGTGCCACCTGGTCACCAACCTTTCCAGCGAAAGGGGCAAGCTGGCGCACCTGCTGGCCCAGCGCTGCGACACGCTGATCCTGACCTCGGCCACGCCGCACAACGGCAAGAACAACAGCTTCGCCAACCTGATCCGCATGATCGAGCCCAGCCTGGTTCCGCCCAAGGGCGCGATCGAGGGCCGTAAGGTGAAGGACTACTACGTGCGCCGCTTCAAGAAGGACCTCGGCAAGGGCCAGGAACTCCAGAACTTCCAGCAAAGGCAGTCCGTCCAAGTCGCCATCGCGCCCCACGAGCTCGAGCGCCAGGCCCTGCGCTCGCTGCGCGCCCTGGCCGAGTGGGCGGGCGCCACCCTGGGCGACAAGTCGGGCGCACGCCGGCGCGAAAAGGCCATCAGCGGACCGCTGCTCTTCGCCTTCGGCCTGCTCAAAGCCTTCCTCTCCTCGCCCGAGGCGGCCCTCAAGTCGCTCAACGAACGGCTCGGCAAGGCGCGAAAACCGGACGACAGCTTCGGCCCCGAGGTGGACCAGCGGCTCGAAGAGCTCCGGCAGTTGGCCCGTGAGCTCGTGGATCGGCATATCGACAGCCGCTACGATGCCCTGCTGCGCCTGCTGGCCCAACTGGGCTGGACCAGCGCGCCCGACTCGCCCCGCGTCGTGCTGTTCACCGAACGGGTCGAAACCCTCAACGCGCTGAAAAACAAGCTAGAAAAACACTTCAAACTCGAAGAAAGGCAAGAAGTTGTGCAGGCCTTCGACGGCAGCCTGGCCGACACCGAGCAGACGCGCATCGTCGAGGCCTTCGGCAAGGGCGACGCCCCCATCCGCCTGCTGCTGGCCACCGACGCGGCTTCGCAAGGCGTCAACCTGCACCACCACTGCCACCTGATGGTCAACTACGACCTGCCCTGGTCCATCATCACGGTGGCCCAGCGCAACGGCCGCATCGACCGCTACGGGCAGAAGCAGGTCCCTGTCATCTACAACTTCGTGGCCCTGACCAACGACCCCGCGGCCCTCGACGACAAGTTCGTGGGCGAGAAGCTGCTCCAGAAGGAGGAGGAGGTCGTCAACACCCTCGGAGACCCCGCCCTGCTCATGGCCCTGTTCGACGCCAAGCTCGAGGAAAAGGCCCTGGAGCTTTCCGCCGCCCAGGCCATCGAGCACCACTCGGACAGCATCGAGCTGCCCACGCCCCAGGAAGCCGCCCAAGTCTTGGACGACGACGACGGCTGGGACTTCGATGAGCAGATTCTCCCCAGCGAGGCCGACGAACAGGCCCCGGCGGCCCTCGCCGAGATCGTCCCCGAAGGGCTGGTCCGCGAAAAGGCGCCCAGTTGGTTCGCCAGCGACGCCGAGTTTTTCGCCGAGGCCGTGCGGTCGATGCGCAAACACGGCGAAAACCGCTGGAAAAACAAGGACAACGACACCCAGGTGGAAGTGGAATGGGACCCCGAGCTCGACGAGCTTTTCGCGCACATGCCCAAGGAGGCCCGGCCCAACCTCTCGGCCCCCGGCGGCGCCCGGCTCAGCCTGACCACCCGGCCCGACTACATCCTGCGGGCCATCGAACGCTCGCGCAACCAGAAGGGCTGGGCCGACATGCAGCTCCTGCACGAGGAGCACCCCGTGGGCCGCTTCATGCTCACCAAGCTCGAAGCCCAGCGCCTGCGCGACCAGGTCTCGTGCTTCGCCTTCCGCGACGCGGGCGGCAAGCTCCCCCAAGGCGCCCTGCTCTACCTCTTCGTGGGCCAAAGCCTGAACTCCGCCGGCCAGAACGTGATCATCGAGTCGCACGTGGTGGAGCTGGACCGCCAGTCGCTGTGCCTGCGGCGGCAGTTCCCGCTCGAAAGCCTGCTGGCCGACCTGCCCGCCCAACCCATCACCGAGGGCCTGGCCGAAAGCGAGCTGCCCCACGCCCACGAAGGCATCGGCATCGCCCTCGAAGCCCTGCAACAGCAGTGGGGCGAGCTGACGGCCCAGGTCAAAACCAGCCTCGAAGACCGCATCCAGCGCTACAAAAACCTCGTCAACGACTGGGAAGCCGCCATCCGCCAAGAACTGGAAGCCGAAAAGCACACCCCCCACCTGGCCCGCAAACGCCGCGAGCTCCAGACGCAAACCGCCTTCGTGGACAAGACCATCGCCAGCCAAAAGGCCCTCGACAGCGACTCGTTCTTCCGCCTGCTGGCCGTCATGGCCACCTAGGCCAAGCCCCATCGGCTGACTTTCCAACGTCCCCGCGAGGGGACTTGGAAACGTCCAACACCGCTCTTCTAACCCTCTCAAGGCGGTAGCGCGCGGCGTTTTCAGGGGCGTAGCCCTGGCATCTTCGTAGAAACGTGGACCCAACCCGCATCCCCGAGGGGCGTAGCCCTGAAATCTTCAATGGGCGTTGGCCGATCGCTGGGTTATTGCGCCCCCTAAGGGCTTGGGGCGTTGGTGGGTTCGCCGTTCAATGGGCTTCACCCATTGCTACAATCATGCCGCCCCTTCGGGGCTTTTCGTCGCCGCGTCGCCGTTCAATGGGCTTCACCCATTGCTACAATCATGCCGCCCCTTCGGGGCTATTCGCGGGCGGTAGCGCGCGGCGTTTTCAGGGGCGTAGCCCTGGCATCTTCGTAGAAACGTGGCCCCAACCCGCATCCCAGAGGGGCGTAGCCCTGAAATCTTCAATGGGCTTCACCCATTGCTTTGATATGCCGCCCCTTCGGGGCTTTTCGTCGCCGCACCGTTGTCCGATGGGCTTCACCCATTGCTACAATCATTTCGCCCCTTCGGGGCTATTCGTCGCCGCGCCGTCCTTCTCACCCTATCAGGGGGTCGGGGGGGCATGCCGAGCAGGGGCACTTGGAAACGTCCGAAGCCATCCCGCTCCGACGGAACTTGCATCGCATTTTCGCAAACAACTGTCCATCAATGCGTTTGACCATTTTCGTGAGGTCACGAAAATGGTCGAGCGAGGGCGGCGGCCAGGCGATGCCGAGGAGGCCAACCCAAGCTCGGGATTTGCACAAACAACTGTCCGTCAAGGCTTTGGACCATTTTCGTGAGGTCACGAAAATGGTCGAGCGAGGGCGGCGGCCAGGCGATGCCGAGGAGGCCAACCCAAGCTCGGGATTTTCGCAAACGACTGTCCAGCAAGGCGTTGGACCATTTTCGTGAGGTCACGAAAATGGTCGGGCGCGGGCGGCGGCCAGGCGAGGCCGAGGAGGCCAACCCAAGCTCGAGATTTTCGCAAACGACTGCCCAGCAAGGCGTTGGACCATTTTCGTGAGGTCACGAAAATGGTCGGGCGCGGGGCGGCGGCGAGGCGATGCCGAAGAGGCCAACCCAAGCTCGGGATTTTCGCAAACAACTGTCGATCAATGCGTTGGACCATTTTCGTGAGGTCACGAAAATGGTCGGGCGCGGGCGGCGGCGAGGCGATGCCGAAGAGGCCAACCCT
>JFJP01039129.1_pt1 | contig 14408 bp, 10 predicted proteins | sample 431651 | NCBI WGS metagenome assembly JFJP01 (sample SAMN02602958, study PRJNA72255) | Microbial mat metagenome, whole genome shotgun sequencing project. | biome: fresh water; feature: sink hole; material: water; isolation source: purple microbial (photo- and chemosynthetic) mats found in... | reverse complement strand
CAGCAGTCAAAGTCGTCTTGCCATGATCAATATGACCTACTGTCCCAACATTGACATGCGGTTTTGTCCTGTTAAATTTTTCCTTTGACATTTTTTTGTCTCCTCAGGCCTTTGAAATGTTATGAATTTCTCTTTCGTCTACTTTTTCTGGAGCCCATGATCGGATTCGAACCGGTGACCTCATCCTTACCAAGGATGCGCTCTACCACCTGAGCTACATGGGCTTCTAACTGTGTTCATCAGACAACAAATGGAGCGGGAAACGAGACTCGAACTCGCGACCCTCAGCTTGGAAGGCTGATGCTCTACCAATTGAGCTATTCCCGCAACCGCTGGCTATTGTCCATCTGCCAAAAAAGAACTGATATTGTGGTGGAGGGGGGAGGATTCGAACCTCCGAAGGCGCTGCCGACAGATTTACAGTCTGTTCCCTTTAGCCACTCGGGAACCCCTCCAAATTGAATTGCCTCGACAAAGGCAAAACATCATTATCCTTTCAGCGTAATTTTGTAAAGCAATTTTTGTTAATCTGGAGCTGGCGATGGGACTTGAACCCGCAACCTGCTGATTACAAATCAGCTGCTCTGCCAATTGAGCTACGCCAGCCCAAGAAACAGAAGATTATACTCAGTGCAAAACCATTTATCAATATCTTTCTTCAAATAATAGGGCATTTTCTCAAAGCTGAATGAGGCTTCCCTTTTTCGCATCTTTCATCAGCAATCAATGATAAAAAAAAGCCGATACCTAAGCGGCATCGGCTTTTTTATAATGCACTGAAAACAAAAGTTTTGCTGCTATTTCACAGCAAATGGACTTTCTCTATATCTCTCAAAAGCCATAGCCGTTGTTCGATACACAATGTGAGCAAATTTTGTATATGGCATATACATAAACAGCATCATGACGGATACAAGATGCATGAAATACACTATGTAACCTATCGATGGAATACCTAACCAGCGAAGTATCTCAGCTCCCAAACCAGTCGCACCAACAGCCATGACCTCCCAGATCAAGAACCAGTTATAGAAGTTGCGCCCAGAAAGCCCCTCACTCTCCATTCTGGAACGATTTGTCCAAAGGACATAGGCACCATATAAAAGCGCAACTGCCGAAACATTAGCCATGATTTTAAAAGGATCATAGAGTGGCAGCGGACCATGCAATGAAGGCCAGAAGAGCCCCAGAACATCGTTTTTCAATAACGACCAGCATGTGACAATGAAAAGCCCGATAAAAGCAAGCATCAGAGGCAGATGTCCTTTTACCCTGTCGACATTAACAGTACATTCTTTGAATCGAGTATGTTTGACAATCTCGACCAGAGAAGGCCATAAAAAATCACTGACAAACTGCATGACCGAAGGACGAAAGGCAGGATTAATCTCGGCTTTTTCTGACATAGCCCGCCACAGTTTTCGAACTCCCATATAAGTCGACAATACCGCCAGACCCGCTGCAGGGACCATGAAGAGAACGATAAAGAAAATATTTTTCGCGTACCATCTGAAATCCCAGCTACCAAAAAACTGTTGATACCCATGAGAAGCGAAATGTTCTTTAGTTGGAATATGCATCGCTCCAGACAATAACCACATAACGAAAATAATGACGGCAGGGATTCCGATGAGTATTGGGAGATTCTTAGCACTTGATGCAAGTTTGGCTAGACCTGCTGGCCAACCATAGAAGGTATAAGCATATGCCCTGATAGCTCCGAGAACTTCACCGGGCTTAGCCCCTCGCGGGCAATAAGCAGAGCAATCTCCGCATTGATGGCAGAGAAAGATATCAGGATCAGTGACAAGGTTGTCTTTCAGCCCCCATTGCGACCATATCATCTCTTTGCGAGGAAAGGGCTTGCCATCCTTAGAAAGAGGACAGATGACCGAACAAGTAGCACACTGATAGCATTTTTTCAGCGTGTCCCCCCCGGCATCTTTAAGATATTTAATAAATTCTAAATCTGGCTGAACATTCATTAGTTTCCTCCTGCAGTATACGGTTCCAGATTTTCTGTGAAATATTCTCTTAATACTAAGCAGATGTCCTGATTATAATAATATTTTTAAATTATTAGATAGCCAGGACACCAAGATATTAGAAACCTTTAAAGGGGTTTGGTCCCATCTCGACAATCCTCTCGACAAAATCATTGAGGATCTGAGGAATTTTGTAATAATCAGTAATGGCCACTTGTTCAGCAGCGCACCTCTCAGACTCAAGACCAAGACTAGAAAGAGTGTCGCCTATGTTTTCCATACGCTTATTGGCAATTTCTGATCCTTTGACAAAGTGACACTGATAATCATCCCCGTATGTACAACCAAGGAGCATTGCCCCATCCATACCGGCAGAAAGTGCATCACGGATCCATGCCATATTGACAGATCCAAGGCAGCGTACTGGAATGAAGCGGATCATATGGTTTATACCAAGACGATTCATTCCAGCCATATCCAGCGCAGGGTAGGCATCGTTTTCACAAGCAAAGACTATGATTCTCAGCCTATCTTCATCGTCCTCCGGGACTTCGACCGCTTTGACCATAGAACCGATAAGATCGATATTGTAGTCTTTAAAGCCAATAATACGCTCAGGACAAGCACCCATACAGGTGCCGCAACGGCGACATCGTGTCGGATTGGGTAGCGGTGTTCCCTTGGCATCATCATCGAGGGCGCCAAAAGGACATTCTTCTGTGCAGCGTTTACACTGGGTGCAACGCTGCATAAAAAACTCGGGATAGGTGGCATCACCCGATCTGGGATGAACAGAGACTCCACGATCTGTGGATTCCAGACACTGGATTGCTTTAAGAGCCGCACCGGTAGCATCATCAATAGCCTCTTCAATCGTCTCAGCCTTGCGAACACCGCCACAAGTGTAGACTCCGGTTCTACGTGTTTCGTAAGGGAAACAAATAAAATGCGAATCAGCATAACCATCGAAAAGACCAAGATCAGAAAACGCAGGTCCCTGACGATAGGCCAGATTGATTGAATTCTCATAGAGGGTGACCGGCTCCATTCCAGCAGCAAGTACAACCATGTCCACATCGAGTGTCAAGTCCTCGCCCAGCAGGGTATTCTCAGCAGAAACTGATATTTTCCCACCGCTTTCCTCAACCTTCATAACATTTGCCTTGGTCATAAAAATGCCATCATACTGCTGAGTACTCTTGTAAAAGAGTTCCATATGTCCAGGCGTTCTCATATGCTGGTAAAGAATGTAAGCCTTGCCTTCAGCATTATCGTTGCAGACGTACTGAGCCTGCTTGAGTGCAACCATTGAGGTAACGGAGTTGCAGTACGGGAAGTCATTGTCATTCTCTGCTCCACCAGGACTTTGCACAAAGGCTACGTTGGCTGGAACTTTTCCTGCCTTTGCCATCTGTTCAAATTCGGCATTGGTCACGACATTTTTAATTCTGCCATAACCGAGATGTTCAAACTGTGAGACATCAGCAGGTTTCCAGCCGGTAGCGAGTACAACAGAACCGACAATTGTTGCCTGAGGATCCACCTCAGTATATTTCTGCAAGCCGGCATTCGGGTCTTCCTTTAAACCTTTGTCAATTTGTTCCTGCTCGTCGACTCCGACCTTTGCCGGCGCATCCCACTCGGTCTTGCTACCAGCAGCCTTAAATGAAACTGCAAAATTTCCGGGCGAGCCACCTATACGTGCTACTTCTATACCGGTTTTGATGGAAATCTTACTATTAGTAGTGACTTTTTGGATAAGAGCATCTACTGGATTTTCTTCGAGATCAGTCCAAGGAGACTTGGTCGGAAATGATTTTCTCCAACCAGCAGCCTTGCCACCGAGTTTTTCTTCCTTCTCAACAAGCAGAACTTCATATCCGGCTGCAGCAGCCTCATTCGCTGCCGTAAGTCCAGCAATACCAGCTCCCATGACCATTATGGTTTTATTAATAGTCTCAAGCTTGTATGGTTCAGGCAATTCTGTTTTCTTAGCCCGGGTACAGGCCATACGCATATAATCAGCGGCTGTCTCATTGAGAAAGGCAATAGCCTCCTTATGAGGTTCCTTTCCTTCTGCTGGCTTGGCCTCAGTCCAAATCACCTGCTCACGCAGATTCGCCCTTACGGTAATTTTGTCATCACCAAAATCGAATTCGCGGGTCATGACCCGGGGCGAACACGCACCAATTACCACGGTGTTAATGCCACCCTGGATATCGGCTTCGATCAAAGAACGCCCCTCGTTTCCACATAGACAGGCATGCGTCTTACATTCCATACCCATCTCTTTTTTGACAATTCCACCAAGTGCTTCAAGATCGAGGGCATCACCGATGCCGCAACCTGAACACAAATATGCACCATATGTTTTAGACATTGATTTTTACCTCCTGGAAACCTGAATTGCCTTCAGGGCAGCTGCGGTTGATGATTGAGTAGTAGTAACAACATCGGCCGCCTTTTTAGCACAACCGGCAGCAAACATAGCCTTTTCACTGTCGGAGATCACAAATCCACTGCTATCCAAATTCAAGGCAACTGGAGCACCCTGTATTGAAAGAGAAGGCTGCATGCCGGTTGCCAAAACGGCCATATCTACTTTCTGAGAGATTTTATCTCCAGTAACTGCATTTTCGGCAACGAGTGTAACGGAGCCATCAGCCTCTGGAGTAACCTGAGCGACCTTGCCTTTGATAAACACAGCATTTTTGTCCGCCATACGTGCTTCCCGGAATTTCTCATATTTACCGGGGGTACGAAGATCAATATAAAACACATAGATCTTTGCATCGGGATATTGCTCGCGCACATAGGTCATTTGTTTAAAGGTTGCCATGCAACAAATATGTGAGCAGTATTCGAGATGATTTTCATCCCTAGATCCAGCACACTGTACAAATGCAATGGATTCTATAGGCTTATTATCACCCGGTCTAGCAATTTTTCCTTGAGTGGGGCCGTTTGGTGCAGCCATCCTCTCCATCATCATGTTTGTAATGATGGATTCGGACTCGTTGAATTTCAAATTATCAATTTTGGCGGCATCGTAAGGTACCCAGCCAGTAGCCCAGATAATTGAAGCGACGTGAATCTTTACACTCTCAGTTTTCATATCAAGGTCTACCGCGTTATACTTACAGGCAGCCTTCACAGCTTCAGCCCCAGCGACCGACAGGGCTGCTTTATTGATGACATATCTCCGCGGGTAGGCCATCTCATGCGGCAAATATGCAGCCTTACAGGAATCCATACCAAAATTGAATTCATTCGCGATTATATCAGGGCATGCATCTGCACAATCCCCACAAGCAGTACAGTTGCTGTTAACATAGCGAGGGGCAATCTCAAGCGTCACGTCATAGTTGCCTGGTCCACCTGTAACAGCCTTTACAGTGGTCATGGTATAGGTTCGGATTTTCCTATTTGCCTTCACTCTTTTGAAATTGATTTCAAGTCCACAACTGGGTGGACAGAGTTTAGGAAAATACTGATTGAGTTGGGCTACACGCCCTCCAAAACAAGGGTTCTTTTCTACCAGAAATACATCATTTCCGACTTCGGCGGCTTCTAGGGCTGCCGTCAGCCCGCTGATTCCTCCGCCTACGACCAAAATTGCACCAGAGGTGCCTTGCTCGTCAGTCATACCTTTCCTCCATAATTTCTCTTAGAATATATAATACTATTGACATACCGTTCCCCAAACGACACCTCTTTGGTGGCCGGGGAAAATACATCAACTGTTGGACTCTAGGGGTATCTACTCAGAAATGTCTTTCTATTACATACAGAATAAAGACGTTATCTTTCTTTAGCCTGTATAACATAAAAAGTTACATAACAAAAATCTCCAGGAATCGTAAGACTCCTGGAGATTTTAATTTACATTATGCTATAACCAGAGCGGTACAGCATTACAGCCAAGGATCAGTTGCAAGAATGTTGACGCACTCAACCTTCTCACATTTCCATTCCAAGGTATCGGGATTGAACGTGGAGTTGACGAAACACTTCCAGTTCTCGTCATCGCAGGTCGGGAAATCTGACCTGTAGTAGAATCCTGGGTAACGAGATTCTTTACGGAATTCGATGTGACGGATATGAGCCTCTACACACCAGATACGATGATAGTTCTCCCAACAGCGGAGGAGCTCATGAAGATCTCCAGCTGCCATTTTCTCTGAATCTTCGCGGAGGAGTCTCAGCAGATCGAGGCAGATATTGAGGAGCTTGCCGGAAGTCATGTAATACGTAGCAACACCACCGCCATACTCATCGGTAGCCTTCATCAAACGCATCATCAAACCAGAAGGCTTGCAGTAGTTAGGATTTACATCCGCTGCAGTTGAAGCACCAACGAATTCAGCATATCGTCGTACTGGTGCATAGATTTCATCAACCAGTTCTTTGGCAGTCTGCTTGAGCTCAGGCTTAAAGCTTGCATTATCACGACAGAATTTTACCATCTGCTTTGCAGCAATACGTCCTTCAGCGTGCGAACCAGAGGAAAATTTATGACCGGATGCGCCAACGCCGTCGCCAGCTGTGAACAGACCATCAACAGTGGTCATACGGTTGTAACCCCATTTATACTTATGTGCACGAGATGGATTCTGGATATCTGGTACCCAAGCTTCTTCAGGACCGGAAGTCCAGATACCGCAACAACCGGAGTGAGAACCGAGCATGTAGGGTTCGGTCGGCATAATCTCAGAGCCAGTTTTCTCAGGCTCGATGTCCATACCTGCCCAAAGTCCTGCTTGACCAACTGACATATCGAGGAAATCTTCCCATGCTTCAGACTCGAGATGCTTCCAGTATTTCTTCACTTCTTTCTCGTCCATGCCTTTGGCGCGACGATCTTCAAGGAAGGCGTTCAAGGCAACATCTGTAGCCATGTAGATCGGTCCACGTCCAGCCTTCAGCTCATTGAGCATCAAGTGATTACGCAGACAAGTCGGGGTAACGGGAGAAGCGCCATACGGCATGAATTTCTCAAGTTCATCTTTTACTGAATCGCTGTTTGCATAGAACTCACCAAGACCGTTCTGCACTTTGGCTTTGAAAAGAAGGAACCAGGCACCAACAGGACCGTAACCGTCTTTAAAACGAGCAGGCGTGAATCGATTTTCCATCATGGTCAGGGTAGCGCCAACCTGTGCACACATTGTGTAGGTCGAGCCAGCATTCCATACGGGGTACCATGCACGTCCCTTTCCTTCACCGGTTGACCGGGGACGGAAAATATTTACGGCACCACCACAAGCGACCATAGCAGCCTTGCAGCGGTAAATATGAACGGCGTTCTCACGGGTGGAGAAACCTACTGCACCGGCGATCTGGTTTGGTTTGTTTTTGTCAAGAAGCAGTTTGACGATAAAGATACGCTCATGAATATTGTCAGCACCAAGAGCAGTCTTTGCAGGCTCTGCAACGATACACTTGTAAGACTCACCGTTAATCATGATCTGCCATTTGCCGGTACGAACCGGGGTACCGCCTTCACGAAGAGTCGGAGCTGGCTTAGCACCATCAAGAGTCTCACCGTCAGCATCTTTCTTCCAGACGGGCAGACCCCATTCTTCGAACAATTTTACAGACTCATCAACATGACGACCGCAGTCATAAACAAGGTCTTCCCGGATTACACCCATGAGGTCGTTACGTACCATCTTCACGTAACTCTCGATCGGATTGCTACCAATGTAGGTATTGATGGCAGAAAGACCCTGAGCAACAGCACCAGAACGCTCAAGAGCTGCTTTATCCACCAGGACGATTTTCATATCGGCTGGAGCCCCTTTCTTGATCTCGAAAGCAGTTCCACAAGCTGCCATACCACCGCCCACAATAAGTACATCCACATCATGCTCGACGACCTGCGGATCCACTACGGCAGCAATCTCACCTTTGGGTTTATTTGGTAATGCCATATTACATCTCCTTATATACTAAAGATTCTGTTTGGAATTTCGCGATATCCCTTACCGAGACTATTTAGTCGGGATAGGAAGATTTGCCTCAAGAAGCAGACATTCGTCGTCGAGATTGGCGCCTTTCTGGTCTACATAAGCATTAGCAGCGCCCTCTGCGGTGGTACGCACGGGAAATTTAAATCGCTTGAGATTGCCATTACGGAACTTTACGGTCCACATGATGGAGTCAGCACTACGCATAGGATGAACCTGACCACCCATCGGCACAAAGTCATCATAGCCACGGACGAAAATCGCGCCCTGCGGACAGATTTTGACACAGGAGTAACACTCCCAGCATGCATCAGGCTCCTGATTGTAAGCCTTCATCTCTGTTTTCTCAAGGACCATCAGATCATTGGGACAGATGTACATGCATGCGGTTTTGTCTCCACCTTTGCAGCCATCACACTTGGAAGGATCTACATAACTTGGCATTAAACTACCTCCTCAGTTTGTTTTAACTGTTGTGATCCTGCACACACAGGATCCACTTAACCTTTACTAAATCCTCGCTACTGCAAAACTACATCCTGACAAACCTGCTCAGATTTCAACAAGCCAACAACAGGCAGTCAATTGACACTACAAAATAAATTATATGAAATTGAATGAATGACTACTCATTTATTTCTAAGAGTTTTTTTATAATTTGTTGCCCTATAATTGTCAAGACAAATAAATGAAAGGACCTTTGAACACTTATGTGTAGTTGTTTCGGACCAGTACTTCCCTCGGCTTCGCTCCATCAGCTGGACCGATAACTCCTTCCTGCTCCATTGTTTCGATCATTCTGGCGGCCCGATTGTACCCCACCCGAAGCCTCCTCTGGATCATTGAAATTGAAGCCTGCCCGGATTCTGTAACAATCGCCACGGCCTCATCGTAACGTTCGTCCAGCTCTGATTCCTCTGCGGAATCATTAGGCTCGCTCTCCGATTCAATTTCTTCCATAATCGTCGCATCATACACAGAATTCCCTTGTTTTTGCAGAAATTCTACGATTCTGGATGTTTCAGTCTCGGATATATACGCCCCATGAATTCTTTTAACGCTTGACGTTCCAGGTGCAAGGAGAAGCATGTCGCCTGCACCCAGAAGATGTTCAGCGCCGGATGCATCAAGAATTGTCCTCGAATCGATTTTTGAAGAAACTTTGAAAGAAATACGCGTCGGAAAATTGGCCTTGATCAGACCGGTCAGAACATCGACTGATGGCCGCTGAGTAGCAAGGATGAGATGGATTCCGGCGGCTCTCGCCATCTGGGCGAGTCGGGCGATCGCGGTCTCAACATCCTTGGAAGCAACCATCATGAGATCTGCAAGTTCATCTACCACAACAACGATGTAGGGAAGCTTTTCGGGAATGTGCTCATTGTAGGAGTCAAAACTCTTGACCTTCGCCTCCTCGAGTAGCCTGTATCGGCGTTCCATCTCTCGCACCGCCCAGTTCAAAGCCCGTGAAGCCAAACGCGGGTCTACGACGACCGGATGCAACAGATGAGGGATGCCTTCATAGCCTGACAGTTCAATTCGCTTAGGATCAATCATCAGAAAACGCACTTCGGCGGGTGTGGCATTGAACAGAATCGAGGCGATTATTGTATTGATGCCAACGCTTTTCCCTGCTCCCGTGGCACCCGCTATGAGCAGGTGTGGCATTTTAGCCAGATTGGCCATTGCCAGATTGCCGACCACATCAAGTCCCAGGGCTATGCTCAGTTTATCGGAATTCTTCTGATAGCTCTCAGCGCCGATCAATTCACGAATATGGACGATCTGCCGTTTCTCGTTAGGAATTTCAATACCAAGTGCGGCCTTTCCCGGAACCGAACCCACCACCCGCACCGATTTCGCTCGCAGCCCCAAAGCCAAATCATCAGCCAAGCCAACAATTTTATTAATTTTAATACCAGGCGCCGGAGCATACTCATAGGTGGTTACCACAGGCCCAGGCGATATTCCAACGACCGAACCCGACACACCGAAATTGCTCAGTTGCTGTTCGAGCTGTTGCGAAATTTTATAATAGGTCTCTTTGTCTACATGCTCCTTGACCTGCTTATGGGCATCGAGCAGTGACAACGGAGGCAGCTGCCAATCGCCCCGAGCGAGTGGCTGAGCCACAGGCTTGTCTTCCCGGCAGGTAACTGCAGGCTTTGATTTGGGCAACTCCTTCACCATCGGGACAGAAACGGCAGCCGACAGAGGCATATCGACAACCGGGCGCGACTCTCTAGACGCACGGAGATCAGTCTTTTTCCCTCCATTTTTTTGCACCATTTCCGGTCTTCCACCTTCCCGACCAAACAAAAACACAAAGATGCCTTTGACCATCCGCCAGAGCAGTTGCACGAGTTGATAGGGCGAGAATTGGGTGGAAAGCATCAAGGAGATGAGAAATACCAGGACGAGAAACAGAATGCTGCCGGGCCCGCCGATGAACGCTTCAAAGAATGAAAAGATAGTCCTTCCAAGTAATCCCCCGGCTTCAAGCAGGGCTGCATCTTTCAGGGAAAGGGACGACAGCAGACCACAGAATGAAGCAACAGCGCCTGCCAGACCAATGCTGACATGCGGAAGTCGGCGAAATGACATCTTCGGGCTGAAAAAGAAGAAGGCCGAAAGAAAAAGCAACGCGGCGAGAAGATAGGAACCCCATCCGATGCAACCAATCAATATCCGGGAGATCACATCACCAAATTCACCACACCAGTTCTTTTCGGTGGCCAAAGTTCGTGAGAGAAGGCTGAGAAACAGGAAGGAAGCAAGAAATATTCCTAGTATGGCAAGGGATTCCTGCTTGAAACCAGGTCGTTTTTTTTCACTTGGTGTTACCGCCATTACCTTCAACAGACTCCTAAAAATACAGAGTTAAATTCCTGAATGTATCTCTATCAATCTGGTGTAATGGGAATTCACTGAAAATGCAAGTTGCGGGGGACCATGGCAGCCTCAACCGCGGAGAGATTTTCGCACAGCATCGAGGATACCGTTAATAAAGGCCGGAGAATCATCGCCGCCAAAACGTCTGGCTATTTCCACGGCCTCGTTGATGGCAACTTCATCCGGCACATCTTCGACAAAAAGCATTTCACATACTGCCAATCTGAGCACATTACGGTCGGCTACGGCAATTCTCTCAAGCCGCCAGTTCACTGCCGCCTCGGTGATCAAGCCATCTATCCTTTCTCTATTCTGCAGGGTTTTTTCTAGCAACTCGACAGCATACGGTCGTCCTTTCTTGCTGATCTGAAAAAGGTTGCAAAAAAATACAAATCTCTCATGGATGGTTTCGGACGCCTGTTCTTCTCCAACGGCGAAATCATCCTGAAAGAGAAATTGCAAAGCTGCCTCACGTGATTGTCGACGAATTCCCATAATTGCGAATAGCTTGTTTAGAAATGAAGGAGGAGCTAGCCCCAGTACCGTCACAGCACACCACGAGATAGCTCCAAGACTGCTCCTGCTGGATTGCAGGAGCAGACTAAGCGAGGATGATTGATTTACACGAGATTTGCTAGAAGGTTAGCCATTTCAATGGCGGCAACAGCTACCTCGGCCCCCTTGTTTCCGGCCTTCGTGCCGCTTCGCTCAATAGCCTGCTCAATAGTCTCCGTGGTCAAAACCCCAAACAACACAGGAACTCCTGTTTCCAGACCTACTTGGGCAGAGCCTTTCGAAACCTCGTTGACAACCACATCAAAATGCGGCGTTGCACCCCGTATAACAACACCGAGGACAATGACCGCATCATATTTTTGCGAACTTGCCATTTTCTTGGCAATAAGGGGGATTTCAAAGGCCCCCGGCACGCGTGCCACATCAATATCGGAACTCAGTGCCCCCGATCGCAGCAAAGTGTCGATAGCCCCTTCCAGGAGTTTTTCACAGATAAAAGAGTTGAATCTGGCAACGACGATTGCAAATTTCTTTCCGTCCGCCTTGAGATTTCCTTCAATGATATTCGCCATGTTTTCACCTGCAAAATGTATATAGTGAGCAGATCCAATCAACGATCAGATCTGTTTAATCCATTACCTCGATCAAATGGCCCATCCGGTCCCGCTTACACTGCAGATATCCTCTATTCTCAGCATTTGCCATGATTTCAATAGGGTATCTGGCGACAACTTCAATGCCGTACCCTTCCAGGCCGACAATCTTTTTAGGGTTGTTGGTCAGCAGTGCCATTTTGCTGACCCCCAGGTCGCGGAGGATCTGCGCGCCGATACCGTAGTCCCGCAAATCAGGCTTAAACCCGAGTTTGATATTGGCTTCGACCGTATCCATTCCCAGGTCATCCTGCAGAGTGTATGCCTTGAGTTTATTCACCAGGCCTATCCCCCTCCCCTCTTGTCTCATATAGAGCACGATACCGCATCCTTCCTGATCGATCATCTGCATTGCCGCACGCAACTGCAAGCCGCAATCACACCTGGCTGAGCCAAAGACATCACCGGTCAGGCATTCGGAATGAACCCGCACCAATACTTTCTCGGTCTTGGAAATGTCCCCCTTGACCAGAGCGATATGCTCATGCTCGTCAACATCGTTGGTGTACACTACAGCTGTGAATTCTCCAGCATGCAGGGTCGGCACACGCGCCTCAGCGGCACGGTGGACTAGAATATCCTGGCGCAACCTGTAGGCGACCAGATCAGCAATGGTCGCAATCTTGAGTCCATGCTTCCCGGCAAATATCTCGAGATCGGGCATTCGAGACATTGTACCGTCTTCATTCATTATCTCGCAGATTACCCCTGCGGTAGTCATACCTGCCAGCCGCGCGAGGTCGACCGAGCCCTCGGTCTGACCAGTGCGTACCAGCACCCCGCCTTCTTTGGCGCGCAAAGGGAATATGTGGCCGGGACTCACGAGATCAGAGGGCTTGGCATCAGGAGCGACTGCTGCCTGAATGGTACGGGCCCTGTCAGCCGCCGAGATACCGGTTGAAACACCACTCCTTGCCTCGATGCTGACGGTAAATCCGGTGCCATACGGCGATTTATTGTCTCTGACCATCATCGGCAGTCTCAACCTGTCGACCAGATCAGGACTCATAGTCAAGCAGATCAGGCCACGGCCATGGGTGGCCATAAAATTGACCGCCTCGTCCGTCACGGCCTCTGCCGCCATACACAGATCGCCTTCGTTCTCACGATCTTCATCATCAACCAGAATGATCATTTTTCCGGCCTTGATATCTGCTATAACTTCTTCAATTGAACTTACTGCCATAATATTCACTCATTAGAGGTTTAGAGCCAGGCCTTCAACTATTTGAAGAAGCCATGCTCCGCCAGAAACCCGGCATCGATTCTGGTACCGGCATTGACTTGATCTGCAGCATCAAACATCTGAGTCCCGAGAAGTTTCTCAACGTATTTACCGATTATATCTACCTCAATATTGACCATCCCCCCCACTTTCAGAGTATTGAGAGTGGTCATTTTCAAAGTGTGGGGAATGATTGATACAGAAAACTCGCCTGGACTGCACGAGTTGACCGTGAGACTGATCCCGTCGATGGCGACAGACCCTTTCTCGACAATATAGCGACTTTGCTCTTTGGGCAATGAAAAGCTTAGCAGGGTATACTGCCCTGCGGCCTTATTGCTTTTCAAGGAAGCGACACAATCCACATGCCCCGATACTATATGCCCACCCAATCTATCAGAAAGACGCAAAGCCCTTTCCAGGTTGACTCGATCACCGACATGGATGTCACCAAGGCGTGTCCGCGTCAGGCTCTCCGGGGAAACATCCGCGGTAAAACGACGTCCTGAGATGCCATAAGCGGTCAGACAGACCCCGTTGACAGCAATGGACTCACCCTCTTTGGGGTCAGTGATTTCAAAGCCGGCCTCAAGTTCAAAAACCAGGCCGCCACCAGACATCCGTTTTCCAATGAGCCTGCCGTACCCCTCTATGATCCCGGTAAACATTGAAGCTCTTTCTGCCCTTTTCAGGCAGCCTCTTCAATTTCTCGAGCTTTTTTAAAAAATGTCTCAGCAGTAGCTTGATGCTTGAAGTTCTTATGAATCGTAGCAACCGTCCGATAAGCATCGGCGGCTTTATCTTTCTGCCCTGATTCCAAGTATATTTCGGCCATGTCTTCAAGGACTGCCACAGTGCCCTGCGGATCATTATTGGCATGGTACCTGTCGAGAAGGTTGAGGCAGAAATCAAGAGCCTGACGGTATTGTTTCATACCTCGATGCACCAGGACGAACTGCTTCTCCAACGATATCAAACTCGCAGAATCCTCCAGTTTCTCAATTATTTGCCAGGCCCGCTGATAATGATTATACGCCTGTTCGAAGTCTTTTTTTGCCAGACATATATGCCCCAACTGGTTGGAAGAATTGGCAACACCCGTTTCATCACCTTTTTCCTGATATCCAAGAAGAGCGTTGTGCATCGCAATTGCAGCCTGACCATAGTT
>JFJP01011302.1_pt1 | contig 14408 bp, 10 predicted proteins | sample 431651 | NCBI WGS metagenome assembly JFJP01 (sample SAMN02602958, study PRJNA72255) | Microbial mat metagenome, whole genome shotgun sequencing project. | biome: fresh water; feature: sink hole; material: water; isolation source: purple microbial (photo- and chemosynthetic) mats found in... | reverse complement strand
CAAGAGGCACGCGAACAATTACGGCAGCAACAAAATAACCCTTCAGCCGAGGCCAACGGTGGGCAATCTATGACTAAAAATGACGGTCAAGGGCATCAAGGTGGGGCAGGCCATGAAGACCCAACGGGACATCCCGCCGAGGGTTTGAATGCGGAAAAAGAAGCCCCTGATAGCATGAAAACGGATAACGGCCCAGGCAAAGAGACGCTAAAAGATTACGAATCTTTAGCCGTACCAGAGCATTTAGGCGGCGAGGGCGGCGAAGTGGTCAAGCCTGATGAGCAAGGGGCGACAGGCGGCGTGCCTGTCGGCGAGGCACGCATCAACCCCGACCCAAACGCCCCCTTATCGGAAGTGCCATATAATGAAGTGTATAATGAATATCGCGACAACGCCAGCCAAGCCTTAGACGAAAATCCCACCATTCCGCCCAGCATGCGCGGCTATCTACGCGAATACTTTGGGGCGTTAGAACCAAAATAGTCATTTGTTATTGGTCATTAGTTAACGACCAATGACCAATGACAAACGACAAATGACAAACGACAAATGACAACTTTCACCTTAGAACAGTTTCAAACCACCACCCAAACCTTACAAAACGAAATCGGCAAAGTCATTGTCGGGCAAAATGAACTCATTCGCAATGCCCTCATTGCCATTATTTCTGGCGGGCATGTTCTGTTAGAGGGCGTGCCTGGCTTGGGCAAAACCTTGCTCATCCGCACGATGGCCGAGGCGTTAGATTTGCAATTTAACCGCATCCAATTTACGCCCGACCTCATGCCCGCCGATATTATCGGGACAGAATTATTACATGAAGATGAACATGGGAAGCGGTTTTTCAAGTTTCGCCCTGGCCCCATCTTTGTTAATCTCCTGTTAGCTGATGAAATTAACCGCGCTACGCCCAAAACGCAATCGGCCTTGCTCCAAGTGATGCAAGAGAAAATTGTCACCGTCGCGGGGCAAACCTATAAACTTGAGCCGCCCTTTTTTGTCCTAGCCACGCAAAACCCCATCGAAATGGAAGGGACATATCCGCTGCCCGAAGCGCAACTTGACCGCTTCATGTTTAAGCTAAACATGCGCTTTCCCGATGTCCACGAATTGGTCAAAATCCTAGAGCGCACCACGCAAGATAACGAACACCATGCCTCTACTGCCACTGACGGCGCAACTTTATTACAGATGGGACACTTGGCGCGACAAATTCCCGTCGCCAGCCATGTGAATACCTATGTCGCCCAATTGTTGTTAGCCACCCACCCTGAACAAATCACTTCACCCGATATTGTTAAGCGATATGTCCGTTTTGGGGCGAGTCCGCGTGGCGCGCAGGCCATTATTTTGGGGGCGAAGGTGAACGCGTTGTTCAATCAACGTTACAATGTGGCTTTTAGTGATGTGCAGGCAGTGGTTCATGCAGCCTTGCGTCATCGGCTCATTCTCAATTTTGAGGGCGAAGCGGAGGGCATTCGGGTTGACCAAATTATCTCCAATCTCATAGAAACCATGCCGCAGCCCAACTCATAACCTTTCGTGACAAAATAAGTGGAGTCCAAAGCGGTATGCTTTGAGCAATGGGTCAAAGCACACCGCTTTGGACTCCTAACTATCCTAGACGAGGGCATAAATAGGAGTGTCAAAATTTCATTTTGACCAGCAAAAATAAAATTTTCGCACTCCTAAAAAGTTTATTTTATGCCCTCGTCTAGGATAGCCCCAAAAGTGTAACAATATGAACGAGGCTTGGTTCAGTTTTATTACGAGTGGCTTGATGATTGGATTATTACTAATCATTATTTCGTGGCAAGCCCGCGCCCAACGCCAATTAAAAATACAATTAGCCCAACAAAATCATGACCTAAATAAACTGGAACAACTATTAGATAATAGTAAGAAAAAATTTAGCCAGTTAGACACTCGCTATGAGCGCATTCTAGCCACCTCAACCCAAGCCCTGATAATAATTGAGCTAGATTACACTATTTCTAGCCACAATAAAACCGCCAAAGAACTTTTTGGTCGCCTTCATCGGGGCGAAACTTTTATTCGCTGGACGGGTAATCATGAACTCCATGAATTACTGGAACAAGTATTTCAGGGTATTAAAACCCCGCCGTTACATCTCTCCATCGGTGGCAAAAACTTGATTGCCAATGCTCGCGCCGTTAAAGCCAAAGGTGATAAACAGCAAATTATCGCCGTCGCTGTAGCTATCCATGACATTAGCGAAACGCAACGGCTGGCACGGGCGCGGCGCGATTTTGTCACCAACATCTCCCATGAACTTCGCACCCCGATAACCTCGCTGAGTATTTTGACTGAAACGCTGCTTAATGGGGCAATTCATGAGCCTGAGTTGGCTTTAGATTTAATCCATAAAATTGCCGCGCAGGTGAATAGTCTGAGTCAATTGGCGCAAGAGGTGCTGGATTTAGCTTTGATTGAGTCAGGGCGCGCCCCCTTGCGCTTGGCAAATTATCCCCTCGCTGAGATTGTTGCGCCGCAAATCAAAAATTTACTCCCGCAAGCGACGCGCAAAGCCTTAACCGTTACTCACACCATTTCGCCTGACATTCGGGTTTTGGTTGACCAGGCCATGTTCAACCGAGTGATTACCAATTTATTACATAATGCGATAAAATTTACCGAGAAGGGTAGCATCACGGTGGCCGCGCAATATCCCTTCACTGAGCCTGCCGACCAAACCGATGAAAGTTGGGTTTTGGTTAGCGTGACCGATAGCGGCGTGGGCATCTTACGAGATAATTTAGAGCGTCTATTTGAACGATTTTACATTGCTGACCGCGCCCGCAGTCATCCCGAATCAGGCACGGGGTTAGGGTTAGCCATTGCGAAACATATCGTGGAGGCACATGGCGGGCGCATTTGGGCGGAAAGTGATGGTAAAACAGGCAGTACCTTTTATTTTACCTTACCGTTAGAAAGTTAAATAAGACCAAGCCTTTATAAGGTTTTGAACCTTATAAAGGCTTGTTTTATTTAACGAAATCAAAGGAAACCTTAATAATGAGTGACCGTATGAGTTGGGCGATTAAAGATGAATCGATTTTGACAGATTTAGTCACGCTCATGGATCTAACTGACCATGAACGACACCTGTTAGCCACCTTACAACCCCAGGCCAAAACCCACGCGCCTGAATTGGCGGAGGCGTTTTATCAACGCATCACGCTAAATGACAAGGCCGCCGAGTATGTGGTGGGACAAGTAGACCACCTTAAAGGCACATTACAAGATTGGTTCATTGAACTTTTTTCAGGCAATTATGACACAGACTATGTGCGCCGACGGCTCAAAATTGGGCAGGTGCATGTCCGCATTGGCTTGCCCGTGCGCTATCCGTTGGCAATGATAGACGTAATATTGGCAGTCGGCAAAAAGGTCACGGCGCAAAACCCTGACGCGCAGGCCGCGTTCCATAAACTCCTCGCCCTCGACATGGCAATTTTTAACCAGGCGTATGAAGACACCCAATTGAAACATCTCGTTCACATGGTCGGCAATGAACGCCTGGCGCGCCGCATGTTATCGCAGTAAGGTTGATATTTACAGACCTGCAAGGTTTTGGAAACCTTGTAGGTCTACTCTAAAATACCAGCAAAAACTCATTGATTTTGCAGTAAAAAAGGGCTTGACAAAACCACTCAAAGTATGGTATCCTATGCGAGTAAGAAATTTGTACTAACTTCATTTTTTAAGGTATGCCAGTTGAATGGGCAACCCCATGAGAAGCAGATATGATAAACACTAAACAACACTTCGGAGGTGGTCTAATGACTAATCAAACCATCGCGTTTGTCCCCACCTATACCGACCCCGCTTGGGGCCGTCTTGTTTCCCCTGGGTGGAGTGTGTCTGCTTATATTTGGGTAAATCCTTAACTTTGTTTCATTAGGTATCCCCGCCGCAGACCATTCCTGTCTGCGGCTTTTTTTATTCTGTCACAAAGGTATTTCCATTTGTGTGCTGTTTTAAATGAGTCGTAGACGTTGAGTCTGCGGCTTTTTTTATTTTTCGTTATTTGTTAATTGTCATTCGTCATTTGTTGTTGGTCATTGGTTATTTGTCCCTAGTCATTCGTCACTGGTCATCATTCATCATTCTAACAAATGACCAGGAACAAATGACCAATGACAAATGACCAGGGACAAATAACCAATAGGAGTTTCACCATGCTCGATTCACCGCATTACCCGCCACTAGATTTACAAAAAACCCTTGCCAAAAATCGGCTCATCAGCCTGTGGCGACTGATGGCAGGGTTTAGATTGATTTATCTGTTGGCAATCAGTTGTTTGGCCTTAGCCGTAGCCTCCAAAACCTTAACTTACATGTTATTGCGTTACTTTGTAGATGACATGTTAAGCCAACACCATTTGACCGTGCCATTTTACGTCATCGCGCTGGGGTTTGTGGGGCTGGCGATTATTGAAGGCGGTTTCACTTTTCTCAGTGGTCGTTTCGCGGCGCGCTCATCAGAGGGCATCATTCTCCGCCTCAGAGACTACCTTTTTGACCATCTCCAACACCTGCCGATTGCCTATTATGACCAAATTAAAACGGGTGATTTGGTGCAACGCTGTAGCTCTGATGTGGACGCGTTGCGCCGTTTCTTTGCCGAAGAAGCCATTGGCGTGGGACGGATAACGTTATTATTCACCGTTAACTTTATCGCCTTACTCAATCTGAATGTTAAATTATCCCTGTTTACGGTCATGTTCATTCCGTTGGTTATATTCATCTCGATTTTTTTCTTTCGCAAAATCAATCTCGCCTACGAAGACCACCAAAATCAAGAGGGTATTCTTTCGGCCACATTACAAGAAAATTTATCAGGCGTGCGGGTGGTGAAAGCCTTTAGCCGCCAGCCCTTTGAAATGGCTAAGTTTGAGCAAGAAAATTGGCAACAATATCTCAAAGGTCGCCGCCTCGTGAAAATGCACGCTATGTATTGGCCGACAGTGGAATTTACCTGTTTATTTCAATATCTGCTCTCCATTTTTATGGGCGCAACGATGGCTATGAACGGTGAAATTACGATTGGCACATACATGGCCTTTGTCGGCCTCGCCATTTGGATTATCTTCCCCATTCAAAATTTGGGGCGGTTGATTGTCCAACTTTCAACGGGCCTGGTTTCATATCAACGAGTGGCCGAGATAATTAAGGAAAATCGCGAAGTGGTCGCGCATGATGACCTAGCCTTAAGCAATGACAACCTGTTGCTGCCCGCCACCAATGGACACCATTATAACGGTATATATACCAATGGACATAGCTCTAGTAGCGTTACTAACCCCACCTTGTTACAAGGAGAAGTTATCTTTGATAATGTTTCTCTGGCGTATGGCATGGATGCGGTGGCCTTACATCACATTTCTTTTATGGTGAAGCCAGGCCAAAAAGTGGCCTTATTAGGGCCAACAGGCTCAGGCAAATCCAGTTTAGTCAATCTATTGCCCCGCTTCTATGACTACACGCATGGGCAAATTTGGCTAGATGGTAAGCCATTGAAACAATATGCCCTACCTGAATTACGGCAACAAATTGGCTTTGTGGAGCAAGAACCGTTCCTCTTCTCCCGCACCATTCGTGAGAACATTACGTATGGGGTTAATTACAAAGTGAGTGATGCCGAAGTGGAGCAGGCCGCCCAAGCCGCCGCCATTCATGATGTGATTATGAGTTTCCCCGAAGGTTACAGCACCTTAGTGGGTGAGCGCGGCGTGACCCTATCAGGCGGACAAAAACAACGCATTGCTATCGCCCGCGTGCTGCTCAAATCGCCCCGTATCTTAATTTTTGATGACGCGGTTTCCGCAGTGGACACGGAAACGGAGCAACTCATCCATGCCGCCCTAGAACGGCTGCAACGGGGACGAACCACCTTTATCATTGCCCACCGCATCCAAACCGTCATGCAAGCCGACCAAATCATGGTGCTAGATAAAGGGCGCATCGTCCAACGGGGCAACCATGCCGAGTTAGTGCAACAGCCTGGCATCTATCAACAAATTTATCAATTGCAAGCGCAATTAACCAATGAGTAAGAAGTAAGAGGTGAGAAGTAAGAAATGAGCGGTTTCTCACTTCTTATTTCTCACCTCTCACTCCCCACCATGACAAATAATTACTTTGAAGAAGAAGAATTTACCACCCAATTCAACGGCAAGGTACTCAAACGGATTTTTGACCAGACCAAACCTTATCGCAAAAATTTATATACCTTTATGGCACTCATCGCCACCGTTGCCATGTTAGATGCGACCTTTACCTACATTAACAAACTCATCATTGATGAGGGGATTATGGTGGGCAATCGCGAGCGAGTCCTGCAATTAGTTACGCTATATGGCTCATTGTTATTCGTCCATATCAGTTGTATCTTTGGCTTTATCTACCTCGCGGCCAATTTGGGCGAGCAAATTCAATATGATTTGCGCCGCCAAACCTTCAATCACTTACAAGGTCTGTCGCTTTCTTACTTTGACCGCACCCCGATTGGTTGGATTATGTCCCGCGTCACCTCCGACTCGGTCAAAATTTCAGAATTGGTGACGTGGGGCTTGATAGACACCACTTGGGCGGTCATGAACTTGACCACCGCCATCACCTTCATGCTCATTATCAACTGGAAATTAGCCTTAATTGTGGCCTTAATATTGCCCGTATTGATAGGAATTGCCTTCTACTTCAAGCAAAAAATCTTGGCTGAATTTCGTCAGGTACGAAAACTCAACTCCAAAGTTACTGGGTCGTATAACGAAAACATTACGGGTGTACGGGTGGTCAAAGCCCTCACCCGTGAGGGGCAAAATTTGGGCGAGTTTGATGAATTAGCCACCACCATGTACCAATCGGGCTATCGGGCGGCCTGGTTAGCGGCTCTCTTTTTGCCCTCAGTGCAAATTGTCGGGGCGATGGCTCTCGGCAGCATCGTCTGGTATGGCGGCTGGCAAGTGCAAATGGGCAGCATGACGGTGGGCGGATTACAAGCCTTTATCACCTACCTTACTTTTATGTTGTTCCCGATTCAAGATTTGGCGCGGGTCTATGCCCAAATGCAAAACTCTGTCGCCTCCGCCGAGCGCATTTTCTCGCTGCTTGACGCGCAAGCCGAAATTACTGACCGCCCCAATGCCGTCCCTGCGGCCACCTTTCAGGGCGAAATTGAATTTGACCAGGTGGAGTTTTATTACAAAAAAGAGAAATCTGTCTTAACGGATTTCAGCCTTAAGGTTACACCAGGCCAAACGATTGCCCTCGTTGGGCCAACAGGCGGCGGCAAATCAACCATTGTCAATCTGGTCAGTCGCTTTTATGAACCCAAACATGGGGTGATTCGCTTTGATGGGATGGATTACACTCAGCTAACGTTGGCCTCAATTCAATCCCAAATTGCGATGGTCTTACAAACACCGCACCTCTTTTCAGGCACAATTCGCGAAAACATTCGTTATGGCAAACTGGATGCCACCGATGAGGAAATTGAGGCCGCAGCCAAAGTTGCTCACGCCCATGAGTTCATCATTGAGCTAGAGCATGGCTATAATGAAGAGGTGGGCGAGGGGGGAAATTTGCTTTCTACGGGGCAGAAACAACTCATTAGCGTGGCGCGGGCGGTGTTAGCCAATCCCCGCATCCTCATTTTAGATGAGGCCACCAGTTCAGTGGATACGCTAACTGAAGCATTATTACAGCAAGGCTTGGACGCTTTGTTAGAGGGACGAACCAGTTTTGTGATTGCCCACCGTCTTTCCACCATCAAGCGGGCTGACCGCATTTTGGTGATTGCCAACGGGCATATTGCCGAAATGGGCAACCATACCGAACTCATGGAGAGCAAAGGCCACTACTATTCGCTCTACACGAATCAATTCAGGAATTAGAAGTAAGAAGTAAGAAGTGAGAAGTAATAAGTAAAAAGTAGGAAATTAGAGAGTTTTTCTCACTTCTCACTTCTCATTTCTCACTTCTCATCTCTCACCTCTCATTTCTCATTCCCTCACACTTGGTCTTCGCGGCGCAGCAGCCCCATGGCGAGGCCACTCCACCAAACAATATGCACTATCAGGCCGAGCCAATGCCATAACAACGTCATAAAGCTAGGGTTATAATTAAGGTGAAATTTTATGGGCGCAGCGACATTCTCCACGACTTTTTGGCTACCGCGCCCAAAATCAACCTCACGCTCAAAACGCACTTGCCCTAGTTGATTGAGTTGCTCTAAGTCGGTGGTCTCGCCTAACGCTTCGAGTGACCAACGCGTAATTGTAAGATAAGACAATGGTTGGGTCATGGACGTGAGTTCAAAAATTGCCCCTGAAAAGATAATTTGCGTGACCATGACCACCAAAACGATATAAATTACAACATTACGCGAGCGCGCTAAGGCCGAGATAAATAAACCCAAAGCAATACTGGCAAAGACGGTAAAAATCAATGTAATGTAATACTCTATGGGAGCAAAAGTCATTGCTCCCGTCGCGGGAAAGGAAATTTTGAGAGCCAACATCAGTAACAATAACAAACATTGGATTAAGCCAAAGCCGCCTAAAACCACAAATTTGGAGGCAAAATAGGCTGGCACCCGCAGATTAACCATGCGTTCCCGTTGATAAATGGCTTTTTCCTTAATAAATTCAAATGAAGCCGCAAAAACGCCTAACATGGTGGCCGACAGAGCCATCATAAAGAGTAAGGTTTCGGCGGAGGTGGCAATCGCATAATGCCCCTCCGCCACTAAAATCTGCTCAATTTGGCTAGGCGGGTGACCAATTAAGGTCGCGCTACTGCTAATCATCAGCAAAAATAGGCCAATGAGTGGCATGATGCCTAACAAAACGACTAAGCTGATATGGTCATGACGAATGAGGTCAAGATAACGGCGCGCTAACACCGTAAATTGTTGAAATTGGGCTTTCGCTCCGCCGATTTTGTCCGTATTCAACGGAGTCATGGGGCGAGCCACTTCGCCCGTTTGCCGATTGGTGATGAAGGTTTCATATATCAAAGAATGACGATAATGTTCGGCCCATAACGTGCCTGCCGCGACGGTGGTTGTGGGTTGGAGACGTTGATATTCGGTCTCAATTTCAGCGGGCATGGTAGCTGCGTCTTGCGGGGTATAACTCAAACTTAAGCGAGTGTAAATATCGGAAAAATCCCGCACTTTGAAAAATTCAGTCGCCTGCTCAGGTGGGCCAAAATAGGTCAGTAAACCACCAGGCGCGAGAAAAGCCACATGGTCACAGTTGTTAATGATGTTGTTGGTGGCGTGGGTGACTAAAACAATGGTGCGCCCTTCATCGGCGAGTTGGCGCAAGGTGTCCATCATGAGCTTTTCGAGGCCAGGGTCTAGCCCCGAAGTCGGTTCATCTAGGAAAAATATCCAGGGTTCAGCCAACAATTCCACCGCCATGCTGACCCGTTTGCGCTGACCGCCACTCAAATCGCGCACCATTGTTTTGGCCTCAGCCGTCATATTCACTTTGGCTAAGACCGACTCAATCTGTGCAGCCATTTCCGCCGCCGTCGCGTCAGGCAAGCGCAAACAGGCCGCATAATACAACACTTGCCGCACCTCTAAACCGTCATGAATAATGTCATCTTGCGGCACATAGCCCAACATGGTGCGATATAAATTGAAATTTTCATACAGATTATCGCCATTGACCAACACCACGCCACGCGTCGCGGGATTAACGCCGCTGAGGGCTTTAAGCAAGGTACTTTTGCCTGCGCCGCTACCACCGACTAAGGCCACAAACTCGCGCGGGTTGATAACCAGATTTAGGTTTTGTAAGATAACTTTAGCCTTCATAGGGTTTAAAACCCTATGAAGGCTGAACCATGAGGCAGGCAACGCTTTTTCTAAATTAACCGCCTCTAACCGAAAATTACGCTCGGCGGAAAAGCTGGTAAATTTGCCGCGCCCCTGATAAACCAGATTAAAGGGGCCAATTTGCACCACATCGCCCCGCGCCAACAGCCGCGCCTGCCGCAATTGCTTGCCATTAACAAATGTTCCATTATTGCTGCTCAAATCCTGAATGATAAAACTATCCCCTGATTGGCGGATAACTTTGGCGTGATTCCAGGAGACAGCGGGGTGGTCTAAGAAAATGGCGGAGATATTATTACGCCCTATAAAGGAAACATTCTCACTGAGTTGAAAGGTGGAGCTAACTTTGGCCTGGCCGACCTCGCCAAAACCCGATGGCGCAATATAAGTTAATTTGGCCGAGTTACCTAACGCATCACTAAAGCGGATAATGTCATTAGAAACCAGCAAATGAGGCTGCTGCGCTTTGAGCCGTTGCCCATTGACATACGTCCCATTGGTGCTGCCCAAATCGGTGATGGTGTGGCCTTGCCGCGTCAGGTTGATGCGGGCATGCTCACCCGACACAATGGGCGACATCACTTGTAACATATTGCTACTTTTGCGCCCTAACGTAATAACAGCCTTAGAAAGAAACTCTTCCTGAGTTCCCTGACCTGGTAAATGAATGATAAATTTAGCCAATGAACCGCCATGCACGGTCTCAATTGACCTCAGCGGTGAGCCACATTGGGTGCAATATTTGGCGTTAGGTTGAGTTAAGGGTTTGCCACAATGGGGGCAATTGGTGGGTTGATTATCGGTGGTCATAATATATCTATTGTAATAATTCGGCTAATTCCACCGCCGACAAGCCCATGATGATTTCAATTTGTGCCATCGTTAAACCCTGCGCGACCATCGCCTGAGCCAAACGCACCCGTTCTAAGCGCGCCTCAGCCCTAGATTCTTCACGCCCTACTTCACGTCCCTCTTCACGCGCTTGCTCTTGCACATATTCCCACGCCTTTTCATCTTTTATTTCCGCTAAAGTGGCGGGGTCAATCTCCATTTCTTCAATACCCTTAATGATGCGCTGAAACAAGGGGCGCGGATACGCCTTTTCATCAACCACCTTATCTAACGAATCCTTAATTAACTCTAACCACTCCCGTATTAAGGGCGGAGTCTGCTCATTGACCAAGCGCGGGGCTAAAAAGACGAGCCGATGCGGATAAACCGTTAGCTCCTGACCAAACTCGGTCATGGGGTTCATGCTACTCACCGCCACACTAAAATTAATGCTTTTATCTTTGGAAACACTTGTTAATACTACGATGGTATAGACCGCTTGCTCAAATTGATACTTTTCTGCGCCCTTCACCTGCTCGGCTAAACTTATCAAATGGTAATATAAAAAGCGGTCAAAAAAATCCCCTTCTTTCACATGCTGAATCTCCACCACCACCCGTCCTGACACATCTTCGGCAAATAAATCATATTTCGTTTTGACATAGCCAATGGGTTTAGGATATTCATATTCGGTCTGAACTCGCTCAATGTTTAACTCGACCCCAACCACATCTTTCACAAACGCCTTAAAAACCTCAACCTGTCCAAAAATATGTTTGAACATTGTTCCTAATTGTAACGGTATGACTCTGACCATGATTGACCTCTGCCTTATTCTAATAAATTCTAACCGACTAACGGCGTGAATTATACCATGATGAAGCGACCTAACCTATTTGTGGGTTGCTGCAAAACACAACTCGAAAGAACACAGAAACACCAAACGGAGTCCAAATCTTTAGATTTGATTCAAACAAATCTAAAGATTTGGACTCCTTTCTTTTTCCCAACCCACCCGTAGAGACAGGGCCTGCCCTGTCTCACCCATATCATAAGCAAAAACCTCCGCAGCTCAAAAAGTTGCGGAGGTTAATTTATCTTCGGCTGGGGTTGCCCCGCACCAGGAGAACAGGCGGTAATGCCTTCTTTTTCTAGCTCTGGTCATTCACCCAAAAGCAAATGACATTCTGGCCAGGCGCATGTTGTTAAGAAGAGACTACTGAGCGCAACGGAAGCCGAGGTTGTTGTTATTGTTAGTGGTGGTGTTGTTGTTGCGGTTAGCGGCGCGCGTGTTGTTGTCGTTGTTGTTCCACGAGCCACCCCGAAACACTCGGCAGCCTATTTCCCTACTAAACAAACCTTTACAGGTTAGAATGGCCCAATTAAAACGGAGTCCAACAGGACTTACGCAAACACCTCACCCCAGCCCTCTCCTACGTAAGAGAGGGAGCAAAATCTCCCCCCGATGTCGGGGGGATTAAGGGGGGTAGCGCAAGTCCTATCCAAATCTTTAGATTTGACTCACACAAATCTAAAGATTTGGACTCCCTCACTTCACAATAACTTCGTTTGCAACGGACGCGGGGCTAAATCACCACTGCTTTTTTGCCAACCACCTAATAATTTGCCCAACTCAACCACCTGCTTACTCCCTTGCTGATATTGTTTAGCCGTCAGTAGGTTTAAACTTTGACACCGCCGTAGATAAAAGCGCAATTGAGTCAATTCAACATCCGCTTCATATAAAAAACGGCCTGCTTTATCCGCTTTAGCCGCCCGTACTAATTGTTCATAAAAATCCAACGCTCTATCCTCAGTTCGCCGCGCTAAACCAAAACGATGTTGACGCGGAAATTGCGCCGTCAAGGGTAACAACCAATCCAAAAATAATTCACTCTTTTCAAAAATAGGCGACTGTTTATAGGCTGTTTCCAATTTTCCAGGTCACTCCACCCAACATCAATTCTCGCAACTGCCACGTATCGCCATGCCCCACATGCCCCACCCAACTGGCTAAAGAACGGCGAAACGCCTCAGGTGATAAGTCACCTTGCGCCATCGCCTGACGTTGTTTTCGTAGCCGCCTTCTGGCCCGCCGCAAACTGTCGCTTAATAACCGTTTATGGGTGGGAAAAAGGCGAAAACCTAAAAAGGGAACACCCCGTGAGGTCGGCATGACCTGAGTTTTACGAGGATGTAAGGTCAATCTTAAGGAACACAAATAAGCCCCAATCGCCTGACGAATCTCCCACAACTCCGCTTTACTTTGACCAAAAACCAAAAAGTCATCAACATAGCGAATATAGGCCCGCCGTTGTAATTTCTCCTTCACAAAATGATCCAGTTGATTTAACAACACATTGCCCCAAAACTGGCTGGTCAAATTGCCTATCGGCAAACCTCGTAACCGCGCCAACGGGCTAAATAAATCATCGCCTGGAAACCATTGGCAAATATACTCCTCCGTTAAGGCATCTTGACCACTGGCAATAATGCCTTCACACAACGCCAAGGTTTCAGCACAAGCCACCTTTTGAGCTAACACTTGCCGCAAAATCTCATGGTCAACACTCGGAAAGAATTTCAACAAATCCATTTTCAGCGCAAAGGGATAATGCCGCGCCCACCCTTGCGCCCGTTCAAGGGCTTTATGCGTCCCCTTCCCCACCCGATTGGCGTAACTATCATGAATAAAGCACCGTTCAAATAATGGCTCAATCACCCGACATAACGCATGGTGAACCACCCTATCCCGAAAGGGGGCCGCGCTCACCTTCCGCCGCTTTGGTTCATAGATGTGAAAATGGCGATAGGCCCCTGGCTGATAACTCCCTATCACTAACGCCTCATGCAAGTCCCACAAATTTTCCTCTAAGTTAAAGTTATACTCATACATCTCCGCTGTTTGCGCTTTGCCTCGGCGCGCCCGTTGATAGGCCGCCTGTAAATTCTCAAAGTCATAAATCTGCGGATATAAGTTACTATAACTTTTCATAATTCATGGAGTCCAAATCTTTAGATTTGACTCTAACAAATCTAAAGATTTGGACTCCTTTACCGTATTGTAGCTTATTGTAATATACAGACCATTTTTCAAAATTTTTTTAAAGCAGAATCCAGAACTTCAGAATTTAGAATTATTAAAAAGAAGAGACTACTGCGCGCAACGGAAGCCGAGGAAGTAGTTATCGTCAGTGGTGGCGAAGTCGGCGCGGTAAGCGGCGCGCGCGTCGCTGTCGTAGTAGCTCCACGAGCCACCCCGAAACACTTTGTTATTATTACTTAATAATTCTTCACGTCCATCGTTGGCAATATATGGATAGGCTTTGTAATCCGAACTCGTCCACTCCCACACATTACCCGACAAATCATACACCCCATAGACGCTTTTGCCTAATTCATAACTGCCTACTGGAGATGTGTCCGCATAGCCATCATCTACCGTTTTATCCGCCCAATCAACCGAGCAATTTTTATCACAAAAATTTAGCTTCGTGCCATCAAACTCATTCCCCCACGGATAAATTCGCCCATCTGTGCCACGCGCCGCCTTTTCCCACTCCGCCTCTGTCGGCAATCGCTTGCCCACATATTCGCAATAATTCTTCGCTTGCGTCCAATCTACGTAAATGACAGGATAATTGGCAAACTCCGCCTTATTGTAATAACTATCCCGCGTGTAAGATTTCGTCTCATGCGGCAC
>JFJP01014041.1_pt1 | contig 14409 bp, 6 predicted proteins | sample 431651 | NCBI WGS metagenome assembly JFJP01 (sample SAMN02602958, study PRJNA72255) | Microbial mat metagenome, whole genome shotgun sequencing project. | biome: fresh water; feature: sink hole; material: water; isolation source: purple microbial (photo- and chemosynthetic) mats found in... | reverse complement strand
TTTCTGACGAATTAAATGGTGATTGAATAAACTTTTCGACGGTTAATTCAGGGCGGTTTAAATATCCCCTAGCAACACCTAAGCCACCGATGTGAATTTCTCCTGGGGTTTCAGTAGGGACAAGGTTTAAACTTTCATCTAACACATAAACTTGAATATTCTCCCCTAATGCTTTGCCAATGGGAAGTTCGGGACGGTTGAGTTGACTTTCGGTGAGGTGGGATAGGTAACAACTTGTTGCCGCAATAGTCGCTTCAGTTGGCCCATAAACATTAATTAATTCAGGAAAAGTTCCCACTGTTTTTAACCACTGTTTCACCCATTCCGGTTGGACTTTTTCACTGCCAATAATAACTAATCGTAAGCCCTTATCCAAGGTGATCTTGCTATTAATTAATTCGTTAACTAATAAATGCCAGTAAGCGGTCGGTAAATTCCAAATAGTAATTCCCAATTCCCTCGATTTTTGGATAAATAAGGGAATAGAATTTACCATTTCTGGTGTTCTTAAAACCAAAGTTGCACCGCTACAAAGACTGGAATAAATTTCTTCTGCCGCCACATCAAAACTAATAGAAGCAAATTGAAGGATGCGATCGCTACTAGATAACCGATATTGATCAATAATTAATTGGGTAAAGTTTACCAAAGACCGATGTTCAATCATTACCCCTTTGGGTTTTCCCGTTGAACCTGATGTATAAATAACGTAGGCTAAATTACTATTTTCTACCGTATGAACTAAATTATTAACATCACATTTGGCAATTTCTGACCATTGACTATCTAAATTAACAACTAAACCTTTATAGTTGGCAATTAAACTAGACCCTTGACTGTGAGTAACTAACACGGAAATTTGAGCATCTTCTACCATATAGCTCAATCTTTCCTGGGGATAGTTAGAATCAAGGGGAATGTATGCTCCTCCGGCTTTGAGAATACCCAGCAAACCAATAATCATATTCAGGGATCGATCAATACAAAGTCCCACTAAAGTCTCGGATTTTACCCCTAAATTTTGTAAATAATTAGCTAGTTGATTAGATGCGGTATTTAATTCTTGATAGGTTAATTTTCCCTGTTCAGAAACAACTGCGATCGCGTTCGGTGTTTGTTTAACTTGGGATTGAAATAATTGATGAATACATTGGTTAATCATAGGAGGAAGATAGGCTTTAGAAACCTTTATTGGATTTAGACCTGAGAGAAAAAAATAAATAGAAGTCGAAAAAAAGTCAACGATAGGATCGGAGCAAATCCCTCGGCATTGATTAAAACATATTTTTGATTCTGAGGCAACCTCAACCTATCCCAGCCAGTATAGACTGTACAGAGGTATTATTATAAAAGCAGTTCCAAATGCTTTTAGCAATGGAATAGAGGGTGTTGTAGTTCACGAGCGTCCGGTTCACCCTGTGCAAAGTGATCAAAACCTGTAGGGGTTGGGTCTGGTCAACCCTCTTTATGCCTGGGTTGGGAGACCCAACCCCTACACCGATTGCTATATAAACAACTCGACATTTTGAAGATCAACACTTATACCTAATTAAACAACTGTTTTAGGAGACAACAAATATGAAAATAGTAGAATTTTTATCATACTTAAATAGTTTAGAAATTAAACTCTGGCTAGAAGCAGAAAAGTTAAAATATCAAGCTCCTACGGGAGTAATGACGACCGAAATTAAACAAGAAATTGGAAACAGAAAGACAGAAATTATTGCTTTTTTAAAATTAGCAAAAATATCTGTTCATGCAAGTGAATCAGCTATTACTCCTGTTGGCAGAGATGGAGATTTACCCCTCTCTTTTGCTCAACAAAGAATTTGGTTTCTGCATCAGATGGATAGTCAAAATCCTGCTTACAATGAAAGTCCCACTATCCGTCTAACGGGCAGTCTTAATATTGAAGTTTTAGAACAAAGTCTGAATGCTATTATTGAACGCCATGAAATTCTGCGGACAACTTTTCCGATGATTGACGGTAAACCCATCCAGAAAATTTTACCTTCCCTTCAGATTAACTTACTTGTTGTTAATTTACAAGATTTACCCAGCAATCAAATAGAAGAAATTATTGCTCAAGAACTGCAAAAACCCTTTGATTTAACCCAAGCTCCCTTAGTGCGATTTACCCTCTTAGATTTAGGTCAAGAATCTTATATTTTAGTGCCAGTTATTCATCACATTATTATTGATGGTTGGTCAAAAGGAATATTCTTTAAAGAATTATCTTATTTTTATCAATCTTTCCTGTCAAAAACCCCTGTAAATTTACCTCAACTTCCGATTCAATATGCGGATTTTGCTGTTTGGCAACGACAATGGTTACAAGGAGAAATCCTAGAAAATCAACTTAATTATTGGCAAAAACAATTAGCCGATGCTCCGCCTTTATTAGAACTTCCCACCGATCAACCCCGACCTTCTATTCCGACCTTTCAAGGTCATACCCTGAACTTTCAAATTGACCCCGATCTCACCGATAAACTTAAAACCCTGAGTCAAAGATCGGGTGTGACTCTGTTTATGACTTTGCTGGCTACTTTCACGACCTTACTATTTCGTTATAGTCATCAAGAAGATATTCTGATTGGCACACCTGTTGCTAACCGTAATCGCCAAGAAATTGAACCCCTAATGGGCTTTTTTGTCAATACTTTAGTGATGCGAAATTCACTGCAAGGCAATCCTACTTTTTGGGAATTATTACAACAGGTTCGCCAGAGTGTTTTAGGAGCCTACGCCAACCAGGATGTTCCCTTTGAACAGGTTGTAGATGTTTTACAAATAGAGCGGAGTTTAAGTTATAATCCTCTATTTCAGGTGATGTTTGCCTTACAAAATGCCCCTTTAGGAGACTTAAACTTACCTGGTCTCAAGGCGACATCCCTAGCCGTAGAAAACGTCAGGGTAAAATTTGATCTTAGTCTCGTTTTAGAAGAAACAGAAACAGAAAAAGGAACTTATTTAGAGGGTTTTTGGGAATACAGTAGTGATCTTTTTACCGCCGAAAGAATAACTCGTCTGGTGGGTCATTTTCAAACATTATTAAAGGGTATTGTGACTAATCCTCAGCAACAAGTAGGGGAATTACCGCTATTGATGGAAGCGGAAAAACAGCAATTATTGGTGGACTGGAATCAAACCGAAAGCCCTTATCCTAAAAATAAGTGTATTCACCAATTATTTGAAGAACAAGTTACTAAAAATCCCGATGCGATCGCCATTATTTATGAACAGGAATCTCTGAGTTATCAGCAGTTAAATCAAAAAGCGAATCAATTAGCCCATTATTTGCAATCCTTGGGGGTTAAACCCGATGAATTGGTGGGAATCTGTGTAGAGCGATCGCCCTTATTTATTATCGGTATTTTAGGGATTTTAAAAGCAGGAGCCGCCTATTTACCGTTAGATTCTAACTATCCATTAGAGCGTTTAATTTATATGCTTCAAGATTCAGGCTTATCTGTACTATTGACTCAAGAAAATGTTGCCAATAATATATCTTTCACCGCGATTCAAACCATAAAATTAGATCACGATTGGCCGATTATTTCACAGCAAGATACAGTTAATCCAATTAGCGACGTAAAACCTGAAAATTTAGCCTATATTATTTATACTTCAGGATCAACAGGTAAGCCCAAAGGCGTTTTAATTGCTCATAAAGGAGTCTGTAATTTAATCACTCAAGAAAGACAGCTTTTTGATATTAAACCCCAAAGTCGGATTCTACAATTTGCATCTTTTAGTTTTGATGCTTCGGTTTCAGAAATTTTTATGGCATTGCTTTCAGGCGCCAGCTTAGTCATGGGTAACAGTGACTCTTTATTACCAGGAGAAAATTTACTCAATCTATTAAAAAAACAAAAGATTACGTTAACAACTTTGCCCCCTTCAGCTTTAACCGTAATGCCGCCAGAGAAATTACCCCATTTACAAACTCTGATCATAGGAGGAGAAGCATCTTCCGCCGAGCTATTAAGCAAATGGTGCCAGAATTATAATCTATTTAACGGTTATGGGCCCACAGAATCAACGGTTTGTACGACTTTCGCGCTCATTCAATCACCTGAGCAAAAACCATTTATTGGCAAACCCATTGGTAATTTGCAAGTTTATATTTTAGACCCTAATCTTAACCCGGTTCCGATTGGTGTCAATGGAGAATTGTATATTGGTGGCGAAGGTTTAGCGAAAGGTTATCTTCATCAGCCAACATTAACTCAATCTAAATTTATAGCTAATCCTTTTGGGAATGACTCTAACTCTCGTCTTTATAAAACGGGGGATATAGTCCGTTATTCTAGTGATGGTAATATTGAATTTATTAATCGTATTGATAATCAGGTAAAAATTAGAGGTTTCAGGATTGAATTAGGAGAAATAGAAGCCGTTCTTACTCAGCATCCTCAAGTACGAAAAGGAATTGTTATTGTCAGGGAAGATGAACTAGGAACAAAGCGTTTATATGCCTATATTATTCCTGAAACCACAGAATTAACCTCCGGCGAATTGCGTCTATTTTTGCAAAATAAGTTACCCCATTATATGCTTCCAGCTTTCTTAATTTTTTTAGAGGCATTTCCCCTGACAACTAATGGCAAAATTGATCGTCGCGCCCTACCCGAACCCGAAATTAAGTTAGATAACACCACTAACAAGGTTATCCCCAGCACAGAAATTGAAAAAACCTTAGCTGATATTTGGCAAACTGTTTTAGGACTTAAACAAGTTAGCATTAATGACAACTTTTTTGAATTAGGTGGTGATTCAATTTTGGCAATTCAAATTATTGCTAAAGCCAATCAAGCCGGGTTACAAATTACTCCAAATCAGTTATTTAGTCATCAAACGATCAGCCAATTAGCCACCGTAACCGAAATAGCTCCCGTCACTGAAACTATGCAGGGTTTAGTTATAGGTAATGTTCCCTTAACTCCCATTCAACAGTGGTTTTTTGAGCAAAATTTACCCGAACCCCATCACTTTAATCAAGCGATGCTGTTGGAGGTTGGTACTAATCTAAAACCTGATTTATTAAAAACGGCTATTGCTAAATTACTTGATCACCATGACGCTCTACGTTTACGTTTTATCAAACAAGACGGCAAATGGCAGCAATATAATAGTGATGATTGGCATAACTTTACCTTTGAAGTTATAGATTTATCTTCTTTATCTGACCAGGAACAACTAACAACTTTAACCACAATAATAGACCAGCAACAAAGATCATTTAATTTAGAAAAAGGGCCCTTAGTTGCCGTTGTTTACTGTCAATTAACTAACTCCATAAAATTATCAATTGTTATCCATCATTTAGCCGTAGATGGTGTTTCTTGGCGAATTCTTCTCGAAGATTTAGCCACCGCTTATCAACAGTTAGAAAAAGGTCAAACTCCCCAATTACCCCCTAAAACTAGCTCCTTTAAAGATTGGGCTGAAGAACTCCAAATTTATGCTCAAAGCCCTGAACTTAAGGCACCCTTAGACTATTGGTTAATCAGGGATTTTTCCGCTCTTTCCTCGCTTCCCCGCGATTATCAAGGGGATGTCACCGCTAACACCGTCGCCAGTGCTAAAATTCTTTCCTTTTGCTTAACAGAAAGCCAAACGCGATCGCTCTTACAGGATGTTCCCCAGGCCTATAATACCCAAATAAATGATGTATTACTAACTGCTTTAATCCAAACTTTCGCTGATTGGACAAATTTTTCTGCTCTTTTACTTGACATAGAAGGTCATGGCAGGGAAAATTTAGTGAACTCTTTAAATCTGTCGCGGACGGTGGGCTGGTTTACCAGTATTTTTCCCGTTTATTTGACCCTAGAAACGATTAACCATCCAGGTGAATCTCTCAAGTCAGTCAAAGAGCAATTGCGACAAATTCCCCGTCGAGGAGTTGATTATGGGATTGGCTATTATCTCAACTCAGATTTAACCATTCAATCCCATTTACGCAACGCTCCGAAACCAGAAGTTGGCTTTAATTATTTAGGTCAATTTACGGAGGATCAGATAGCAGAGGTTGGTTGGCAATTTTCTAAAGAGTCGAGCGCTTCTATTCATAGTCCTTTGGGGCAACGTTCCCATTTAATTGAGATTAATAGCCTTATTGTCTCAGGTAAACTAGAAATAGAATGGCAATATAGTGAAAATTTTCATCAAAAAACAACGATAGAAAATTTAGCTCATACTTATCAAAAATCTTTAGAAGCCCTGATTAATCATTGTTTATCGGTAGAAGGGGGTTACACTCCCTCGGATTTTCCCGATGCCGATCTTAATCAAACAGAACTGGACGAATTGCTCTTAGAATTAGAGTAATTACAGCAGATTTTGTTTTGATCACAGATAAAAATTTATCAGAACCAAATTACTAAGTTCTTACTTAATAATTAATAATTGGTTTAAGCACACAGTAATGTTAACTTATCCGCTCTTAAAACCTCTGGAGGGTTAAAAGTATGCTAGAGTTCTCAATGGAATTTTATTGTTCTGCAACTCATAACACAACGTTAAGGGTTGGCACTTTAGGGCCAAAAGATACTAGCAGTGAACAGACTTTACATTATCTTGTCACCCAATGGCGAGCCGAAAAAATTTCTGTCATCATTCATTTATTTGATACTTTTACAGAATTAAAACAATCCCTGCTTGACGAAGAAATAGACTTAGCATTAGTTCCCCATGCCTATGAAAAAATTAACGATTTTTATATGGAACCGAGTTTTCAATTAGGTTTCATTTTTATTTATCCTACCCCGGTTTATGGGTTAGCCAAACGCAAAAATGTAGAATTAGTTTCTGATGATTGTACTCTAGTCACCCATCCTGCTCCCTTGCCTTTACTACCCTATTTATTGCCAGATTATTTAGACCAAAATAACATTAAAGTTGAGTTAGTTAATTCCACCAGCGCGGCAGCAATTCAAGTTAAGCAAGGATTGGCTGATTTGGCTATTACCAATGAGAATGCCCTGCGAGACAATGATTTAGAATTTATTTCTCAATACGGGGAAATAGAAATGAGTTGGTCTTTATTTCATAAGAAAAAAAATAGCATTGCTCAAGAGGATTCTCTATTCTAGGCTTTCGGTGCATATTGATGTTTTTGCTCTATTTTTGATTTATCAAAAAGACTTAAATTTTGCCATTTTTAACTTAAGCAACTCTTTCAAATATATTACAAAAATCATGTCTCAATTTTTCCCCAATTATGAATTAATTCAACTGAGTTCAGGCATAAAATTAAAAGTTTTTAACTGTCAGGATACTATTTTTCAATTTGCATCAGTCGAACCCAACGCCCAATTGGAACCTCATCAACATAAAGAAAGCCAATTAGGAATGATTTTCAATGGTAGTTTAGTGATCGATCTTAATGGTAATAAAACGCTTATGCAACCATTATCTCATATCTATGTTGCCGAGTCTAATATTCTTCATGGAGCTTCTAATCTTGAGCCTAAAATTACTGAAGGCTTTGACCTAAAACGAATCACTGATAATTCAGCAACATCAATCTTAAAACTTCTCCCTGATGAAGATACCATTACTAATCTACCCTGTCAGTCAGTTACGGGGACTTGGTTTAAAATTTCTATCATTAAAATTCCTTCGGGTTGTCCTATTCCTTCCCATCAATCGGAACAGGCAGAAATAGGTTTTATTCTCAATGGGGAACTACAAATAACCATAGAAAATGAAGAACAATACTTAAATCAGGGTCAAATTTATTATGCTCCATCACAGGTTTTACATCAAGGCAATAATTTATCGAATCAAGAAATTTATTTGATCAAGATTTTGATTTAATAAACCTCTTGTAAATTCAAGTAACCAGGGTCATAACCTAATGTTCCCTGTTCCGGTGTTCCCTGTTCCCTAGTGTTAAAAATAAGGATAAATTTTATGGATTTGGGATTAAAAAATAAAGTTGCTTTAGTTACGGGTAGTAGTGCGGGTATTGGTTTTACTATTGCTGAAAAATTGGCTGAAGAAGGGTGTAATCTAATTATTTGTGGTCGCAATTCCCAACAACTTCAAGAGGCTTACCAGTCCCTGATTCAAGCCTATCCCTTACAGCAAGTTCTCAGTTTATCCGCCGACGTTCATCAAGCCGAAGATTCAGAGCGACTCGTTCAAGAATCCTTGAAAAAATATGGTAGAATTGACATTTTGGTGAATAATTCTGAAGGAGCAAATTTTACAGAAAATTTAATTGAAAACCTTTCTGATGAAGACTGGTTAACGGTTTTTCAAGGTAAATTAATGGGTTATATTCGCTTAACTAACTTAGTATTACCGAGGATGAAACAGCAACAATGGGGACGAATTATCAATATTATTGGTACTTCAGGTAAAGAACCTTCACCTCGTTTAGTCAAGTCCGGGGTAGTCAATGCCGCATTAATGAATTTTACCAAGTCCGTTGCTAGACAATCAGCCGCCTCTGGTGTTTTAATTAATAGTATTAATCCTGGAATTATTGATACGCCTAGACATCGAGAATATCTCCAGGTTTATGCTGAAAAAGAAGGTACTACCCCCGACTTGATTAGGCAGGAAATAATTAAAAGTATTCCGATGAATCGTATTGGTCGCAGTGAAGAATTAGCTAATTTAGCGGTTTTTTTAGCCTCAGAATGCGCTAGTTATATGACGGGTATCACGATTCCTGTAGATGGGGGAATATCTGCTTCAGCTTTTTAGTAATTAATTTAATTTATTTTTATAAGGAAAAAATTGTGACTTCTCAAAAATCCAGTCTTAACAAAAAAGATATTGAGTCTATCTATCCCCTTTCTCCGATGCAGTTGGGGATGCTTTTTCATACCTTATATAATTCCGAATCTAAGGTTTATTTATCGCAAATTTTAATCACCTTATCCGGTAATCTTGATCCTAAAGCTTTTGAATTAGCTTGGCAGCAAGTTGTTGATCGTCATGGCATTTTTCGGACTTGCTTTGTCTGGAAAAAATCCAAACAACCTCTGCAAATTGTCAGAAAAAATGTTACCTTATCCTGGGTTAATTATGATTGGCGATCGCTTTCTGCCATCGAACAGGAAAAACAACTTCATGATTTTTTAAAAGCAGATCAGGATCAATACTTTGAACTAGATAAAGTCCCCTTAATCCGATTTGGATTAATTCGCTTAGAAGATCAAAAATACGAATTTATCCAGACAGGTCATCATATTTTAGCCGATGGTTGGGGAAGCGCGATCGCCTTAAAAGAGGCCTTAGAGTTTTATGCTGGAATCATTAAAAATCAACCCGTAATTCTGCCCGCACCTCGTCCCTATCAAGATTATATTACTTGGATACAACGGCAAGATCAAACCCAAGCAGAAAGCTTTTGGCGACAAAATCTTCAAGGATTTACTTCACCCACTCCCTTAACAGTAGATAAACCCGTTAATAATCTAGTTTCCCAGAGCAAAACCTATACCAATCAAAAATTTCAACTCCCCAGGGAAATCACGATCACGCTTAAACAACTAGCTAAAGAAAATCATCTGACCCTTTCCATCTTTATTCAAGCTGCTTGGGCATTACTATTACACCATTATAGTAGCGAGTTAGATGTGGTTTTTGGAGCGACTGTTTCTGGCCGTCCCCCCAGTTTTAAAGGCATTGATTTAATGGTAGGAATGTTTTTAAATACCTTACCTGTGCGAGTTAAAATTGATCCCAAAGTCAAGTTAATTCCCTGGTTACAACAGTTACAAAAAGAACATTTAGAACGGGATAACTATGCCTACAGTCCCCTAGTAGATATTCAAAAATGGAGCGAAATTCCCGCACCTAAATCGGTGTTTGAAAGTTTTGTTGTTTTTGAAAACTTACCTTTTAGTGATGTACAGCAACAGTCTATTCATGGATTGCGATTAGGTGAAATGCGAGATAATGGTCATGCTGATTATCCTTTAACCTTAATTGTTACCCCAGGTGAGACATTAACGGGCAAAATTATCTATCCTCAAGAACGTTTTGAAGATCAGGTGATTGAGCGAATGATCGGTCATTTTCAAACCCTATTAGCAGGAATGGCTAATCATCCCCAGGCGACGATTCAGGAATTACCTATTTTAACACCAACAGAACGTCAATTATTGTTAGTTGACTGGAATCAAACAACTCCTGAAAATCCTCTAAAAGCCTGTGTTCAGCAATTATTTGAACAACAAGTTATCAAGACTCCTGATACTTTAGCCGCCGTTTTTCAGAACCAAAAATTAACTTATCAAGAATTAAATCAGCAGGCCAATCAATTAGCTCATTACTTGCAAAAAAGAGGTATTGCCCCCCAAACCTTAGTCGGTATTGGTTTAGAACGTTCTCTTAATGTAGCGATCGCCATTTTAGCTGTGTTAAAAGTTGGTGGAATTTGTGTTCCCTTAGACCCCAGCTATCCCCAGGAAAGACTCAATTATATTCTACAGGATACCAAACTTAACCTATTATTAACTCAAAAAGATTGTCAATCTTTATTAACCCCAAAAAATATTAATCAAGTTATTTTACTCGATCAAGAATGGCCGGAAATTAGCTTAGAATCCCAGACTAATCTTGATATTTCTATGAAGTTAACAGATTTAGCCTATATTATTTATAGTTCTGGATCTACAGGGGTTCCCAAAGGAATTATGATCCCCCATCAATCCTTAACTAATCTGATTGAGCATCATCGGGCTAAAATGTCACCGGAAAGGAACTTCTTGCAATTTGCTCCTTTCAATTTTGATGTTAGTTACCATGAAATGTTTGCAGCTTTGTGTTTAGGAGGAACCCTCTTTATTGCGACCGATGAGTCCCGATTAGATATTGTTAAATTAACTCATTTATTGGCAAATAATCCTATCCATAAAGCAATTTTACCCGTGACTTTATTACAACAATTAATCGAAACCTATAGCGAACAACCCCAGGTATTTGCTAACCTACGGGAAATTATTTCAGCAGGAGAACAACTACAAATTACCCCACCCATGATAGCCTTATTTAAGCAACTTGAAAATTGTACCCTTTATAATTTTTATGGCCCCACAGAAGCGGATTTAGTCACCAGTTATCAGTTTGATCAACAACCGGATTATTGGCCTCAATATGTACCGATTGGTAAAGCCGCTGTCAACGTTCAAGTTTATCTTTTAAACTCCCATCTGCAACCCGTTCCAATTGGTATTATTGGTGAATTATATGTCGCTGGGGGTGGGTTAGCTCGCGGTTATTTTAATAATCCTGAATTGACCCAGGAAAAATTTATTCCTAACCCTTTTCGGGAAAATTCTTTTCTGTATAAAACAGGCGATTTAGCCCGTTATTTACCCAATGGTGATCTGGAATATTTAGGCAGAATAGATGATGTGGTCAAAGTTAGAGGTTATAGAATTGAATTAGGAGAAGTGGAAGCAATTTTAAATCAATATCCCCAAATTATTCAAGGAGTGGCGACAGTTCAAGGTGAAACGGCTAGGGAAAAATCTCTAGGTGCCTATTTTATTCCCCGTCCAGGAGTAACCGTTAATATTGCAGAATTACGTCAGTTTTTAGGGCAATGGCTACCCGAATATATGATACCATCTACTTTTGTTCCGATGGCATCTTTTGGGCTGAGTCCCAACGGAAAAGTAGATCGTCAATCCTTACCAATACCCGATCAAAATCAAGTTTTATTAACACAAACTTACATCGCACCTCGCAGTGCAATTGAGGAGGTAATGACGGAAATTTGGGCAGAGATTTTAGCGGTAGAAAAAGTCGGGATTGAGGATGATTTCTTTATTTTAGGAGGGCATTCTTTAAAGGCAATTCAACTAATTAGTAAAATTCGGCAAACCTTAGAAATAGAAGTTTCTGTGCGTCAATTGTTCAATCATCCGACAATTGCCCAATTAGTAAAAGAAATGAGTCAATCCCTGGGAGATGAAAATTTGCTGAACGAAATTGCCGTTACGGTTCAAGAAATTGCTAAAATGTCTCCTGAAGAAGTCAAAGCCTTATTATCTCAAAATTAACCAAGTCGTACATTTCTAATTTTAAAAAATAAAATGAACAATCATCTTTTCGATTTAACAGCTAAAGTTGCCATTATTACCGGAGCCGCCAGAGGCATTGGTAAAGTCGTCGCCCAAGGTTTAGCTCAAGCCGGGGCGAAGGTTATTATTGCCGATATAAATCAAACGGAGGCCGAACAAACCGCTAAACTGATTCAACAAGCAGGGGGGGAAGCTGTTGCTATTTACACCGATGTTTGTAATCGTCAAGATTGTCTGAATTTAATTGAACAGGCGATCGCCCATTATGGTCAACTTGATATTATGATCTGTAATGCCGGGATTGAAATTCTCAAAACCACCAATGAATTAGATGAATTAGAATGGGATTCTGTGATTAATGTTGACTTAAAAGGCTATTTTAATTGTGCTCAATTGGCAGCAAAACAAATGGTTAAACAGGGTAAAAAAGGATCAATTATTATGAATTCTTCTATTGCCAGTATCGTCGCTGTTCCCAAATGTTCTGGAGCCTATGCCGCCGCTAAAGGGGGTGTTAATCAACTAGCAAGAACGATGGCTGTGGAATTGGGAAATCAAGGCATTCGCGTTAATGTTTTTGCCCCTGGTTATATGAATAATATGATGGCAGGAACAGAAGGTTTGCGTTCAACGCCCGATGAAATTAATGAACTTTATACTAGAATTCCTATGGGACGCACAGGTGAATTGTCAGAATTAATTGGCCCCATTATATTTTTAGCTTCAGACGCATCTTCCTATGTGACAGGAGCAATTTTAATGGTGGATGGAGGCTATACAGCAATTTAGGATATGCTTAAGGTAATTACGAATTACGAATTACGAATTACGAATGGGTTTTGGGTAAGTAGTGCGAGCGTCCTCGCACGAAGCGAATATAAAGTTTAAATGCAATATATAGCAATCCGTGTAGGGTTTGTAACATTTTAATACTGACATGAAACAGCCAGAAGTATTACCCCAGATGCGGTGTTCCCTTTTAATCAGGAATTTTAAACACAACTCAAATAGGATTGCTATATATGACTAATAACTTTCAAGATAAACAAAAACTACTGAGACTTTTATTGCAAAAAAAAGGGATCGGTTTAAAAGCCAACACTATCCCCCTAAGAGATATTTCTCAGCCACTTCCCCTCTCATTTGCCCAGGAAAGATTGTGGTTTCTTTATCAATTAGAAGATCAAGGCTATACCTATAATATGCCTTTTCGTCTTCAAATAGAAGGCAATTTAGAAGTTGAAATATTAAGAAAATCCCTAGAAATTATTGTCCAACGCCATGACGTTTTGCGTACCAGTTTTCAAGAAGTAGATGAAATTCCCCAACAAATTATTAATCCCAAACTTTCCTTAAATTTACCCTTAATTAATTTAGAATCTTTATCTTTAAGCCAACAAACCGAAGAAGTCACTCGATTAACCCAGCAAGAAATTTATACACCCTTTGACCTAACTCAAGCGCCCTTAATGCGAACTTTAGTAGTCAAATTGAGCGCAGAATCTCATATTTTATTTATCAGTTTACACCATTCTGTTTTTGATGGTTGGTCAATGAAAGTTTTATTACAAGAATTTTCTAGTTTATATCAAGCCTTTCTGAAACAAGAAGCCAATTCTTTACCCGATTTACCGATCCAATATGGAGATTTTACGGTATGGCAAAGGCAGCAATTACAAGGGGATAAATTAACCCAGCAAACTACTTATTGGCAACAACAATTGGCGGGTATTCCTCCCTTATTAGAACTACCATGGGATTCTCCTCGTCCTCCCTTGCAAACCTTTCAGGGTGATAGTTGTAAATTCAAACTCAATGGCGAATTAAGTCAAAAACTTAAAACCTTAAGTCAAAACTCGGCTACTACTCTCAATATGACTTTATTAGCAGCATTTAATGTTTTGCTATATCGCTATAGTCGTCAAGAAGATATTGTGATTGGTATTCCTTCGGGTAACAGGCAATTTCAGGAAATTGAACCCTTAATTGGCTGTTTTATTAATACTTTAGTGATTCGGAGTCATTTAACTGAAAATCTTTCTTTTCAAGCCCTCCTTGCTCAAGTTAAACAAGTGGTTTTAGATGCCTATGAGCATCAAGATTTGCCCCTAGAGAAAGTGGTAGAAGTCGTTAATCCTGAACGAAATATTAGCTATAGTCCACTGTTTCAAGTCATGTTTTCCTGGGAAGATAAACTACAGATAGATAATTTTAAGATCGCCGATTTAGAGTTAACACCTGTTCCCCTGAATGCCCTAATTGCTCAATTTGATTTAACCTTAGCAATGCAAGAAACCGCAGAAGGTTTAGTCGGTTCTTTTGATTATAATTGTGCTTTATTTAATTCAGATAC
>JFJP01033290.1_pt1 | contig 14411 bp, 9 predicted proteins | sample 431651 | NCBI WGS metagenome assembly JFJP01 (sample SAMN02602958, study PRJNA72255) | Microbial mat metagenome, whole genome shotgun sequencing project. | biome: fresh water; feature: sink hole; material: water; isolation source: purple microbial (photo- and chemosynthetic) mats found in... | reverse complement strand
CCTTCCACTGTCATTAACTGAGTGTCATTCCCGCGCCAGCGGGAATCCCGTGTTTAAAGATCGAGATTCCCACTTTCGTGGGAATGACAACTACTCATTTTGTGGCAGGGTTAAGTATAGACTTCACGCGGTAATCAAAACCAAATTAAGATAACGACCGTAAATAATCCGCTAACTCCGTTTGCGCAATTTTTTGTTGTGGCAAATCTTGACGCAGATGTTTAAGCGTCACTTGGTGTGTTGCAATTTCATCTTCTCCCAAAATCAACGCAAGTTTTGCCCCACTTTTATCCGCTTTCTTAAATTGTGTTTTAAGACTGCCGCCGCCACAATGAGACATCAGCCGTAATTTTGGTAAAGCGGTGTGTAACATTTCCGCTAAACATAATCCTTGTGAAACCGCATTTTCAGCAATAATTAAATACACTTCTGGTGAATGATCCAATAATCCTGTGGTTTGTTCAAATAAAGCAACTAAACGTTCCATACCTAAAGCAAATCCGACCGCTGGCGTTGATCGTCCACCCATCTGCTCTACTAAACGGTCATAACGCCCGCCTGCACAGACCGCACCTTGTGCGCCCAAAGATTGAGTAACCCATTCAAACACAGTACGATTGTAATAATCTAATCCTCGCACTAAACGCGGATTGACGCGATAAGCAATGCCTGCTTGTTTCAATAACGCCAATAACTGATCAAAATGAGTTTGAGATTCATTATCCAACGATTCTAATAAATTTGGGGCTTTTTCGATTAATTCCTGCATTGCTGGATTTTTGCTATCGAGAATTCGCAACGGATTAGTCTGTAACCGCCGTTGACTGTCTTCGTCTAATTGCGATTGTTGTTGAGAAAAATAAGTCACCAATTGTTCTCGATAAACCTGCCGTGCTTCTGCTGAACCTAATGAATTTACTTGTAATTCTAAATCCGTTAATCCTAATTTTTGCCAGAGCCGCGCCGTCAGTAAGATCATTTCTGCATCAATATCTGGTCCGGCTAAACCATAGACTTCTGCGCCAATTTGGTGAAATTGACGATAACGCCCCTTTTGAGGACGTTCGTGACGAAACATGGCCCCTTGATACCATAACCGTTGAATTTGATTATAAAATAAGCCATGCTCAATACCTGCACGAACACAACTGGCAGTTCCCTCAGGCCGTAAGGAGAGGTTTTCTCCATTGCGGTCAGTGAAGGTATACATTTCTTTTTCAACAATATCTGTTACTTCACCGATAGAGCGACTAAACAATTCAGTTTTTTCGAGCAGGGGCATACGGATTTCTTGATAACCGTAACTGGTCAATACTTCATGTACTGTAGTTTCAATGTGTTGCCATAACGGCGTTTGGATTGGCAAGATGTCGTTCATGCCGCGAACAGCTTGGATCAATTTAGACAAAGTCGTTTCCTCATGGAGATTGTACAGTATGTCCCTGAGCATAACTAATCAAGTTTTTTTGAGATTTCTATATTATACTCAGGTATTTAAAATCTGTGTGGATTGGGAATTGTTCCTTCGCAGGATGGGCGTTAAATATACTCAACTCTGCCACAAAATGAGCAGTTGTCATTCCCACGAAAGTGGAAATCTCGACCTTTAAACACTGGATTCCCGCTGGCGCGGGAATGACACTCAGTTAATGACAGTGGAAGGTATAATAGTATTGACAGCGCGAAAGAGATATCACTTATTTAAAACTATGATTTAATCCCTAACTGCTGTAACGCGTGTTCGCTACGACTCCACTTTTCTTTCACTTTAACCCATAATTGCAAAAAGATTTTGCTTTCTAACAAAATTTCAATATCTTGACGGGCAGACTCGCCAATGACTTTCAATTGTTGTCCATGACGACCGATCACAATCGCTTTTTGGCTGGATTTTTCAACCCAAATCATAGCACCGATATGAATTAAATTTTTCTCAGTGGAAAAGTGTTCAATTTCTACGGTTAAACGATAAGGCAGTTCCGCGGCTAAATGACGGATTAATTTTTCACGAATGATTTCGCTGACAAAAAAACGACTACTTCGATCCGTAATTTGATCACGCGGAAATAAAAAAACACTCTCTGGAAGCAAATTCACAATTTTAGCTTCTAATTCAGGTAAATTATCGCCGTGATATGCGGATAAGGGGAAAACATCGGTTAAAGGGCGTTTTAGAGCAATTTCTTGTAAATAAGGCAATAACTCCGCTTTATTTTTAATTTTATCTATTTTATTAACCCCTAGAATGACTGGACGCTGACAACGTTCTAATACTAATTTTACGTAATCATCTTCTTCTCGCCATTGTAACGCTTCTACTAGCCATAACACCACGTCCACATCTTCGATGCTTGCCACTGCGGTGCGATTTAAATGACGATTTAGGGCATTTCGCTTATTTTGATGTAACCCCGGGGTATCTACATAAATAATCTGGTTATTTTCATTGGTTTTCACCCCTAATAAGCGATACCGAGTAGTTTGCGGTTTTGGCGCAGTAATACTCAGTTTTTGTCCTAGCAAACCGTTCAATAAGGTTGATTTGCCAACGTTGGGGCGACCCACAATTGCGACATAGCCGCAAACGGTTTTATTCGTCATAGTTAAGATAGAGTAAGGCTTGTTCGGCCGCCGCTTGTTCAGCACGACGACGACTGTTCCCTTCACCAAAGGCCGCTTGGCGCAAGCCGGGAATAACACATTCGACTTCAAAATGTTGCGCGTGAGGGGCCCCTTCAATCGCTAAAATGCGATATTCTGGCAAAGGCTGTTGTTTTGCTTGCAAATATTCTTGCAAGCGTGTCTTGGGGTCTTTAATCACTTTTTGTGGAGAAAGCAAGGATAAGCGTTCTTGGAATAAACGTAAGACAACTTCTTTACAAATCGCCATGCCGCCATCCAAGCAAATCGCGCCAACAATCGCTTCTAGCGCGTCAGCTAAAATAGAACTTCGCCGCCAACCGCCACTTTTCAATTCACCACCACCAAAATAAAGGTATTGACCTAACTCAAGTTGTTGAGCAATTTCAGCTAAAGTGTCTTTTTTAACCAAACTTGCCCGTAATCGGGTTAGTTCACCCTCACTGGCGACTGGAAAGCGATCAAACAGGAGTTTTGCGATGATATAGCCAAGCAAGGCATCCCCTAAAAATTCCAAACGTTCATTGTTTGGACTACCGGCACTACGATGAGTGAGTGCCGTTTTTAAATAGTCCTCTCGTTGAAAGCGATAGCCTAGCACTTGGTATAAATGCGTGTAATCTTGCTTCAAGGAACTTCTATTGTTTTTTCAAATTTAACCAGTAAATACAGGTTTTTAAATAACGGGGCTTCATCTTGGTAAGCCATTGTCATTTTAAATCCTTCTCCAACCCGTTCAAACTTAGTATACTCCTTAAAGTTTTCTATACTAATCCGACTAACACCATCTACGCTTAAGCGTTTGAGTAGTTCACTGCGGATTTGATCAGTTCCTTTACTCGCGGCCTGAGGTTGTGATTTAATATTTTCTAACGCATTGGAAACTTTAGCGTTGTCTATATAAAAAGGCATGACTTTGAAGGTAATCCACACAAAAAAACCAATGACCCCAACGATGGCCGCCAGTGCCATGTTGCTCATACCGCGTTGTTGATGTCTATTCATCTTTGAAATTCCTAGTCAGAATCGTTGGGAAATAGTCCCGGATTTTCTATTATACCGTCAGATTATTTAATAAGTATATTATCGCTTACGGATTTAGTTTATGCTTAAAAATTCGTGATAATAACGTTGATTTTTAATCATTTTCTGAGTGGTGGCGCGCCCGACAGGATTTGAACCTGTGACCTTTGGCTCCGGAGGCCAACGCTCTATCCGGGCTGAGCTACGGGCGCAATTAGAATAACTACAGATTTCAATTATAACTGATTTGCTAGTACAATGTCTATGTGTTTGCAAAGATTTTTTGTGTTTTTGTAAATTACCCACTCTGCTATTTTGCAACAACAGTCTGTTAGATTATAATGGTACTGGATTTTAACTTCGTCTGCTCACGATGCCATGACTAACGAGGTAACAGTGATGTAGACAATAAAATTTAAATTTTTGTAGAGATTCTAAGAGAGAAATCAACTTCTGTGATATACTCTATAATCTTTTAAAATTCATTTAACTGTGCAATAAGGGAGAATTTTTAGTGAGCCAACACGATAATAGTCAACAAGATAAGATATTTTTGCGGAACTTCTCAATGGTTTTGGGCATTCTGGTTATGGCCGCCATTGGTGCGTATGTTCTTGCCAGTGGTGTTACCGGCGGTAAAAACACCGGGCAAGCCGATGCGATTAAGCCAGTCAGTGAAGTACAAATTGCTAAAGCGGAAACGGCTAAAGCAGAACCCACTGCGCCAGCAGAATCTGCTCCGGCACCAGCCGCAGAGAAACCGGCGGAAGTAGCAGAAAAGCCGGCGGAAGCGGCAACTCCCGCAGCCGCGGCAACTCCTGCGGCTGAGGAAAAACCGGCAGAAACAGCGACTCCTGCTACTGAACCCCCCGCAGAAAAACCTGCGGCCGAAACTGCTGGGGCCGCCACGACTGAACAAGTGACAAAACTGATGGCAGACAAAGGGTATAGCTGTATGGCTTGTCACCAGGTCGAAGCCAAAGTCGTTGGACCTGCCTTTAAAGAAGTCGCGGCAAAGTATAAGGGTGACGCGCAAGCGGCAACGGCACTTGCTGGTCGGATTAAATCGGGCGGAGCTGGCGTTTGGGGAAGTATGCCCATGCCGCCAAATCCAACAGTGACGGATGAAGATATGAAAACCATTGTAGATTGGGTTCTCGCACTGCAATAAAGTTTGTTAGCCCTGTTCCGCTACCTGCTACACTCTCTGGTAAAAAATGCCAGAGAGTATCCAAATAAAACGTTTTTCTCCAATGGTACTATTTTAAATTTCAATTAAAATCAATCTTTTAATAAATGATATCCAGCTTAACAATCAATGCTATACTCAACTCTGCCACAAAATGAGCCATTGTCATTCCCACGAAAGTGGGAATCTCGATCTTTAAACGCTGGATTCCCGCTGGCGCGGGAATGACACTCAATTAGTAACAGTGGAAAGTNNNNTCATTCCCACGAAAGTGGGAATCTCGATCTTTAAACGCTGGATTCCCGCTGGCGCGGGAATGACACTCAATTAGTAACAGTGGAAAGTATATAAGCGAAGAGATTTTTGTCATTCCGACGAAAATCAGAATCCATCGCAGGAATGACGCTCACTAAATGGCATTGAACTTAACAATCCATTTACGCAAATCAGCTTGCGTACATAAAATAGTAACCGTTTCAATTTCTAAGAAAAAACGAGGCTGAGGGACTCATAATTACTAATGGACGTTCAGGAGATTTTTGATGAATGATAGTGCTTCGGCAGTTAATAAGGGTTTATACAGTCCAAATCATGAGCATGATGCCTGTGGTGTGGGTTTTATTGCACACATTAAAGGACAAAAAAGCCATGAAATTATCCATCAGGGTTTAGAAATTCTTAAGAATTTAAGTCACCGCGGTGCGGTAGGAGCTGACCCTTTAGCCGGAGATGGTGCCGGTATTCTTATTCAAATTCCAGACATTTTCTTGCGAGAAGAGTGCGCTAATCAAAAAAATAACTTTATTTTACCGCCATTAGGTCAATATGCGGTGGGTATGGTTTTTTTGCCGCGGTGCCGTGAAAGTCGCACCCTCTGCGAGCAACAACTTGCTGAAATCATAGCGGATGAAAAACAAATATTATTGGGTTGGCGTGATGTTCCTGTAGATAATCAAGCCCTCCCGGCCAGCGTCAAAGTGGTAGAACCGGTGATTCGCCAAATTTTTATCGCGCCAAGTCATGACGATAGGGATCAAGATCGTTTTGAACGCAAACTGTTTGTGATTCGTAAACGCGCAGAACATGCCATTCGTGCCAAAAATTTAGAAGAGGGTGATAGTTTTTATATTCCCTCGTTATCTACTCGCACTCTCATTTACAAAGGGATGTTACTCGCCGATCAAGTCGGTATTTATTATCCTGATCTGCATGATCCGCGTGTCAAAACAGCATTAGCCTTAGTGCATCAACGATTTTCCACCAATACTTTTCCAACTTGGAAATTGGCGCATCCCTTTCGTTTTATTGCACATAATGGCGAAATCAATACATTACGCGGTAATATCAATTGGATGGCCGCTCGTCGCTATTCCATGTCTTCTGAGTTATTGGGCGAAGACCTCAATAAATTGTGGCCGGTGATTATTGAAGGACAATCGGATTCTGCCTGTTTTGACAATGCGTTAGAACTACTCACGATGGGCGGCTATTCACTCGCTCATGCCATGATGTTATTGATTCCAGAAGCTTGGGTCGGTAATCCATTAATGGATGAAAAACGTCATGCTTTCTACGAATATCATGCCGCCCTGATGGAACCTTGGGATGGTCCCGCGGCCATTGCATTTACCGACGGTCGGCAAATTGGGGCAACATTAGATCGTAATGGACTCCGCCCAGCGCGTTATTTAATAACAGATGATGATATTGTCATTATGTCTTCGGAAATGGGGGTGTTAGACATTCCGCAACATAAAATTATTAAAAAATGGCGGTTGCAACCCGGTAAAATGTTTCTGATTGATACTGAAAAAGGCTGTATTATTGATGACGCTGAATTAAAAATGGAATTAGCTAATCAAGCACCCTATCAGAATTGGCTCAATGAAACGCAAATTCGCTTAGAAGATTTACCCTCTGAAGTCAGTGCGATGCCGCCTTCTCAGCCGGTGTTATTAAAACGGCAACAAGCCTTTGGTTATACCCAAGAAGATATTAAATTTTTCTTAATTCCTATGGTGATGACCAGTCAAGAACCGGTGGGTTCAATGGGAACAGACACGCCTTTGGCGGTTTTATCCAATCGCCCCCGTTTGCTTTATGATTATTTTAAACAATGTTTTGCGCAAGTGACTAATCCGGCCATTGATCCGATTCGAGAAGAACTGGTAATGTCACTGGTTTCGCTCATTGGACCCCGTCCCAATTTGCTCAGTTTTAATTTGGGCGATTCTCATAAACGTTTGGAAGTACGGCAACCGATTCTAACGAATGGAGATTTAGAGAAAATTCGGCGAATTGAACCAAATACCAATGGAAAATTTCGCACTAAAACGCTCAATATTTGTTATCCAATTCATCCTGCTACAAAAGAAGGCGCGATCAGTGCCGCCGAAAACTTAGGCGCCGCTTTATCGCAACTCTGTCATCAAGCGGAACAAGCGGTTAATGCTGGCAATAATATTTTAATCCTTACAGATCGCTCACTCAACGCTGATTTAATTGCGATTCCTGCACTTTTAGCGACTTCAGCGGTACACCATGACTTGATTCACAAAGGGTTACGCACTCGAGTTGGATTGGTCGTAGAAACTGGGGAAGCGCGGGAAATTCATCATTTTGCGTTGCTCATCAGTTATGGTGCTGAAGCAGTGAATCCTTATTTAGCGTTTGATACCCTTTCGGTATTACGTCCTACTTTGCCTAATACACTCAGTGAAGAAGAAATTCATCAACACTACATTAAAGCGGTAGATAAAGGCTTACTCAAGATCATGTCGAAAATGGGAATTTCGACAGTACAATCTTATTGCGGTGCGCAAATCTTTGATGCCATTGGTTTAAACAGTGCTTTAGTGCAAAAATACTTCATTGGTACTAAAAGTGTCATTGAAGGCATTGGTTTACCAGAAATTGCTGAAGAAACTTTGCGACGGCATCAAATCGCTTTTGGCCATGCGCCGATCTACCGCAATGCGTTAGATGTTGGGGGTGAATTTGCCTATCGTTTGCGGGGAGAAGATCACGCGTGGACTTCAGAATCTGTTGCAAAACTGCAACATGCAACTCGGAGCAACAATCCATCGCTGTATGCAGAATTTGCACAGATCATCAACGAACAAAATGAACGCTTACTGACGTTGCGCGGCCTATTTCGTTTTAACGAAACTGAGCAAGCCATCCCACTTAACGAAGTGGAACCGGCAAGTGAAATTATTAAACGCTTTGCGACGGGTGCAATGTCTTTTGGTTCAATCTCTTATGAGGCACATACCACTTTAGCCATTGCCATGAATCGCTTGGGCGGTAAATCGAACACCGGCGAAGGCGGAGAATTGTCTGAACGCTTTAAATCTTTGCCAAATGGCGATTCTATGCGTTCGGCCATCAAACAAGTCGCTTCTGGGCGTTTTGGTGTAACGACCGAATATTTGGTCAATGCCGATGATATTCAAATTAAAGTCGCGCAAGGGGCTAAACCGGGCGAAGGCGGACAATTGCCCGGACATAAAGTGGATGCCATTATTGCTAGAGTGCGCCATTCCACGCCCGGTGTCGGTCTGATTTCTCCACCGCCCCACCATGACATTTATTCGATTGAAGATTTAGCGCAATTGATTCATGATTTAAAAAATGTCAATCCCAAAGCGCGGATCAGTGTCAAATTGGTCTCAGAAGTGGGTGTGGGTACTGTCGCGGCGGGTGTCTCTAAAGCCCATGCAGACCATGTCACAATTTCTGGCTATGAAGGCGGGACTGGAGCAAGTCCGATCACCTCGATTAAACATGCCGGATTACCTTGGGAAATTGGATTAGCAGAAACTCATCAAACATTAGTGATCAATAAACTCCGCGGCCGTATTGTGGTACAAGCAGATGGCGGAATGCGCACCGGGCGTGATGTCGTCGTGGCCGCGTTGTTAGGTGCCGATGAATTCGGTTTTGCCACTGCGCCGCTCATCGTTTTAGGTTGCCTCATGATGCGCAAATGCCATCTCAATACCTGCCCAGTGGGTGTAGCCACTCAAGACCCAGAATTGCGGAAACGCTTCACGGGTAAACCTGAATACTTGATGAACTACTTTTTCTTTGTTGCTGAAGAAATCCGTCAATATATGGCAAAATTGGGTTTTCGTCGTTTTAATGACATGATTGGTCGTACTGACAAATTAAACATGGCCCCGGCGATTTCTCATTGGAAAGCCAAAGGACTTGATTTTTCTCGAATGTTACATCGTCCAACGGTAGACACAGCGACTTACCATTGTGAACCACAAGATCATTGTCTTGACAAAGCGTTAGACCTTTTCTTAATTAAAAAATCGCAACCCGCTCTACTCCATCGAGAAAAAGTGCAGATCGAATTGCCGATTTATAACTGCAATCGGACTTTTGGTGCCATGCTTTCCGGCGAAGTGGCTCGTTATCACGGCTACGCGGGTTTACCTGAAGACACCATTGTCATTAATACCGAAGGCTCTGCTGGGCAAAGTTTTGGGGCTTTTTTAGCGCGCGGCGTTACCATCAAATTAAGAGGCGAAGCCAATGATTATGTGGGTAAAGGGTTAAGTGGCGGTCGTTTGATTATTCATCCCCCACAAGATTGTCCTATCATTCCGCAAGAGAATATTATTGTAGGAAATACCGTCCTGTATGGCGCAACCAGTGGTGAATGTTATTTTTGTGGAGTTGCTGGTGAACGTTTTGCAGTCCGCAATTCCGGCGCGATTGCCGTTGTCGAAGGTGTAGGCGATCATGGATGCGAATATATGACCGGCGGCATTGTTGTGATTATTGGCACCACCGGACGTAATTTTGCGGCAGGGATGAGCGGTGGTATTGCTTATGTACTTGACGAAAATGGAATTTTTGAACAACGGTGTAATTTAACAATGGTAGAATTGGAGCGCGTTCAGCCAGAAACGGCAGATGAATTAGTAGACGTTACCCATGATCCATTACGCCACGATGCACAACGATTGAAAATCTTAATTGAGAAACATCAACGTTATACTCAAAGTCAACGAGCGCAAGAAATTTTGGCAAATTGGTCAGAATATTTACCCCGTTTTGTCAAAGTCGTCCCGGTGGACTATCGCCACGCTTTACAACAAATACAGGCGAAAACGGCCGCTTAATTTTTTAACGCCTGCAATGGGTTGGACTGTAATAATCAGGTCGGTTGGGTTTTAGCGTAACCCAACAACTGATAAACACTTCTACATAGACTTTGTCAACCGTTGTTAGCAGAAAAGTAACAGGAACTATCGTCAAATGGGTAAACCGACTGGATTTATGGAAATTGCGCGCCAAGAGCGCACTACAACACAAGTAAAAGAACGAATTAAGCATTATCAAGAATTTACAATTCCGTTAAAAGCAGAAGCAGTGAGTCAGCAAGGCGCACGTTGCATGGATTGCGGCATTCCTTATTGTCATCAAGGATGTCCAGTCAATAACATGATCCCGGACTGGAATGATTTGGTTTATCATGGTCAGTGGCGAAAAGCCCTAGAAATACTGCATTCTACCAATAATTTTCCAGAATTTACCGGTCGCATCTGTCCGGCCCCTTGCGAGGCCGCATGTACCTTAAATTTAATGGAACAACCCGTAACGATTAAAATGATAGAATGTGCGATCATTGATCGGGCTTGGGCAGAAGGTTGGCTAGAACCGCAAATTGCTCAACGAAGCACCGGTAAGCGCGTAGCGATAGTTGGCTCGGGTCCGGCCGGTCTGGCTTGTGCGCAACAACTGGTACGGGCAGGTCATACCGTGAGCGTTTATGAAAAAGCGGATCGCATTGGCGGTTTATTAAGATACGGTATTCCAGACTTTAAATTAGAAAAACGCCTGATTGATCATAGAATTGCGCAAATGAAGGCAGAAGGAGTGATTTTTCGCCCCAATAGTCACATTGGCGTTCATATTCCAGCATCCTCTTTATTAGAAAATCATGATGCGTTGGTACTCGCCGCAGGTTCAGAACAACCGCGTGATCTCTTAGTTCCGGGACGAGAGTTGCAAGGCGTACATTTTGCGATGGAATTTTTACCACAACAAAATCGGCGAGTCGCTGGCGATAACATTGCCCAACCCATTTCAGCTCAAAATAAACAAGTTATCGTTATTGGCGGCGGCGATACTGGGTCTGATTGTATTGGCACTGCCATTCGGCAAGGTGCGGCTTCAGTGACTCAATTGGAAATTTTGCCCAAACCACCTGAAAAAGAAAATAAAGAGCTGACTTGGCCCTATTGGCCAAACAAATTAAGAACGTCCTCCTCCCATGAAGAAGGTTGTCGCCGGGAATGGAGTGTCGCTACGAAAGCCATGACTGGCGATCATGGACAAGTGAAACAACTTCATCTAATCCGAGTAGATTGGCACCGTCAAGCGAATGGTCAATGGCAGTTGAAAGAAATTGCCGGCAGTGAATTTACTTTAAAAGCAGATTTAGTGTTACTCGCGATGGGCTTTGTGCATCCAATTCACGAAGGTTTGCTTAAAGAATTAGCGATTTCTTTAGATAAATCAGGAAATGTCAATGCAAATACAGATAACTATCAAACTTCTGTAGATAAAGTATTTGCCGCAGGTGACATGCGTCGTGGTCAATCATTAGTTGTTTGGGCCATTCGTGAAGGACGACAAGCCGCAAATGCTGTGGATACTTACTTAATGGGGCATTCGGAACTACCAAGATAAATTTTTCATTGTTCTAAAATTTGATAGTTAAATCATTCGATTATTAAGTTAAATTTGTTCTTTCTTGGTGGAGAAAGGATTTTTATGCAAAAGAAGCCTGAAGGTAGGCGATATAAGAGACATTCTACAACGATTCCAATTACCGTGACCTCCGCTGACAAAAAAACAGCGAACCTGCAAAGTCTCAATGATATTAGTGCTGGCGGGTTATCGTTTGAGTCAGAAAGTCGCTGGGAAAAAGACATGAAAGTCATCATTAGCTTTCATCCACCTTTTGATTTTTCAGAAGAGATTTTAAGATTAGTCGGAAAAGTGGTCTGGTGCAAAAAAGTGGATGCCGCTCACTTTAGTGTGGGTATCGAGTTTATTAATCCTTCTGATAGTGCAGTTGATATTATGCACCTTGTAGAAGAAATGTATCGAGAACATTAGATCATGAGACGATGGTTTGACAACTTTTTAAAAGTTGTCAAATCAGACGCTATCGAACGTAGGTTTATCACTTTGTCCATACGAGCAATCACTCAATTCTTTATTATTACGATTGTTATCCTATTAGCTACATCGTTTTCTTATCAAGACGCACTTCATCATGGATGGATTAGTTGGGATACAAATTCTTATGTCACTGAAAATGATAACATTAAATCGTTAAACTGGAAAAATTTACAATGGATGTTGACCAGTTTCTATTTAGGGAATTGGCATCCACTAACTTGGTTATCACATGCGATAGACTATGCGCTATTTGGATTGGAGCCGTGGGGCCATCATTTAACCAATCTGATCATTCATTGTCTCAATACTCTGTTGGTAGGAATATTAGTTGTCTTTTTAATGACTTGGAAAAAACAAGCAGAAGTTCATCTTAACCTTGTAAACGGTCGCATCCTGCTGTCAGCAAGTCTTGCCGCACTTTTATTTGGAATTCATCCCCAAAATGTAGAATCTGTCGTTTGGATTGCTGAACGTAAAAATCTTCTGAGTCAATTTTTTCTATTATCAGGCTTCTTATGTTATGGCTTTTATATTAAATCAAGTTCAACAAAAATCAGGTATTATGGCTATCTAGCGACGATGATCTGTTTTATTTTCGCCTTAATGTCTAAACCCATTGCTGTCGTTTTTCCACTGATCTTATTGTTAATAGATGTTTATCCTCTCCATAGAACTTCACTCACTGTCTGTTCTAAGTCCCCTCGTTCTTATTTTTTATTGATCTTAGAAAAAACCCCTTTTTTACTCTTAAGCCTTATGGTCGGGATGATCACCATTTTTGCACAACAGACCAGTGGCTATATGGCGGATACTCAACAATTAAGCGTCTCTATTCGCTTATTGAATGCGGCAAATAGTAGTTTATTTTATTTATCGAAATTTATATTTCCTATTGGTTTATCTCCTTTTTATCCACTTTCTAATTTTTCAAAGGATTATCAACATTTTTCAAATTTTATTCCGGTTATTGCTTTTTTTCTGATGACTGTCGTTTGCAGTTACTTATGGTATAAAAGAAGCTATGAATGGCTAATTGCATGGCTATTTTATCTTATCACCCTGTTACCTGTCATCGGTTTGATTCAAGTCGGCAGTCAGGCGGCTGCGGATCGTTATGCTTACTTGTCTGTATTGCCGTTTCATATACTTGTAGCGATTGGGATTGCCACTCTTTTTTGTTCAGTCGTTCGATATAAAAAATTAATACAACTATCCCTGATCGGCACTATCCTTTTATTAGCGGTAGTATTAATACATTTAACCCAACAACAAGTCAGTATTTGGCAAAATGATTTAAGGCTATGGAGTTATGTTGTATTAAATAATCCCGATAACGTTGTTGGACAAATTTTTTTAGGAGATGCTTATTTTTCAAACAATCACTACGAAAAAGCACTTGCGCATTATCTACTCGTGTCATCGGCGGCTCCCCCTCATCTACTCTATCGTCGTCTAGCAAAGACGTATGTCGCATTAGGTAACCACTCGAAAGCATTGGAAATTTGCAATAAAATGTTGCAACAAAAACAAGTCGCAGTAGACGAAGTTTATACCCTCATGGGCTGGATTCATCTGCAACAAGGAAATAGCTCGCAAGCAGAAATATTGCTTAAGCAAGCCATTGAAATCAATTATCAACAAGAAATTGCAAAATATTTATTGAAAAATATCGCAAAAAATCATCATCATTCAACAAATCAATAATTATTTACAAAATACAATGAAAACCAAACAATGGACAATGATTTTAGGAATGCTCTTAAGTATTATCTTACTGATTATTGTATTCGCTCGTTTAGATTGGGAAACATTTTTTAAGACACTTGCAACATTCTCTCTACCCTATTTATTACTTGCTACCGTAATGATAATAATCAATGTTTTGTTACGCTCCTTACGCTGGAATCTCATTGCCGGCGTACCACTCACTCAATTTAAATCTTTTTGGCAAGCCGCGAGTATTGGTTACTTAGGGAATATGATTTACCCAGCCCGTGCTGGTGAAGCGTTACGCATTGTTGCAATTCATCATTTTGCCCCTCTAGCTTTGGGACGTGCCGTGACCAGCGCGGTGATTGACCGCATGTTAGATATGATTGTTGCCGGAGTATTTGTTTTATGGGTTTTGCAATTGCACAGTCAGCGGCTTCATCCCAATTTTGGTAAAGGAGCGATTGTCATTTTTATTATCGCAACAATTACTTTAATAATTACAGTATATTATGCAAAAAATTGGCAAGATAAAATACAACAATGGCAACCTTCTGGTAAAAAATGGCAGAAACGATTAAAAATTTCGATTATTCACGGATTAGAAAGTGTTAAAATACTTCGTCAAGTACGCCATTTA
>JFJP01030340.1_pt1 | contig 14411 bp, 10 predicted proteins | sample 431651 | NCBI WGS metagenome assembly JFJP01 (sample SAMN02602958, study PRJNA72255) | Microbial mat metagenome, whole genome shotgun sequencing project. | biome: fresh water; feature: sink hole; material: water; isolation source: purple microbial (photo- and chemosynthetic) mats found in... | reverse complement strand
TCATCAGCGTTTCCCCAACTCTACGTGTCAGAATCAACATATCAGCTACTCCTTGTTTTCCATTAACTGCACCGGGTCATCGTGCGGCTTTCGACAGTCCGCTTCGATAAACAGTTCATTTTGGCCTGGATCGGCATTGACTGGGGCGGTTCAGACCGCCTTATCGAGTTCAAAGGCTTCATGCAGCGCGCGCACGCCGAGTTCCAGATATTTTTCATCGATCACGACCGAAATTTTAATCTCCGAGGTGGAAATCATCCGGATATTGATCCCTTCCTTTGCCAGCACGCCAAACATCTTGCTGGCTACCCCAGCGTGCGAACGCATGCCGATGCCGACCAGCGACAGTTTGGCGATTTTAAGGTCGCCGGACACCTCGCGGGCACCCAGGGTAGCGGTATGCTCTTTGAGAATCTCCAGCGCACGCTCGTAGTCGTTGCGATGAACGGTGAACGTGAAGTCGGTGGTGCCATCGTAGCTGACATTCTGGATGATCATATCGACTTCGATATTGGCGGCGGACACCGGCCCCAGAATGCTGGAGGCGATGCCGGGCCGATCAGGAACCCCCAGCACGGTCAGTTTGGCTTCATCACGGTTAAACGCAATGCCAGAAATCAGTTCTTTCTCCATCGGTTCCGCCTCAAGCGCTTCCTCAAAGGTAATCAACGTGCCCGGGCCTTCCTGAAAAGAAGAGAGCACTCGGAGTGGGACATTGTGTTTGCCGGCGAATTCTACCGAGCGGATTTGCAAAACTTTGGATCCCAGGCTGGCCATTTCCAGCATCTCTTCAAAGGTGATGCGATTCAGTCGGCGCGCTTCGGGAACCACCCGCGGATCGGTGGTGTAGACCCCATCCACGTCGGTGTAAATCTGGCATTCATCGGCTTTGAGCGCGGCAGCCAAGGCGACGCCGGTGGTATCAGAACCGCCCCGACCGAGGGTAGTAATGTTGCCATCTTTGTCGACCCCTTGGAACCCCGCGACCACGATTATTCGCCCCTTGGCCAGATCATCGCGCATAGCGGCGATCTCGACATCTTCAATCCGAGCCTTGTTGAACGCGTTGTCAGTGAGGATGCGCACCTGGCCGCCGGTATAGGAGCGGGCTGGGCAGCCGCGCTTTTCCAGGGCGATGCAGAGCAGCGCCATCGTGACCTGCTCGCCGGTCGATAGCAGCACGTCCATTTCGCGGGGGTCGGGGCGGGCGGTAATCCCCTTGGCCAGGCCGATCAGTCGATCCGTTTCGCCGCTCATGGCCGAGACGACGACCACCACTTGATGGCCCCGCTCGCGCCAGCCGATCACTTTGTCGGCGACGTGTTCAATACGCTCGATAGTACCCACCGAGGTGCCGCCGTATTTCTGGACAATCAACGCCATGCTGGATCTCTGCGGAAGAGTGTGGAAGGGAAATTGGTCCGACGCAGCAGAGTGCCTCGGGCTGTCGAAAGGCGCGATTATAGCGAAAGGCCGGTCAATCTCTAGCAGGGACAATCGGCCACCAGCCGCTTTTACGCACCCAATTGTTTGCGCACCCAGTCCGGCACAGTGCGCAAGGCGGTATCGAGCGCAGTAGGATCGGTACCACCCGCCTGCGCCATATCGGGACGACCGCCGCCCTTGCCGCCCACCTGCTGGGCGACGACGTTGACCAGTTCGCCGGCGTTGATCCACGCCGTTTCCGTCGGAGTCACGCCCGCCACCAGCCGCACCTTGCCGTCTTCAACGGTGGCCAGTAGCACCGCCGCCGCTTTGAGTTGCTGTTTATAGCGGTCCACCGCCTCGCGCAACGTTTTCGCATCCACGCCATCCAGCCGGGCGGCCAACACCTTGACGCCATTGATCTCCACGATCTGACTGAGCAGGTCGGAACCCTGGCCGCTGGCGAGTCGCCCCTTAAGTTGCTCCAGTTCCTTTTCCAACTGCCGACTGCGTTCCACCAGTTGCCGCACTTTGTCGGGGAAGTTGTCGCGGTCGCCCTTGACCAGGTGCGCCGCCTGTTTAGCCCGCTCCTGCAATGCGGCGATGTAGTCCAGCGCCCGCTCGCCGGTAACGGCTTCAATGCGCCGCACGCCGGCCGCGACGCCGCTTTCCGCGACAATCTTGAACAGGCCAATGTCGCCGACCCGGCGGACGTGGGTGCCACCACACAGTTCGGTGGAAAAATCGCCCATGCGCAGCACGCGCACCCGGTCACCGTACTTCTCGCCAAACAGCGCCATCGCCCCGGCGGCAATCGCTTCTTCCGGGGCCATGATCGTAGTGTCCACCGCGACGTTGCCGCGAATCTGGGCATTGACCAGTCGCTCCACCGCCTCCAGTTGTTCCGGAGTCACCGGTTCAAAATGGGCAAAGTCAAAGCGCAGCCGCTGCGGATCGACCAGTGAGCCTTTCTGGGAGACGTGAGTTCCGAGCACCTGACGGAGCGCGGCGTGCATTAAATGGGTCGCGGAGTGATGTAGCGCTGTCGCTTGACGTTGCGCCGCATCGACCTGAGCCAGCACCGTCGCGCCACGCCGCAGTTGACCTTGCTTGACCACGCCAATATGGGTGAAAACGCCTTCGCCCTGCTTGCGGGTGTCGGTGACCGCGAATTCCAGACCGTCCGCCCGCAACCCGCCGGTATCGCCGACCTGGCCGCCGGATTCGGCATAGAACGGCGTGTGATCCAGCACCGCCACACCTTCCTCGCCCACATTCAGCGCCTCGACCGCTTGACCCTCGCGGAACAGCGCGACCACGGTGGCCTGTTCTTCCAGTCGGTCGTAACCGTGGAATTCGGTGCAGCCCTCGATACCCAGATCAGCGGTTTGCCGCAATCCAAACTGGCTATGGGCGCGGGCGCGTTCTCGTTGTGCAGTCATGGCCTGTTCAAACCCTGCCATATCCAATTGCAGACCGCGTTCCCGCGCAATATCGGCGGTTAAATCAACCGGGAAGCCGTAGGTGTCATAGAGCTTGAACACCGTTTCGCCGGGAATCGTCGTCCCGGACAGACCCGCGATGCCCTCCTCCAGCAGCTTCATGCCATGGGACAGAGTTTCCGCGAACCGCTCCTCTTCCTGCTGAATGACGCGCGTCACCGGCTCGATAGCAACCCGCAATTCGGGGTAGGCGTTGCCCATCTCCACCGCCAAGGGCGCAACCAGGGTGTGAAAGAATGCGCCTTCCGCACCGAGTTTATAACCGTGACGAATCGCCCGGCGCATGATCCGCCGCAGCACATAGCCGCGCCCTTCGTTGGACGGCAACACGCCGTCGGTGATTAAAAACGCGGTGGCGCGGATGTGGTCAGCGATGACCCGCAGCGAACTGGCGGTTAAATCGGTCGCGCCGGTGGCGTGGGCTGCCGCCTGAATCAGGTTGCGGAACAGGTCAATCTCGTAATTGCTGTGGACGCCCTGCATGACCGCCGCCAACCGTTCCAGCCCCATGCCGGTATCCACCGAGGGTTTGGGCAGGGGCACCAGCGTCCCGTCGGCGCTGCGGTCAAACTGCATGAACACCAGGTTCCAGATTTCGATATAGCGGTCGCCGTCTTCATCCGGGGAACCGGGAGGACCGCCGGGAATTTCCGCGCCGTGATCGTAGAAAATTTCCGAGCAGGGACCGCAGGGGCCGGTATCGCCCATCGCCCAGAAGTTGTCGCTTTCATAGCGCTTGCCGCCGGGCTTGTCGCCGATGCGGGCGATACGTTCTTTGGGAACTTTGATCTCTTCCGCCCAGATCTGATAAGCCTCGTCGTCCGTCGCGTAGACCGTAACCCACAGCTTGTCGGCGGGCATTTTCAGGATGCCGGTCAGGAATTCCCAGGCGAAGTGAATGGCGTTGGTCTTGAAGTAGTCGCCGAAGCTGAAATTGCCCAGCATCTCGAAGAAGGTGTGATGGCGGGCGGTATAGCCGACGTTTTCCAAGTCGTTGTGCTTGCCGCCGGCGCGTACACAACGCTGGGCGGTCGCGGCGCGGCGATAGGGGCGTTGGTCGCGACCCGTGAAGACATCCTTGAATTGCACCATGCCGGCGTTAGTGAACAGCAGGGTGTGGTCGTTGGCGGGAACCAGCGGACTGCTGGCCACCACTTCGTGGCCGTGGTCGTGGAAGTAATTCAGAAAGAGTTGGCGAAGTTCGGCGCTACTGGTCATGGTCAGGTATCGGGGGTCAGGGTTCGGGATAGATAGACTAGTAGGGAGTGTAGCGCAATTCCTAACGCCCTAAAACTACCCGAAATTCTTCACCGATTTCTTCGAAGCGGATGTCACGCTGGTTGTTCCGGGCGATTTGCCAGACCATGGGCAGGCCGCGTCCCAACCGGTCCATATAGCGCAAGTTCTCCATGAATTTGACGATGATGGGATTTACCGCGTAGGACACTCCCATAGGCAGCTTGGCGATGCTGACGGAATTGGGTAATCGGCCGGGGCTGATAAATTCGATGCGGTCGGTGAATAATTGAACGCGGATGCGTGAACCGGTGATTGAGTAATTACGGTGAACGACGGCATTAACCAGGAGTTCACGAAACACTTTGTCTGGATATTGAAAGCTGGCGTCTTCCGTGCGCGATCCGTGAATACGGCTCGGTCGCTGGAGATTATTGCGGATGACCGCCAGCGCCGAATCGACCTGAAAACTGAGTGTTCCTTCAATAACTTGTTTATCAATCAATTCTTCAGTGACTTCGCGACCGGCAAAGTGTGCAAAGGAGATGCCGGCGTAGGATAAATAGCGCTGGGGATTGATGCCGAATAACAATAAACCAGCGACGGTAGCTTCTCCCGTTTCAGTCATAACATCGGTATTAGCGAGGATGCGCGCTTTATCATTTTCCGCCGTCAGGTCAAAACCGTATTGGCTGAAATATTGATCGAGCGCCGCCAGATTGAGGTCGGCGAGGCGGGTTCCCTGGACGGCGGTGGCGTCATAGTGAAACAGACCCGCCTGTTGAAACAGGCGCAGCAGTTCGCCTTGCGTTGCGGTACGGTTGGTCGAGCCGACTCTGACCAGAAATTGATTTTGCAAGGTCTGATAGGGACGATCCCGACCACGATCCACTCGAACCATGAGAATCCGCCCCTCGGGCATATCCACAATCACGGGTTCGATGTTGATCGGCGGATTAACGTTATTACGGGCGATGTTGGCAATCCGCACTTCGTGGTCAACCGATTCAGTGAGGCCAGAAATTCGACCGTCATCTTCAACACCAATGAGCAGGGTTCCGCCCTGCGTATTAGCGAAAGCCACAATTTCCTTCGCCAGCGAATCGGGATGGGCATTCGCGGATTTGAATTCGACCGAACTGTTTTCGCCTTGGCTGATCAGTGCCAGAACTTCTACAGTTGGGTCATTTATAGAGTCACGAGTTAATACCATAATGAAACAATGAGTTGATCTGGTCCATGGTAAAGCCATGCTGGCGGAAAACCCGCGTTTGCTGCATTCGGCCAGCGGCGTCGGCGGGCATCAGGGATTTAAAGCGCTTGCGGTGCAATTCCCGCAATTTGGAAAGCCAGTCATTTTCCAGACCGGCCAGCGCCTGATCCACCAGTTCCTGCGGAATCCCGCGTTCCCGGAGTTCACTGGCGATGCGTAACGAACCGTAGCCTTTATCCGCCCGACTGCAGGCATAGATTTCGGCGTAGCGAGCCTCATTAAGCAGGCCCTCCTCCGCCAATTCATTCAGCGCTGAGTCAATGCCTTCAGGGGGAAAGCCGCGCTGCGCCAATTTCTGACGCAGTTCCAGGCGGGAATGTTCGCGCCGAACCAGTAATTCAATGGCCTTGGCGCGAATGATTGCGGCATCCGCCGTGCTGGCGGTTTCAGAGATCCGCGTCCAACTCATCAGCGGAATCAGCGTCGCTATCCAGTTCACCTACTTCCGGCGTGATCGGCACAGCATCCGGACGGGTCAGGAAATGGGCGCGAATCTTCTCCTCCAGTTCCCGAGCTAATTCAGGATTGTCTTTAAGGTAAGTGCGGACGTTTTCCTTACCCTGCCCAATACGGACGCCGTTGCAGCTATACCAGGCACCGGATTTGTCGATTAGCCCGATTTTGACGCCGAGGTCGATAATTTCGCCATTCCGGGACGCGCCTTCTCCATACAGAATCTCAAACTCCGCCTGTTTAAAGGGCGGTGCCAACTTGTTCTTAACCACCTTGACCCGGGTTTCATTACCGATGACTTCATCACCCTTCTTGATCGAACCAATGCGCCGAATATCCAGCCGCACCGAGGCATAAAACTTGAGGGCATTGCCGCCGGTCGTAGTTTCCGGTGAGTTGTGAACCACCACATGATCTACCAGATAGGTGTGACGATCTTTCACTCCCAAATCGAAACGAATGCGCTGGCGCGGGGCTGCCGGACGGACTTCCCGCCGGGTAATCTGCATCGGCGCTGCCCTTAATTCAGTACGCGCTTCCAGTGAGCCGATCTTCGAGTCAGTAGTGGATGAGGCCGGTTCCCAGCAGAATTGCCCCCGAAAATTCGGATGCAGCTTGTAATCCAGCGAGGGATGCAGATACGGGGCGATTTTCTCATGAAGCAACCGCGAGCATTCTCCACTGAACAGTAGCGAACGCTCCCGCACGGTAGGACGCCCCATCCCCAGTTCTTCCAGGCGGGTAGCGAGTCGCTCCTTGTCAGCCATCGAGAGCTTGACGCAGCCAATTTCCGCCTTGCCATGCCCCCAATGTTCATAAGTGCCAGAGAAACTACCATCATCGCCGTACCAGACCGCGACCGCCCGCGCATCTAGTGCCGCCAGCATCGCTTCACTGACCTGCCGACCCTGCGGGCTATAAGCCTGCTCATGCAATTCAGCTAACTGGCGCATCGGCAGGGTATCGAAACCAAAGCCTTTACCGGTTTTGCCGATCTTGTTGGCAAACGGAGCCAGCATTTCCCGTTTCCATTGGCAATAATCCAGTTGTTTCTCGCCATGCCCAACCCGGAACGACACGTTCTGTTCCGAAGCATAGCGCAGCGATCCGTCGCCCAACAGACCGCCCAGAATCAGTTGGTATTGATCTTCGCTCAAATCGTAATGCTTGGCGGAAACCATGACTTCATCGCCAACTTGTAATTGACCCGCTCGCCGTTCGCCATTCGGGGTAAAAATCAGGTGATTGGCGGTACAAGTAAATTTACGGCGTCCGGAACCACCGCCTGCCGCGGTTTCGAAATACAGCCATTCATCTGTTGCACCATTGCGGAACCATTTCACCACCGGGCGCGGCTCAATGCGGCCGGTTGCCGGATCCATGGACAACACTTCAACCGGCTTTTTCTGATTGACAATCTTGCCAATCTTTTCAGTAGAACCATCCGCCAGAACTACACGTGCGTCATAATTAAAACAACCGAACATGACGCCGATTTTCATCCTGATTTGATTGATAAAAATCACCAGGGTATTCGAGCGTTTGATGTGGCCCGTCAGCTTGCGCAGCGCCTGACTCATCAACCGAGCGTGCAGGCCGACATGGGAATCGCCCATATCGCCTTCAATTTCCGCCTTGGGCGTCAGCGCCGCTACCGAATCAATGACCACAATTTCTACGGCATTGGAACGCACCAACATATCGACGATTTCCAAAGCCTGGTCGCCGGTATCCGGTTGCGACACCAGCAAATCATCGACATTGACGCCCAGCTTGGCGGCATAGATCGGATCCAGCGCGTGTTCCGCGTCGATGAACGCCGCACAACCGCCGGTCTTCTGCACTTCAGCGATGACCTGCAAGGCGAGCGTCGTTTTACCCGAAGATTCCGGGCCGTAGATTTCTGTCACTCGCCCACGCGGCAAGCCGCCAATGCCCAACGCGATGTCCAGACCCAGCGAACCGGTCGACACCGCCATGACATCGCGAGATACGGTGGAGTCGCCCAAGCGCATGACCGCCCCCTTGCCAAATTGCCGTTCGATCTGGGTCAAAGCGCCCGCAAGCGCCTTTTTCTTGTTGTCATCCATTCCATACACCCCTTATGACTGATGGGAAAACCGGCCAGCCGAACTGCACCGGTGATATTCAGCGATTATAGCCCTCACCGACGCTCCGGCCAGTAGCGCAACACCTCATAATGCGTGAGTCGCGGCGGCGGCGTGGACTCCACCAGCGTCACTTCGTTGACCCGCCAGCGAATCGGCACGGGCGGCAGTTCCGTCGGTACGGGGCCGGAAAACCGCCGCGCCAGCGTCACATGCGCCTGAAACGCCCGATCTTCCGGTTCAAAACCGCAGTCGCGCAACCGTCGATGCAGTTCCGCAACCAGTTCATACAATTCCGGCGGCGTGCAGCTCGACCCCAGCCAGAGAATCCGCGACTGCGGCCAATAGCCATAGCGATCCAGCACCAGTTCCATCTCCGGAACTGGCAGATCCGTCAGTGCGGCCTCGTAAGCAGCTAACCGGTCGGCATCGGTCTTCCCCAGAAAGACCAGGGTCAAATGCAGCAGGTCATCGGCAATGCGCCGCTGCTGACCGGTTGCCCGCGTCGCCAGACGGACCATGGACTGACGCTCTCGCACTCCCGGCCAGAGCGCCAGGAATAACCGCCTGGGCTTTTCAGGGTTGACGGGCGAAGACATCCAGCACTCCCTGTAAGGCGGCGGCGACAGATTGCAGACGTACCGCATCGCGGTTGCCCTCAAGATGCAGGCATTCAGCGTACACCGCGCCATTGCGCTGCGCCCACCCCAGATACACGGTGCCGACCGGCTTGTCAGGACTGCTGCCATCCGGACCGGCAATGCCACTGACGGCCAGGGTCAAATCGGCGCGACTGTGTTCCAGCGCACCTGCGGCCATTTCCGCGACGACTTCGGCGCTCACCGCGCCATGTGAGGTGATAGTCGATTCGCGAACGTCCAGCAGTTCGGTCTTGGCGGCGTTGCTGTAAGTGACAAAGCCCCGGTCGAACCAGGCGGAGCTGCCTGGGACATCCGTGGCGACTTTGGCGATCCAACCACCGGTGCAGGATTCGGCAATGGCCAGCTTCTGTTTCCGGGTGCGTAAGGCAGTGCCCACTTGCACGGCCAGTTCGTAGAGATTTTGCTGCGCGGGATTTTGTGCGGACACGGCGATCTCCTGCGCAGGATGACGCAACAGTATCGGCTACTTTAACCAGCCCTTGCGGCGGAAAAACCAGAACGGCGCAATAATCGACGCCGCCATCAGCCCTAATGCCAGTGGATAGCCGAATGTCCATTGGAGTTCAGGCATGGCCTGAAAATTCATCCCGTAAATACTAGCGATCAAGGTCGGCGGCAGCATAGCGACCGAAGCCACAGAAAAAATCTTGATAATCTTGTTTTGATTGATATTAATAAAACCGACGGTGGCGTCCATCAGAAAGTTGATTTTTTCAAACAGGAACGAGGTATGTCCATCCAGCGATTCGATATCACGCAGGATTTGCCGGGCTTCCTCGATCTGCTCCGCCGACAGCAATCGCCGCCGCATCAGGAAGGAAATGGCGCGACGCGTGTCCATCATGTTGCGGCGAATCCGCCCGTTCAAATCTTCTTCACGGGCGATATGCGCCAGCACCTCCGCCGCGGCTTCATCGGTTAGCCGGGCTTTCAGCACCCGCCCGCTAATCGCTTCCAGCGCCTCGTAAATGCCCTCCAGGGCGTCAGCGGAATATTCCGCATCGGTCGCGTACAGTTCCAAGAGGACATCGCGGCAATCCTGAAGATAGCCCGGTTGGTGGCGGGCGCGCATCCGCAACAGGCGAAAAACCGGCAAATCTTCCTCATGCAGACTGAACAGGATGTCCTGTTTGAGGACGAAGGCGACCGGGATATTACGCGATTCATCGTCCTTGTCGATCAGGAAATCGGAGCGGACTTGCAGAGCGCCGGACGCATCTTCAAAACAGCGGGCGCTGGCCTCGATGTCGCCGAAATCGTCCTCATCCGGCAAGGTCAGATTAAATAGTTCCTTGGCCAGCAGGCGCTCGTCATCGCCGGGATCATCAAAGTCAATCCAGATCGGTTTGGTGTGATCAAGATCGGCCTGCGTTTCAATTTGAATCTGGCAGAGACGGCCATTTTGCAGTTCAAAGGCGTTGATCATGGGAGGTGCGCCGTGGTCAAAGTGGCGTGGAACATAGTCTGAAACCCGGTTTGGGTAAAGGAAAATCGCCGAAGCTGGTTTTTGCGGGGAATCGGTCGGCAGGAACTCTATAATGCGACCATGGAAACGACCCGGTGCCGAGAAGCTCTGCCTATGAACCCGCCTGCCCCACGAAATCCCGCTCCCGATCTCACTCAGCACACCCCGATGATGCAGCAGTATCTGCGCCTCAAGGCCGAGCATCCCGATGTGTTGCTGTTTTACCGGATGGGCGATTTTTATGAACTGTTCTACGCCGATGCCCAGCGCGCCGCGGAACTGCTCAACATCACGCTAACCGCTCGTGGCCAGTCTGCCGGTGCGCCGATTCCGATGGCCGGTGTACCCTTTCATGCATTGGAAAACTATCTGGCCAAGCTGGTTAAACTCGGTGAATCAGTAGCGATCTGCGAACAAATTGGTGACCCGGCGACCAGTAAGGGACCGGTGGAACGGCGGGTCATGCGCATTGTCACCCCCGGCACCTTGACCGATGAGGCGTTGCTGGACGAGCGCCGCGATAATCTGGTGATGGCGCTGCATCAGGTGAAAAATACCTATGGACTGGCGCATCTGGATTTAAGCGGTGGCCGGTTCACGGTGACCCAGTTGCCAGGGGAAGCGGCGCTGCTCAGTGAACTGGAGCGGCTGAAACCGGCAGAATTGCTGATCGACGAGGATCTCACCCTCCCCGAACCGTGGCGTCAACATCCCGGCCTGCGTCGGCAAGCGCCCTGGCATTTCGACCGGGATAGCGCAGCGCGAATGCTGTGCGCTCAGTTCGGCGTTCGCAATCTGGACGGTTTCGGCGGTGCGGATCAGCCGGTGGCCGTTGCTGCCGCCGGCTGTCTGTTGCAATACGTCAAAGACACCCAGCGGGGCGCATTGCCGCATCTGACCGGTCTGCGCGTTGAACGCCATGAGGACAGCGTGATTCTCGATGCCGCCAGTCGCCGCAATCTGGAACTGGAACACAGTCTGAGCGGCCAGCATGAACATACGCTGCTCGGGGTTCTCGACCGCTGCGTAACTGCAATGGGTGCCCGGTTGCTACGCCGCTGGATGCATCGCCCCCTGCGTGACCGGGTGATGCTGAACCAGCGCCAGGCCAGTCTGGGGCAATTACTGGATAACTGTGGTTATGAATATCTGCGCGGCCAGTTGCGCGGTGTTGGCGATGTGGAGCGCATTCTGGCGCGGGTGGCGCTGAAATCAGCTCGACCCCGTGATTTGACCGCCCTGGCGGATGCGCTGGGTCGCTTGCCTACTCTGCAACCGTTTCTGCGCACTCTGGACGCGGCGTTGATACAGGATCTCGCCGGCCGCGCCGGTACGCATCCCGAACTGTGCGACCTGCTGACCCGGGCGATTATGGCCAATCCGCCGCAAATTCTGCGTGATGGCGGGGTCATTGCCTCCGGCTATGACGCGGAACTGGATGAATTGCGCACTCTAAACGAACGCGGTGATCAGTATCTGGTGGAACTGGAGGCGCGGGAGCGGCAACGCACCGGCATCGCCAACCTCAAGGTCGGGTTCAACCGGGTGCATGGCTATTACATTGAAGTGACCCGCAGCCAGTCGCAGGCGGTTCCCCTGGACTATCATCGCCGCCAGACGCTCAAAGGCGCAGAACGCTACATCATTCCGGAATTGCAGGAATTCGAGAACAAGGTGCTACACGCCCAGGAACGGGCGCTGGCGCGGGAAAAAGCGCTGTACGACGCGCTGCTCGATCAACTGATTGCTCAGTTGCCAACGCTCCAGACCAGCGCGGCAGCGTTGGCGGAACTGGATGTGTTGAGCAATCTGGCGGAACGCGCCGCCGCCCTGGACTGGCATCCGCCGGAACTGGTGGATCAGCCAGGTATTGACATCGTCGCCGGGCGGCATCCGGTGGTTGAGCAGGTGCTGGAAGAGCCGTTTGTGCCAAACGATTTGCGGCTGGAACCGGAACAGCGGCGGATGCTGATCATTACCGGCCCCAATCTCGGCGGTAAAAGCACGTTCATGCGCCAGACTGCGTTGATTGTGTTGCTGGCGCATCTGGGCAGTTTTGTTCCTGCCGAACGGGCGGTGATCGGCCCGATTGACCGCATTTTCACCCGAATCGGCGCATCGGATGATCTGGCGGGCGGGCGCTCGACGTTTATGGTGGAGATGAGCGAGGCGGCGAATATCCTGCACAACGCGACCGCGCACAGTCTGGTGCTGATCGACGAGATCGGGCGCGGCACCAGCACCTTTGATGGTCTGGCGCTGGCCTGGGCTTGCGCGGCGCATCTAGCGGGAACGGTGCGGGCGTTCACCCTGTTCGCCACGCATTATTTCGAGCTGACCCGGTTGCCGGATGAACAACCGGGCATCGTCAATGTGCATCTGGACGCGGTGGAGCATGGCGACAGTATTGTGTTTCTGCATCGTGTGCAGGATGGGCCAGCGGATCGTAGTTACGGGCTGCATGTCGCCGCTCTGGCCGGTGTGCCGCCGACTGTGATTCAACAGGCGCGGCAGCGGTTGCGGTTGCTGGAGCGGCAGATGCTGCGTAAGGAATTGCCGCCTGCCCGGATAGCAGCGAAACCGCAGATGGGCTTATTTGGCGAATCGCGACACCCGGTGGTCGAGGCGCTGGCTGATCTCGACTGGGAAACCCTGACCCCGGATCAGGCGTTGACGGAGTTGCGACGGTTGCAAAAGTGGGTGGATTGACGGGCAGTCGCCACGAAATTCAAAATTCTAAAGCCGAAGCCGAACCCGCAGCCCCAGGGCACGGTTACCCTGCGGTATGCTTCTTCAACTGCCACCTTCACCCGATCCTTCAAAAAAAACCATGACTGCATCCCCTACCGCGACCTCCCCGTTATTTGATCAGGCGCATTTCGTGCGCGTTCGCTGGCTGATTTACGCCATTCTGGCCGCCGCCTACATCCTCGTTTTTTTCCACCGGATCGCCCCGGCGGTGGTGTCCGCCGACCTGATGAAAGCCTTTGGAGCCACCGGCGCGGCGCTGGGATCGCTGGCGGCCATGTATTACTACATCTATACCGTGATGCAAATTCCTGCCGGGGTATTGGCGGATACCCTGGGCGCACGGATTTCGGTGACGCTTGGCAATGCCATATCCGGTGTCGGTTCCATCGTGTTTGGGATGGCCGATACGTTCTGGGAGGCGTCGGTGGGACGCGCCCTGGTCGGCCTGGGGGTGTCGGTGGTCTTCGTCGGGCTGATGAAAAGCAATACGCTCTGGTTCCGCGACCGCGATTACGGCTTCATCAGCGGCCTGACCCTGCTCATGGGGAATGTGGGCGCGATTCTGGCGACCGGCCCCCTGGCGGGACTCTTGATGCTCTGGTCATGGCGCACCGTGTTTGTCGCGCTGGGCGGCATCGCCTTGCTGCTGGCAGTCGTGTCGTGGCTCAAGGTGCGCAACACGCCTGAAGAAGCCGGTTTCCCGTCGATCCGGGAGATGGATGGCCATGCCCGGCACGAAGGGCGGCAACAGCACTGGTGGCATGATCTGCTGGGCGTGCTGGCGACGCGCCGGGTCTGGCCGGGATTCTGGTTCAATCTGGGTATGCCGGGCAGTATGCTGGCGTTTCTCGGGCTGTGGGCGATTCCCTTTCTCCGCGATCTGCATGGGCTGGAGCGCTCCGCCGCCTCCCTGTACACCAGCTTGGCGCTGGCCGGGTTTGCCGCTGGTGCCCTGTTCAGCGGCTGGTGTTCTGACCGACTGGGTCGCCGCAAACCATTGTTGGTCAGCGGCGTCCTGCTGTACGGACTGGCCTGGTTGGGCATCGTCTATGGAAACTGGACGCCGGGTCTGGTGGGCATGGGCTGGTTCATCCTGATGGGCTTCAGTTGCGGGTCGTTTGTCCTGACCTACGCCGGGGCGAAAGAAGTGGTAGCTCCGGCGTTGTCGGGAATGGCCATCGCCCTGGTGAATACTGGCCTGTTTCTGGGCGCGGGCCTTCTCCAGCCGCTGTTTGGCTTGATCATGGATTCCAGTTGGCGCGGCGAGTTGGTCAACGGGGTGCGGGTGTACAGCGCCGCTGACTATCAGGCGGGCTTTCTCCTGATGCTGGGATGCGTAGCGCTGGCCATCGTCGCCTCGACCTTTCTGCACGAAACGCGCTGCCGCAATATCACCCTGGGGCAGTGAATCCAGACCATCGCCTGATCGCCTTCACCGTGCGCCATGTTCGCGGGTCGCGGTGAAGCGCACCTCCGGCCAGCGTTCCTGGGTCAGTTGCAGATTGACCCGGGTCGGCGCGATGTAGACCAGTTCGC
>JFJP01005968.1_pt1 | contig 14411 bp, 11 predicted proteins | sample 431651 | NCBI WGS metagenome assembly JFJP01 (sample SAMN02602958, study PRJNA72255) | Microbial mat metagenome, whole genome shotgun sequencing project. | biome: fresh water; feature: sink hole; material: water; isolation source: purple microbial (photo- and chemosynthetic) mats found in... | reverse complement strand
AAAAATTCGCGGTGAAGGTTTTCTGCGCACCATTTATTTGTATCCCATGGCCTTGTCGTTCATTGTGACCGGCACCGCCTGGAAATGGATTCTGAATCCCAGCCTGGGGCTGGAAAAGCTCATGCACGACCTGGGCTGGACGAGTTTTGGGTTTGACTGGCTGGTGCAGAGCGAGACCGCCATTTACTGCGTCGTGATTGCAGGCGTCTGGCAATCGGCCGGCTTTGCCATGGCGCTGTTTTTGGCGGGCTTGCGTGGCATTGACGACAGCATCATCAAGGCCGCACAGATTGACGGGGCTAGCCTGCCACGCATTTACTGGCGCATCATTTTGCCGGTGCTGCGCCCGGTGGTGTTCTCGACCATTCTGGTGCTGTCGCACCTGTCCATCAAGGCGTTTGACTTGGTGATGGCGCTGACCTCGGGCGGGCCAGGGTACGCGTCGGACGTGCCGGCCACCTTTATGTTCACCATGAGTTTCACCCGCGGCCAGATTGGTCTGGGTGCGGCCAGCGCCACCATGATGCTGGCGTTTGTGGCCTCCATCGTGGTGCCCTACCTGTACAGCGAGTTGCGCGCCAAGCCGCATGAGCGTTAGCCTGAAAGACATCTTATGAACGCTAAAAATCTCTCTCGTCTGGCGGTGTACGCCGTCCTGCTGATCGCCGCCTTGTTCTTTCTGGCGCCGCTGTATGTGATGCTGGCGACTTCCTTCAAAGATGCCGAGCAGATCCGCTCGGGCAATCTGCTGAGCCTGCCAACCTCGCTCAACTTCGAGTCGTGGACGCTGGCCTGGTCCACCGCCTGTACCGGGGTCGACTGCCGCGGTCTCAAGCCTTATTTCTGGAACTCGGTGATGATGGCTGTGCCAGCGGTGCTGATCTCGACTGCCTGGGGCGCCATCAACGGCTATGTGCTTTCCATGTGGAAGTTCAAGGGCAGTGACCTGTTGTTTGGCTTCATCCTGTTTGGCGTCTTCATGCCGTTTCAGGTGGTGCTGTTGCCCATGAGCCAGGTGCTGGGTTTTCTGGGGCTGTCGAGCTCGATTGCCGGGTTGGTGCTGGTGCACTGCCTGGCGGGTATGGCCGGCACCACGCTCTTCTTTCGTAACTATTACACCGCCATTCCGCGTGAGTTGGTCAACGCGGCACGTATGGACGGAGCTGGGTTTTGGCGTATTTTTTACCGCATCGTCATACCCATGTCGACACCGATTTTGATGGTGACGCTGATCTGGCAGTTCACCAACATCTGGAACGACTTTCTGTTTGGCGTGGCCTTCAGTGGGGCCGACAGCAAGCCCATCACGGTGGGCCTGAACAACATGGCCAACACCACCAGTAGCGTGAAGAGCTACAACGTCGACATGGCTGCGGCCATCATCGCGGGTTTGCCGACCATGCTGGTCTACGTGCTGGCCGGTCAATATTTCGTCAAAGGTCTGACTGCCGGTGCGGTCAAAGGTTAACAAGGATTCCACCATCATGGCAGCTTCACTTCACATTGCAGGCATTCGCAAGGTTTACGGCAAAGGCGACAAGGCCGTCGAGGTACTCAAAAAAATTGAGATCGACGTCGCTCCGGGCGAGTTTTTGATTCTGGTCGGGCCGTCAGGCTGTGGCAAATCGACCCTGCTCAACATCATTGCCGGTCTGGAAGACCCCACCGAAGGCGAACTCAAAATCGCTGGCAAAAACGTCATCGGTGTGGCACCGGCGCAGCGTGACATTGCCATGGTGTTTCAGAGCTACGCGTTGTACCCCACGATGAGCGTGGCCGACAACATTGGCTTTGCGCTGGAAATGCGCAAGGTGCCACTGGAGGTGCGCACCAAGCGCATCCACGAGGTGGCCGCCATGCTGCAAATTGAGCACTTGCTGGACCGCCGCCCGGCGCAGTTATCCGGTGGGCAGCGTCAGCGGGTCGCCATGGGCCGGGCCTTGGCGCGCGATCCGCAGTTGTTCTTGTTTGACGAGCCGCTGTCCAACCTGGACGCCAAGCTGCGTGTGGAAATGCGTGCCGAGATCAAGCGCCTGCACCAGGTGAGCGGCATCACCAGCGTGTATGTGACGCACGACCAGATCGAGGCCATGACGCTGGGCAGCCGCATTGCCGTGATGAAAGACGGTATCCTGCAACAGATTGGTACGCCCGACGATATTTACCGCCGGCCTGCCAATACTTATGTGGCCGGGTTCATTGGCTCACCTACTATGAACTTCATAGCTGGTAGCGCAAGTGGGACGGGGGCTGGCGCCCTATTTTCTTTTGAAGGGGGCAGCCTGCAGCTGCCGTGTCCGGCGGTGGGCAAAGTGACGCTGGGGCAGCGGCCAGAGCATATTCACTTCGCTGACGATGCCACCTGGCGCGGCGTGGTCACGCTGGTAGAGCCAACCGGGGCAGACACCTATGTGGTGGTGAAAACCGGCGTCGGCCTGGTCACCGTGCGCACACCGCCCAGCACGCAAGTTTTGGTGGGTGACAACGTGGGGTTGTCGGTGAGTGACCACCACAACAACTGGTTTGATGCGCAAAGCGGCCTGCGTCTAGCTTGAGGTCAACGTCAGCGCTGCAGGTTCAGATCGACCAGTCAGGCTGCGGTGCAGCTTGCATCAGCGCCTGACGCACTGATTCAAAATCAGCTGCCGGCACCGGCTTGGAGAACAAGTAACCCTGCCCGTAGTCGCAGCCTGCGGCTGTGAGCAAGCTGCGCTGTTGATCGGTCTCGATGCCCTCGGCAATCACCTTCATGCCCAGGGCATGCGCCATGACAATGATGGCCTGGCACAGGGCCAGGTCGGTGGAGTCAACGCCCAGTTGGTGCACAAACGATTGGTCGATCTTGATGAAGTCGATGTCAAATTTTTGCAAATAGGCCAGCGACGAATAGCCGGTGCCAAAGTCGTCCAAGGACACGGCAATGCCATCGGCATTCAAGTTCATCAATTGTTGTGTCACGCCCTGGCTGCTTGCGAGCAGCAGCCCTTCGGTGATCTCCACCGCAATGCTGTCACCCGTGAGGCCGCGCTCTTCAAGCTGCGAAATCCAGCTGGCGTGGGCGGGGTTGGGGTTTTCAAACTGCACCGGTGACTTGTTGACGCTGATTTGAAACGCAGGGTGCAACTTGGCGCGCCAGACCTTCACTTGGTCGGCCGCCTGCCGAAACACCCATTCGCCCAAAGGCACGATCACACCGCTGCTTTCTGCCACCGGAATGAACTCTGCCGGACTGATCAGGCCCAGGCTGGGGTGTTGCCAGCGCACCAGCACTTCGGCCTTGTGAACAGAACCGGTGACCAGCTCCACAATCGGTTGGTAGACCACCCGGAACTGCTGCGCGGCCAGCGCCAAGCGCAGGTCTTGGGTCAACGAGACGCGCCGCCGTGTGGCCTCTTGCAGTTCAGGCGTAAAAAAGTGATAGCGGTTTCGTCCTTCGCCCTTGGCCACATACAGTGCCTGGTCTGCGTTCTTCAACAAGCCGTCGATGTCCGTGGCATCGGCCGGGTACACCGTGACGCCAATGCTGGCAGACACAAACACCTGCTCGGTCCCCAACTGGAAAACCCCGCCCAGGGCGGTCAGCAACTTGTTCAAGATGCCTTCCAGGCGGTGGGTGGCCTGGAGCTCGGTCACGATCACGGTGAACTCATCGCCCCCCATGCGCGACACCGTGTCCACCTCGCGAAGGCAGTGGGTGATGCGCTGGGCCGCCTCGGCCAGCAGCACATCGCCCTGGTGATGGCCCAGGGTGTCATTGACTTCCTTGAAATGGTCCAGGTCCAGAAACAGCACGGCCAACTGCCGGTCATCACGCCGGCACTTCTTGATCTCTTGGGCCAGTCGCTCGCGCATCATGCGGCGGTTAGGTAGGCCGGTCAGGGCGTCAAAATGGGCTTGTTGCCAGACCAGCGCCTCATTTTCTTTGCGCTGGGTGATGTCGGTGTGGGTGCCAATCATGCGCAGCGGCTGCCCCTTGGCATCCCGGCTGATGATCATGCCGCGCGACAGCACCCACTTCCATTGGCCGTCCTGGCAGCGCACGCGGTGTTCGTTATGGTAGGTTGGCACGACGCCGTCGATGTGTTGCTGCCGATCCAGCTGCATTTGCGCCACATCTTCTGGGTGAGTCAGGCTGTCGAGCTCTTCCAGACGAAATTCAAGGTCGTCCTCAGAGTAGCCATACATGCGAAGCAGATTGGGTGACAGGTATTCGTCGCCGGTTTGCAGGTTCAGGTCCCATAACCCATCGCCGGTGCTCTCCAGTGCCAGTTTCCAGCGCGCTTCGCTGTCACGCAGGGACAGCTCAGCCAGTTTGCGCCGCGTGATGTCTTGCACGATGGCCGTGCGCTTGACGATGCACTGGTTGGCCCACAGGTTAGAACCCCGCGACAAAACCCAGATGTGACGCCCGGTCAGCGTCACCATCTCCACCTCCAGATCATGCTCAGCGGGCTGACGGCCACTCTCATCCCGGCTGGACTCCAGCAGAGTGAGGCTTTGTGGTGTGGTCAGCTGACGCATGGACGCCAGCGTGGGCACAAAAACATCGGGCGAGGTGTCAAAAATGCGGTAAACCCCCTCGGTCCAGGTGACTTGCTGGTTGGCCAGGTCGATTTCCCAACCACCCATGGCACCCAGAATCTGGGTTTCATTGAGCAACTGGTTGAGCCGCTGGCGCGCTGCCTGCGCCTGCACGTAGTCGGTCACGTCGGCAAAGGTGCGCACCATGCCGCCGTGGGGCAGGGGCTGGGTTTTGATCTCTAGCGTACGGCCAGCCAGGGTGCTGCGCAAATACGTGGTGGGCAGCGGTGCCTTGCCGCCCGCCAACACATAGGTGCGGGCTTTTGCGTCGACCAGTGTGGCGTCCTGGCCAAAATCGCCACGCGACATTTGCAGGGCATTGATTTCTTCAAGGGTCGGGCGGCTGGCAAAAAATTCGGTTGGCAAGTCCAGCAACTCACACAAGCGCTGGTTGAACAGGCTCACTCGCCCGTCGGGCCCCAGCAGATACACCCCCTGGCTGATGCTTGCCAGCAGTGTCGCCAGGTGCTCTTCTTCGCGAGGATCGCTTGGGTGATGGTTCACGACTGCGTTTTTACCACTAAGCGGTCGGGTTTTGCATGATCCATGTCTGGATCTCGGTTCTGGGGTGCCAAAGGCAAGGCCATTTGCACCCGCAGGCCGTGCGGCAGATGGGGCAGTGCCCTGGCCAGGCCGCCATGGCGCTGGGCAATCTCGGCCACAATCGCCAGCCCCAGGCCGCAGCCCCCAGGCAGGTCGCTGGCGCGCCAAAAGCGCTCAAACACATGGGTCAGGTCGGCCTCGGACAAGCCTGGGCCGTTGTCCTGAACCTCCAGCACGGCCTGGTCTCCTTCAGCTTGAACGCGCAGGGTCACCTCGCTGCCGGCGCCGGCATAGTTCAGTGCGTTGTCAATCAGGTTGCTCAAGGCTTCGCGCAGCAACATGGGTTCACCCAGAACGCGCAACTCATCCATGCCCTCATAACCCAGGTCGATGTCGCGTTTGAGCGCCCGCGGCGTCCACTCGCGGGCCACCTCACGCGCCAGAGCTGCCACATTCAGGGGCACGAGTTTGACCTCGACCTCGTTGCGGGCCAGGGACAAAAGCTGGTGCACCAAGTGGGCGCTGCGCTGGGCGCCAGACAGCACCTTGCTCAGGCGCGCGCGAAGGGCCTCTGGGTCCGACTCGGTCAGCGCCAGCTCGGTTTGGCTGATGAGCCCGGCCAAAGGGGTGCGCAACTGGTGGGCGGCGTCATTCAAAAAGCGCTTTTCTTGGCCCAAGCTGCGACGCACCGCCGACAGCAGCTGATTCACGGCAGTGGCCAGGGCATGGACTTCCTGGGGGGCCTGCGTCAGCTCGATCGGTGACAGGGCTGACAGCGCGGGTGTGCTGCGGTCACCCAGTTGCGCTTGCAAGCGCTTGAGGGGTTTGAGCCCGCGGGAGATGCCGCCATAGACCAGCACGCTCAGCAGCAATCCCAGCAACAACAGGGGTGCCAGCATGTCGGCAATCAGCTCGGTGGTCAGGCGTTGTTGCACTGCCAGGCTCTTGGCCACTTGCACCCGCATGCGTTGCGGTGAATTGGGTTCACCATAGTCCAGCTCCAGCAGGGCCACGCGCATGGGCTTGTTGTCAATGGTGGTGTTGTACAGCAGTGCCTCCGGGGTGGGGGAGATCAGCGCCACCGATGGCCCGGGTAGCTTGGCATTGCCGAGCAAAAAACGGCCGGGCGGCGATGACACCATGTAGCTCACCCGATCGGTGGGGTCTTGTTCAATGATGTCCTGCGCCGCCCGCGGAAAATCAATCAGCAGCCCCGAACCAATGGGTTTGACCTGGCGTGCCAGTGATCGCACCGATTGTGTGAGCGACTGGTCAATGGCCTTTTCAGCGTAATTCAGCGCAATCCGGTAAGCCAGCGCCCCGCCCACCAACAGCAACACCAGCTGGGGCAAGAGCAGCCACAGCAGCAGTTGACGTTTCAGCGACAAACCTTGTCTGGCGCTAGCGGTGGTGGCGCTGGCGACCCCTGTGGTCATGGGGTGGTGGACTCCAGCATGTAGCCCAAGCCGCGCACATTGCGAATGTTCAGCCCGGAGTCCACCAGTTTGCGGCGCAGCCGGTGGATGTAAACCTCCAGCGCGTTGGAGGCGACCCCCGCAGTGGCGTCGCCCGGTTCGGTCGACCAGGTCTCCAGCACGGCTTCGCGGCTGACCACCCGCCCTGCTTGTGTCACCAGCAGGGACAACAGGGCCCATTCGCGCTGGGTCAGCTCCAGCGCCTCATCACCCAGCCAAGCCTGCGGCAGGGTGGCATCGACACGCAGGCGCCGGGCGCTGTGGCTGGCCAGCTCCAGGCTGCCACCAAAAGCAGGCAAGCGGGCCCTGCGCAGCAAGGCGCCCAGACGCGCCTGCAGTTCGGCCATCTCAAACGGTTTGGTCAGGTAGTCGTCAGCGCCGGCATTGAGCCCTTGCACCCGGTCATCGACCCCGTCGCGCGCCGTCAGAATCAGCACCGGCAGCGCTGGCAGGCGCTGGCGAATCCAGCGCAACACGTCCATGCCGCTGATTTTGGGCAAGCCCAGGTCCAGCACCACGCCATCAAAGCGGTTGCTCTCCAGCAGCGCCTGCGCCGCCTCGCCATCGGCTGCAGCGGTGACCGAGTGGCCGGCCTGTGCCAACTGGGCGCACAAGCCATCGCGCAATAAGTCGTCGTCTTCAATCAACAAGAGGGTGGGCATGGTGTGAGCATAACTGAGTGGCGGCCGATGTCGTCTGCCAGTCAGGCAGTTTCACCACCCATCCAAGCTTGCACCGCAGTGACCCGCGCCTGGTGAATGAGATCACCCACTTTTTTGCCGCTAGCCCCCGCAGCCATTGCGTCAGTAGCTATTGTTTTTGTATCAATCGCTTGCATCACCGCCAGCACATCCAACAAACGCTGGCGCTGCGGGTAGGGTGCATCCTGAAAGTTCAGCCGCCCGCGTGCGTCGCATTCACAGGCCAGCAGAACCTCTGCAAAGCGCTCGGGTTTGCGCAGGGCATCACAACGCTCCAGCAGGCGCACCAGGGCGCCAGCGCTGGCATCGGTGCTGCGGTGGATGTTGCTGTGCTCACGCGCCATCACATCGGCCAATTCGCGGCAGTCCGTGGGTACACGCAGGCGCTCACATAGTCCTTTCAGCAAGCGCGCGCTGCGCTCCTCGTGACCCAGGTGGCGCGGCAACACGTCTGGCGGGGTATTGCCCTTGCCCAAGTCATGACCCAGGCAGGCAAAACGCACGGTCAGCGGTGCACGCAGCCGGGCGGCCATGTTCAGCACCATCATCAGGTGCACACCGGTATCGACTTCGGGGTGGTAGTCGGCGCGCTGCGGCACGCCCCACAGTCGATCCACCTCCGGCAGCAGCTTTTTCAAGGACCCGCAGTCGCGCAGCACGTCGAACATGCGTGAGGGGGTGGCCTCCATCAGGCCCCGGGCCAGTTCCTGCCACACGCGCTCAGCGACCAGGTGATCGACCTCACCGCTGTCCACCATCTCTCGCATCAACGCCCGGGTTTCTGGCGCCACGCTGAAGTCAGCAAAGCGTGCGGCAAAGCGTGCCACGCGCAGGATGCGCACCGGGTCTTCGCGAAACGCCGGGCTGACATGGCGAAAGACCTTGTCGGCCAGGTCTTGCTGGCCTTGGAAGGGATCGATCAGCAAGGGGTCAAGCCGCTGGCTGGGTGCACCTGGCTTGGTGTCTGCTGCTTGAGTATCAAATTGAGCTCTGGCCCCTATCCATTCTGGGCTAGCAGCTATGGCATTGATAGTGATGTCACGCCGCGCCAGATCATCTTCCAGGGTCACATCAGATGCAGCGTGAATGGCAAAGCCGTGATAACCCGGCGCCGTTTTGCGCTCGGTGCGGGCCAGGGCGTATTCCTCATGGGTTTGCGGATGAAGAAAGACGGGAAAGTCCTTGCCCACGGGCATAAACCCCCGGTCAATTAGTGCCTGCGGCGTGGCGCCCACGACCACCCAGTCGCGGTCCTGGACGGGAAGGCCCAGCAGCGCATCGCGCACGGCGCCGCCGACCAGGAAAATCTGCAGGTCAGTCAGTGCGTGGGCAGTCATGGTGGGGCGTGCGCCCTGCAGCGCGTTCAGCGATGCAGGCGATAGGGTTCTTCAAAGTCCAGGAAGTCGTGCTCGGCGCGTGCCTCATCGATCCAGGCTTTGACGCCGGGCAGGGCACACACCCGGTTCACATAGGCGCGGATGTCGTCGGGCAGGGGTAATGCGTAGGTCTGCAGCCGGGTGCAGATGGGAGCAAAGTAGGCATCGGCGATGGTGAAATGACCAAACAGCAGCGGGCCGCCGTGTTCGCGCAGCAAGGCTTGCCACATGCTGACCAGCCGGGCCACATCGGCGCGCACACCGGGCTGATCCCGCCAGATCAAGGCCCCGGCGTCAGGCAAGCTGGCTTCAATGTTCATCGGGCAATGCGAGCGCAGGCTGGTAAAGCCACTGTGCATCTCGGCACAGATGCTGCGCGCGCGGGCACGGGCTGCTTTGGCAGCGGGCCACAGGGCTTTGTCGGGAAACTGCTCGGCCACATATTCTGCAATGGCCAGCGTGTCCCACACCAGGCAATCGCCATCGACCAACACCGGCACCTTGCCGGTGGGTGACACGGGCTTGAGCGCCGCCTTGAACTGTGACTCCGGCGTGAAAGCATCAAAGCGCACCATGACTTCTTCAAAAGCGATGTCAGCCTGTTTCAGTAACACCCACGGCCGCATCGACCATGACGAGTAGTTTTTGTTACCAATGAAGAGTTTGAGCATAGGGTTTCTCAGATGGAACAAGTGGGCGCAGACTAAGGGAGCTCGCGGTTGTCGGTGCTTCCCAGGTCGCGCGGGCCAATTTGCCCCAAGCGCGCTTTGAGCGACTGGGTTTGTCCGGTGATCATGGCTGCATACACGGTGGTGTTGGCCAGCACTTTCTTCACGTAGTCGCGGGTTTCGGTGAAGGGGATGTTCTCGGCCCAGATGGCGGCCTCAACAACGGGTGCACCGGCCATGCCGCGCCAACTGCGCGGCCGACTCGGCCCGGCGTTGTAGGCTGCTGCGGCCAGCGGCATGGAGCCAGCAAAGTTGTCCAGTACCAGTTTGAGGTAACCGGTGCCAATGGCGATGTTGGTGTCACGTTCGGTGATCTGATGGGGTTGGAAGTTGGTCAGGCCGATTTTTTTGGCGGTCCAGCGGGCGGTGGCCGGCATCACCTGCATCAGGCCCGAGGCCCCAACGCCTGAGCGCGCATCGGTGATAAATCGGCTTTCCTGTCGGATCAGTCCATAGACATAGGCTGGGTCCAGGCCAATCTCCTGGCTGCGCGCCACCACGGCTTGCCGGTGCGGCATCGGAAAGCGCTGGGTCAGGTCAATCAGACTGCGGGTGCGTTCGCTGGTGTTGATGCAGCGGTCCCACACCGCGTTCTGGCAAGCCAGGTCGGCTGCGGCCAGCAAGGCGCGGTCGTTCATGCCGCCTGGGCTGTGCAGATTGGTGGTGTAGTTCCACTCTTTGACGCCTTCCGAGCGCAGCCCCAAGGCCACGGCGGCGAGTGCGCGCTTCAGGCCCGGGTTGGCTTGGGCGCCGTCTTTCTCCAGAGCGGTCAGGGGTGCTGGTGTGTCGGGCGGGGTGATGGGTAAGCCCAGTTCTTCTTGTGCCAGCATTGGGTAGAAACCGCGCACACTGGCCACGCCCTGTAGCAGTTGGCGGCCCTGTTGGTGGTCGGCCTCAGACCGACTTGGCTGCAGCAAAGCGCGCGCACGCCAGTAAACCCAGGTACTGTCATTGGCGGCGTCCGGGCTCATGGCCTTGATGGCCTGCAGCGCGTCGGTCCATTGGTGGCGGCGCAGGGCGGCACGCGTGCGCCAGGCCAGGTGCTCGTCACTCATGAGTTCCGGGCTGGCGTTGTTGAAATAGTGCAGGGCGTCATCCGACAGCCTTTGCGCTGCCTGCCGGCCAATGGCGCCCCAGGCCCAGGCGCGCTGGCTGCTGCTGAGGTGTTTGCTCCAGACCTTGCTCAGCGCCTGAGCCGCGCTGTCCGGGCTGGTGTCGGCCCAGCGAATCAGCGCCAGCACAGCCAATTCTTGCGTCTGGCGCTGGCTGGACGGGGCGTGTTTGAGCAAAAAACGCTCCGGGCTGCCCAAGGCTTCGTTCAGCACCGCATCGGCATTGGGGGCCACGATGCCCACGGCTTGGCGACTGGCCTTGAGTTGGCGTGCCTCTGCGGCCAACCGGGCTTTGCGCCAGACGTCAGCCTCATCGAGTTGCTTGGCGGCAAAGTGGCTTTGGGCGGCCAACGCACAGGCCTCGCCCCCTTCTCCAGGGCGTAACAGCGCACCTCGTGGTCGTCGTTCATGCGAAAGTCCGGGCTGGCAGCGGCAAAGCCGGCCCAGTCCCGGCGCTGGCCCAAAAGCAACAGCCAGTCATTGCGCAAACGGTCTTCCTGGTAGGTGCCCTGGTAGGTGCTGAAAAACGCATTGACCTCATCAGGCGAGGCCGAATCGAGTCGCACCCGCAGCGCCCAGTAGGCGGCCCAGGGCTGCAGCACGTGACCTTGGGCCTGCGGCAGCAAGCCGGCCAAACGCTTGGCGTCGCCCTTTTTGAAGGCCTGCTGCATGTCCAGCAAGACGTTGTCAGGCGCGGCTTGCGCCAGCGCGAATGGTGTGGCCAGTGCACCGAGGAAGCCAATCAATGTCAAAATCATCTTGAACTGCATAGATAGATTATGAATAACTCTGATGAACAACGCGCATTAGACAAAAAAGCTTTGCGCAAACGACTGGTGGAACAGCGTTTGCGCTTGCCTGACCGGGAGCAACGCATCGACCTGTTGCGCCGCGTGATGCGCATCTGGCTGGTGGGCCGCCCCGACACCGTGATTGGGGCTTATTGGCCGATCAAGGGTGAATTTGACCCGCTACCGGCCCTGCATCGGTGGAAAGAAGATGGTGAACTCATCGACCAGCCGCAACTGCGCAAGATTGGACTGCCGGTGGTGGATAAAGTTCATAAGACCATGACGTTTCACGCCTGGTATCCGGGCTGCCCCATGGAAGACGATGCTTACGGCATCCCCAAACCCAAAGACACCGAAGTCATCACACCCACCCTGCTGTTTGTGGCGTGTGTAGGCTATGCGCCGGGGGGCTACCGGCTGGGTTACGGCGGGGGTTTTTACGACCGCATGCTGGCAGATTTGTCGCCGCGGCCCTTCACCGTGGGCTTGGGTTTTGGTACCGACTTTTTGCCTGACTTTGAGCCCGAACCGCATGACATGCCGCTGGACGCCATCTTGAACGACCATGGTGTGGTGTGGCCGGTATAGCCATGCAGGCCAGCCGTTTTCTGGATCCGCTGGTTGACGACTCATTCAAGGGCTTTCCGCATCACTGCGAACCCTTGCCTTGCTCAAGCATCGGCCAGCAGTGTTGGAACGTGCTGGCCGGCGATTTGCCTTTGCCGCTGGCGGTGATTCGGCGCGAGGTGATGCAGCACAACCTGGCCTGGATGCAAAACTTCGCGGATGAGCGTGGTCTGGGCTTGGCCCCGCATGGCAAAACCAGCATGTCACCCCAGTTGTTTCGACACCAGCTGCAGGCGGGCGCCTGGGGCATGACCTTTGCCTCAGTGAAGCAAGCGTGCATCGGTGTCGCTGCAGGCATCCAGGCTTGTTTGATTGCCAATCAGGTCTTTGCTGACCTGGATTTACAGGGGGTGGATGAGCTCAAGCGCGATCACCCGGGCTTGCGGGTGATTTTTTGGATGGACTCGGTTGCACAGTTGATGCTGATTGAAGACTGGCGCCAGCGTCACCCTGCCGCACCGGCGTTTGAAGTGTTGCTGGAAATCGGTGTCCTGGGCGGGCGCACGGGCTGTCGCACTTTGGAACAGGCACTGACGCTGGCCGAGTGGCTGCATGACAGTGCCGCAGTCCAGCTGATGGGCGTGGCCTGCTACGAGGGACTGGCCGCCACAGGGGACACGGTGCAAGACATTGCCTACGCGCAGCCCTTGATGGACCTGTTTCAAACCGTGGCCCGCGCTTGTGATGCGCAAAACCTCTTTGATTCCGATGAAGTCTTGCTCACCGCTGGCGGGTCGGCCATTTTTGACCTGGTGGTGACCGCCTTGAAGACCCAGCTCAGCCGCCAGGTGACCGGCCTGCTGCGCTCGGGCTGCTACATCACCCACGATCAGGGGACCTACAAGCGCATGATGCATGCGGTGGCGCAGCGTACCGGTTGCGGCAGCGGACTGGAGGCGGCGCTGGAGGTGTGGGCCCATGTGCAGTCGTGCCCCGAGCCCGGGCTGGCGATCCTGGCGGTAGGCCGGCGTGACGTTTCTTTTGACCGGGATCTGCCGATACCGCTGTGGGTGTGCCCACGTGCCAGCCGCGAACTGCAGGCAGCCCCGCCGGATTGGCGCGTCACCAAACTGTATGACCAGCACGCCTATTTGCACGGCACGGGTCCGGCGCACGCGGCGCTGCAGGTGGGCGACCGGATTGGCTTGGGCATTTCGCACCCCTGCACCACCTTTGACAAATGGCGCTGGATGCCGCTGGTGGATGAGCAATACAACGTGGTCGATGCCATCACCACCTATTTTTGAGGCCAACACAGCGGCGTTGAAGAAGCCCACAGAACAGGCAATGGCTGCGGGTTGATCAGCACTCGACGATGTTCACCGCCAGCCCGCCGCGCGAGGTTTCCTTGTACTTGGTTTTCATGTCGGCGCCGGTTTCACGCATGGTCTTGATGACCTTGTCGAGCGACACCACATGATGCCCGTCGCCTTGTAGCGCCATGCGCGCGGCGTTGATGGCCTTGACCGCACCCATGGCGTTGCGCTCAATGCAGGGCACTTGCACCAGCCCACCCACCGGATCACAGGTCAGGCCCAGGTTGTGCTCCATGCCGATCTCGGCGGCGTTTTCTATTTGCTCAGGGCTGCCACCCATCACCGCGGCCAAACCTGCGGCCGCCATGGAGCAAGCCACGCCGACCTCGCCCTGGCAGCCCACCTCAGCGCCGCTGATGGAGGCGTTGAGCTTGTAGAGCATGCCGATGGCAGCGGCGGTCATCAAAAAATCATTCACAGCAGGATGTCCATCGCCTGTGATGGGGTGGCTGTGCTGCGGCAGCACAAACCGGTCGCAGTAATGCAGCACGGCTGGTATCACGCCAGCGGCGCCGTTGGTGGGGGCGGTCACCACCCGGCCGCCCGCCGCATTTTCTTCGTTGACCGCAAAGGCATAGACGTTGACCCAGTCCAGCACCGACAGCGGGTCGGCCAGGGCGCGTTCAGCCCGTTCGCGCAGTTGCGCCGCCAAGAGCGGTGCACGGCGTTGCACCTTGTAGGGGCCGGGCAAGGTGCCGCTGTGGCTCAAGCCGCGTTGCACACAGTCGCGCATCACACGCCAAATGGCTTGCAGGCCGGCGCGTATCTCGTCGTCAGATCGCCAGGTCCGCTCATTGGCCCACATGACCTGGCTGATGCTTTGCCGGGTTTGCTTGCAAATAGAGAGCAACTCAGCACCGCTGGTAAAGGGGTGGGGGACCTTTTGATATTCAGACCGTACGGCGTCCAGGGTGACGCCAGCGCTCACCACAAAGCCGCCACCCACACTCAGGTATTTGGCTACCTTGAGGTCCTGACACTGCGCGTTGCGGGCGGTGAACTTCATGCCATTGGGGTGTTCTGCCATGGCTTCGCGCCGGTACATCAACAGGTGCATTTTTTCAAGAAATGCCATGCGCTGCAAGCCCAGCAACGTCAGCGATTGGCTGGTGCGTGCCTGGGCAATCAGCGCGGGCACGGCATCCACATCCACGGTATCGG
>JFJP01039128.1_pt1 | contig 14412 bp, 10 predicted proteins | sample 431651 | NCBI WGS metagenome assembly JFJP01 (sample SAMN02602958, study PRJNA72255) | Microbial mat metagenome, whole genome shotgun sequencing project. | biome: fresh water; feature: sink hole; material: water; isolation source: purple microbial (photo- and chemosynthetic) mats found in... | reverse complement strand
CAGTGCTCCTGTTGTGGGTGTTAAGCAAGTTATTGCCGGATATAATAAGACAAATGGTGAGTACACGCCCTATTTTCGTCCTGAATATGAGTACAGCAAGCAGTTTGAGACAGTATTTCCACGAATGTACAGTTCAGATCCGGAACATGAAAATGCATACAAATACTGGGGAAGGGTAACCGGACGAAAATACACTGTAGGCTCGGGATCTGACAGGGAAACATTAGTTTGTCCGACTTTCGGGGAAAACCTCAGGTATTTTTTCCGCTACCAGGTTGGCTTTATGTACCTGAGGTATTTTATGTGGAATTTTGCAGGACGACAGAACGATCTGCAGGGAAATGGCAACCCTATCAATGGAAACTGGATAAGTGGAATAAATTTTGTTGATGAAGCCAGGCTGGGTCCCCTTGTCGATCTGCCTGATGATCTTAAAAAGAACCCGGCTAACAATAAGTACTATTTTCTGCCTCTTCTGATTGGATTGGCAGGGATGTACTGGCAGTACAGAAAAGACAGAAACGGTTTCTGGCTCGTACTTGGATTTATTTTTATGACAGGGGTTGCTATCATCTTTTATCTTAATCAGTACCCAAATCAGCCAAGGGAGCGTGATTATGCTTACGCCGGCTCATTTTATGCCTTTTCAATATGGATAGGATTGGGTTTCATGTATATGTATGAAAAGCTTCAGAAATCTTTGGGCGAAAAGGGGTCTGCAGTTTTGACCTTTGTTGTACTTATGGCAGCAGCTCCTGTTATTATGGCGCTGCAGAACCGGGATGACCACGACCGCTCTGATCGTTTTACTGCAAGAGACATAGGAGCTAATTATCTTAATTCCTGTGCCCCCAACAGCGTCTTATTTACTTATGGCGACAACGATTCATTCCCTGTCTGGTATGTTCAGGATGTAGAAGAGGTCAGAACCGATGTCAGGGTTGCCAACTTAAGCTATATCCAGGCAGGCTGGTATATTGAAATGATGAGGCAGAAAGCTTTTGATTCAGACCCATTACCACTGGCTCTCGGACCAGAGAAATATATTGAGGGTCAAAGAGAACAACTTCCTGTTAATAACAGGGTTGAGAAACCAGTTAATCTTAAAGATGTTGTGCGGTTCGCAGGTTCCGACTCAAAAGACTTTAAGATAGATTACAGTGGCAGAGGTGATTATATGAATTACATTCCTGCCAACAAGTTCCTTATTGATGTTGATTCTTCAATAGTGTTAAGTAATGGCACTGTAAAAGAGTATTATAAAGAGCGACTAATATCACCTATGGTTTGGGAGTATCCCGAGTCAAACGCTTTCAAGGGTGACCTAGCAATAATGGACCTTCTTTCAACCAACAGGTGGGAGAGGCCTGTTTACTACTCCACAACCGTTCCTTCGAGCCAGTATAAAGGTCTTGATAAATATTTCGTGCAGGAGGGACTGGCATACAGAGTTACTCCTATTGTAACTGATATACCGGAAAAAGGAGAATTTGGAATGATAGATCCTGTTGTTATGTACGATAACTTCATGAATAAATTCTCTTGGGGGAACGCAGAGCTTCCTTCGGTGTACCTCGATGAGAATAACAGAAGGATGTTCAGTAATTTCAGAAGGCAGTTTGCAAATCTGGGTAAGGAGCTCCTTCAGTCAGGCGATACCCTTAGAGCAGTCGAAGTTGCTCACAGGGGACTTGCAATTGTCCCTTCACAGAAACTGCCTAACGACTTTTTTTGCGTCGGACTGGCTGAAGTACTGATAAGAGCAGGTAAAAAAGAAGAGGGGGAGAAGCTTTTAACTGAGATTATCAGCTATTCCAGGGAATACCTCGACTATGCTATCAGCATTAAAGCTGAAGACCGGTTTGGACTGGAATACCCTACAGGCATAAATATGCAGGCATTACTTGACATTTATGATCTCTCAGATAAGTTGAATCTCGATTCCATATTAAGTGCTGTAGAACCGGAGCTAAGTAAATACTACAGTGTGCTATATTCGATAAAATAGGTATATATGCGGCTTTTCAGGCCATGCTTAATTGCAGGGTGGATTTATCCTGATGCTGTTTTCAGGCTTAAGACAAAGCAAAAGTTGATATGTCTGTCTTTTGATGACGGACCTGATCCTGATTCAACACCTGGGTTGCTTGAGATCCTTGGGAAACATGGCATTCAGGCTCTTTTCTTTTGCAATGGGAGAGCTGCTGCAAATTATCCCGACCTGGTGAAGCAAATAACACTTAAGGGTCATGTTGTTGGCAATCATGGGAACACACACAGCAATGGCTGGATTACCTCAACTGCAAGCTATGTTGCCGATGTGGAAGACGCATCTGTTTACACGTCATCTGAATTTTTCAGACCTCCGTTTGGCCGTTTAAGATACAGCCAGTACAGGCGACTGAAAAAAAAATACAGGATACTTTTCTGGGATTTGATGCCTTATGATTTTGATGCCAGTTTTGGAGTCAGATCTTCATTAATGGTGCTGAGAAAAAAAATCCGCCGGGGGTCGATTATCGTTTTTCACGATACCAAAAACTCTCTGGTACTGGATATCCTACCCGATTTTATTGATCTCTGTAACAGTAAAGGATATCGTTTTGTGCTTCCGGAGTTTTCTTAAGCCAGGAATGCTTTCGCCGATGAAAACAGGTTTTCAAAGCACCTGTCAACCTCGTCGCTGAGCCCGGAATCAAATAGAGGAAAAGGATTTTCGTGAGTATAATCGTATGGGAAATCCCAGATATCAACCATATTTTTCCTGTCGGGGTGCCGGAGTGTTGCGACAATCCCATTTGCTGGAATAACTGCATCTTTTAACAAAGATATTGAGTATATCCGGTGACGGAGATTTTTTAAAGTACTCTCCCTGAATGATTTAAATCTTCCAAGATCGATCATCGATCTGAAGGCCATCCCAATCTGGCTCGATCGCAAAAAATCTGTAACAGGATTTTTAATTGATATTTTTTCCTCAAAATCGTTAAGGTAGTAGCTGTATATTTTCTCGAAAGCCCGGCTGTCCATGATTAACCTGGAAGTTCCCTGCATGTTGCTGAACACCGACCCTCCGCAGAAAATAAAAAGTTTTGTTGACGTGAACAGATTATCCGGATTACCCATCATTATTATTTCAGCAAGAAATGCGCCGATAGAGTATGAGAAGATATCTATTTTGGTTGTTGCCGGGATAAACGGGTGGGAGCCGTCTCTTATACCTGAAATAAGCTTTGTAATGTCCTGGGTCGTTTGATAACCTGAATTAAAGAATCTCATGGGGTCTTCGGTGAGGCGATTACTCAGAGCAACGTTGGCAAAACTTGACATTTGAATTTCCCCAATAGAAGAATTTCTCTGCTTTAAAATGCTGACCATGGCTCTGGGGTCTTTCCATGCGGATGGGGACCTGTTAATGTGAAATGATATTGGAAAGAGAACAACATAACTGTCAGTATTAACTGCAAGATAATATGCCCATGCCAGGTATTTTACCCAACTCCTTTCATTAAGGCCGTGAAGCAGCAGAATTACTTTAGTGCTTTCAGTATTAACAGGGGTGAAGACTGGATAGGAGAAAGATTGATTCTCTGTTATATGTCTGTCAGTATTATTGAGGAACCCTTTTTGTTTAAACTCTGAACGGAATATTGTATTTCTGATCTTAACCCCGGAACCTGGGATAGTAATCTCCTCCTTATCCTGGGAGAACAAATTCTTTAATTCTTTATAGGTTTTTGAATACTCCATGTTCCTTTTTTGTAAATCTGATTGCAAAGAAAGTTTCGGAATATTTAGCAGTCAAATTTTTGTGTCGGGGTACCGGCCATTGTGATGTAAATGTGAAATGAGGGATGTAATTGAATTATCAGGGACAGAATACTGAGTTGATTTTTTAAAGACTCTGATTCTTATTCTCATATTTAAGTAACATAAAATCACTAATTTTGTATTCGAATAAATTGTTTTCATGGTTGATTTTCAAAAACCTATCCCGGCATATTTAAATGAAAAGCGGAACATATTCCGTCTGATCATTTTTACTTCTCTCTTTGCTCTTGTTTTTATAAATATTTATTCCCCTTTTGGCGTTGAGAAGTGGTTCAATATGACTCAGCTTGAGCTTCTTGCATATTCGAGTATGATAATTCTTACGGGAGTTCTTGTCGTTGTTGCCAGCCGGATAATAATGTTTCAGGTATGTAAACGATACCTTATAACCATATGGGAATATCTTCTCTGGATATTTGGCGAGGTACTATTCATGGCTCTTTTTTATGCATTGTTTGAAAAGCTTTTCCTTGATGATTACAGGTTGTTTTCCGATCTGGTGAAATTATCGGCCCGAAATACCGCTTTGGTTTTGTTATTGCCTTATTCAGTATTATGGCTTTATTTTTCGTGGATTGATAAAAAGGCGCAGATTGACCGGCTGGCTGATATTCAGTCGTTACCTGCCAATAACAGAAATATGATCCCGTTTTATGACGACAAAGGCATACTAAAGTTTTCAATAAAAAAAGAGGATCTTCTATATCTGGAATCAGCAGAGAATTATGTTAGCATCTGCTATCTTAACAAGAATAAGGTTTCAAAATATTTATTACGCGACACTCTGAAAAAAACAGAGGAGAATTTTTCCGGAACTGAGATTATCAGATGTCACAGGTCATATATGGTTAATTTTGATAAGGTTAAGATTATAAGGAAAGACAAGGAAGGGCTTAAGCTTGAGCTGGATGTTCCTTCGGTGATAGAGATCCCTGTTTCCAAGACATACGTTAATTCGGTGATGCAAACCTTTTCAAAGTACTGCCAGCCATATGATGCGGGTTAACAGTTTTTTTATATCCATTTTGTTTATCAGAATGAAATGTTACTTTTGAAATATTAATATATTTCTTTAAAAATGAATATTCTCATTCTGGGATCAGGCGGTCGCGAACATGCCCTTGCATGGAAACTTGCCCAAAGTAAAAAAGTGAACAGGATCTTTATTGGTCCGGGTAATGCAGGTACCTTATTATCAGGAACTAACATTCCAATAAATCCTAATAATTTCCAGGAGGTAAAGAGTGCCGTTCTTGAGAATAAGATTGATATTGTTATTGTCGGACCGGAGGCTCCTTTAGTAAACGGTATTCATGATTTCTTCCTCGGTGACACCATTCTGAAGAGCATACCTGTTATCGGGCCTGATAGATCAGCGGCCAGGCTTGAAGGAAGTAAGGACTTTGCTAAAGCGTTTCTCACCAGGCATAAGGTCCCGACAGCAGCATACAAAAGTTTTGACAAATACTCTTCGGGGGAGGCTCCTGCTTTCTTGCGAACGTTAGAAGCTCCTTACGTTATTAAGGCTGACGGGCTTGCAGCCGGGAAAGGTGTATTGATCATAGATGATATTAAAGAGGCAGAAAATGAAATAGAGTCAATCCTTAGTGGTAAATTTGGTGCTGCCGGCGATAAAGTAGTAATTGAACAGTTTCTTAAAGGGATTGAGGTTTCAGTATTCATTGTCACAGATGGTAAATCGTATAAGTTATTGCCTGAAGCTAAAGACTATAAGAGGATTGGAGCAGGTGATACCGGATTAAATACTGGGGGAATGGGAGCTGTATCTCCTGTTCCGTTTGCTGATGATTTATTTATGGAGAAGGTAACGCAAAGGATAATTAATCCGACAATGCAAGGTCTGGCAGAGGAGGGTATTATTTATAAAGGATTCATCTTCTTCGGTCTTATTAATGTTGGTGGAGATCCTTATGTAATCGAGTATAATGCAAGACTGGGCGATCCTGAGTCTGAAGTGATTATTCCCAGGATAAAATCAGATTTTTTCGAGCTTATTGAAGGTGTCGCTAATGGCGATCTTGCTAACCGGGTACTTGAGATTGAAGATAAATTTGTTACAACAGTGATGCTTGTCTCAGGAGGTTACCCGGGAAATTACGAAAGCGGGAAACTGATTACCGGGCTAAGCACTGACAACGATAGTATAATCTTTCATGCAGGAACCAGATATGCAGGCAATGATATTGTTACGGCTGGTGGACGCGTTCTCGCAGTTACATCATTTGGCTCAACGATGAAGGAGGCACTTGAGATATCCTATAGAAATGCTGGTTTAGTAAACTACGATGGTTTAAATTACAGAACCGATATTGGATTTGATCTATAGTTAAATGCTATTACGAATATTTAGAGGAACTTCTCCAGGGGTGATATTTTTAATTGCCGCCACCCTGCTGGCCTTTTGGTTTAGTGCATTTGTTAATGCCGTACAGGCCTCTTTCTCAGGTGATAATGACTCTGCCATGCCCCTCTATGCACTTTTAAAAATGATTCTTGGTGGTAATCATCTCCTGGAAACAATCTGTTCATTTGTAATTGTTGCCCTTATTGCATTCCTCCTGATAAGCTTTAATTCAACAAGTCTGTTTATAAGCGAGAGGACTTTTCTTCCTGCTTTGATATACATCTTAACAATAGGGATCTTTCCGGAGTTACGGTTGCTGAATGCTGTTCTTCCTGCAACCCTCTTTCTTCTTCTGTCAATAAAAAGAATTATGGACGGATACAGGAAACCAGGTATCGCCTATAATTTTTTTGATGCGGCCCTTTTAATCAGTACAGGAAGCCTCTTTTATGCCAATCTGATCTGGTTTGGTCTGCTGGTAATTATTGGCATAGCCCTGTTGAGGACATGGAATATCAGGGAAATAGCCTTGTCGGTTGTAGGGCTTATAACACCTTACTTTATTACGGTTGGCATTTACTATGTGATGGGAAGAGAAGTCAGTTCTGTGTTATCCGGTATGGTTGAAAATATAGTTTCTTATGCCGGAAGTTTCGTTTTTTTAAGATTAACTATTATAGCATTGATATTTGCCGGAGTAATGACAGCTATTAGTACAGTCTATCTGATCATGCACCTTAATACAAAAAAGATAAAAACACGACAGACATTTATTCTGCTTATTTGGATTTTAATTATCTCAGCAATAGTTTACGCATTTACTCCTTCGGTATCTGTAGAAATAATATATCTGGCAGGTCTTCCTGTCAGTTATATTCTCGCGCATTATTATTTGTCTATGAAAAAGCGAATTGTCCCGGAAGTGGTTTTTACGCTGTATTTTCTACTGGTTATCTTACTTCAGATCTGGAGTGGCAGGTAATAAATTATTTTACCATTGAAACGACTCCGACGCCTGAACCCTGTTGTCCGTTAGTAAAATCATAATAGAGTTGATATATTCCGCTCTTGTTGCAAATAAAATCAACATATGGGTAAGTCTTCCCTGTTTTCTGGTCGAATGATGAAAGGATGACTTTATTTGATTCATCTTTAATGTTAAGAATCAGCTGTCCTGCAGATTCCGGGGTATTACACATAGTGAACCTGTATTTGGTGTTTTTCCAAAGCGACATATTTGCTTTGTATCGTGGTTCACTTTGGGCAGAAGCTTTTCCAAGCTGTATCCTGAAATCTTTCAGATATTTGGCGTTTGCCCCGGCATTCATTACACAGTTGCTTACAAATGAATCTGTTGTCTGTCCACCAGCCAGCAGGCACACTGTGAATAAAAGCGAAAGAGCGATGATTGTTTTTTTCATACTAATCATTTGAAATTAGTCTGTTTCTGATGTTTTTAGTAAGCTCAATTATTTCATTAAGCTTTTCATTGGTCATGTCGACAACACTCATCTCAGTTTGAGTAATTACCAACCCACCGTCCTTTTCGACACTTTCAGGTTCTCCCTGAGTAAAAGTAATTTTTACATCGCGATAGCTATTTTTAAGATTCTGGAGGTCTTTGCAGAGGCTGTCGAATTCCGTGCCCAGCCCACAATATGGGAATATGAGAAGAATTAAGTCATTCAGAATTATTTTCTGTTCAGCTATCCTGTCAATAAGCATTGTGTCGGGATATTTGCTGACTACCTGGGTAGCGAGATACTGACCTTCGATCCATACTCCTATAATCATTAACGCAGAAAGCTGTCCCCTGTCATTTTCCCTGAGGTAATTGTCAATCTTTGTATATGAGTCAATCGATATAAACAGGAGGGAGTCGAGATTTGATTTGTTTTGGGACAGCCTTTTTATTGCATCGAAATTAAAAAACTGACCAACTTTTATATCATCTGAAAGCTTCCGGATTGAAGAGAGAAGATCAAGTGAAGATCCGGTCCTTTCGTACATGTTAAGATAGCCGAGGTCTGCACCCAGAATTCCCAGTTTAAGCGATTTGTCAAAATTGGTACTCTGCTTGTTTGGGTCGATGGAGGCAGCGAGGTAGTTTTGTGAGAAAGGTACTTCAAGAAGTTGAAGCAGATTGGCAATCTCTACCGGTGATGAGATATTTCTTGAAATGTCGGCTATTGCCTCAGGGCTAAGTTTTTCAGCTTCTGATACAGGAATTGAGTCATTTTCAGGAAATACAAATTCGTCCGTTTTGTTTGATGAATTCCTGCAGGAGAACCATCCAAACATAATAATCAGTAATAAAAATACTCTTCCTTTCATCCAGGATGATATAAGTGGTTAATACAAAAATACAAAAAAAGAGACAAACTATGTTACATTTATCTATTTTCGGAATTTTAAATTCTCAAAGAACCTGACTGCCCTTGCCAGAACTTCAAAATAAAGCAAGAGATAAAGGAATAATGTACTTAACAGTACCAGAGTAATATTAAACGTATAAGTATCGGCTTTTATTCCAAAAACATATTTTGCAGGTGAATAAAAATGTGTTCTGAAATTCAATAATCCTTTCCTGTATGGGTCGAGATAAATTGGATCAGTATTCTGTACAATGGAGTTTTTATATATCAGATATTTTTTGCGTTCGTAAGGTTTGGTGACCAGTTCTTCGAGTTTATAGTTGTAATACTCATTCTCGAGCTTTTTCAGACTTTTATCGTTCATAGAGATGAAACGGTCTTCCTTGTCGCTTGCTGTATTCGATATTTTACTAAAATCTTTGTAAAGTCTGTCAAGGTATTGGGTCAGAGAATCAGCAATACCAGGGTTAAATTCATAAGGAGTCAGATCATCCAGATAGGCAAATTTCTCAATGTTATAACTGGCCGACATTTTAGCTAATTCGTTTTTTAACAGTTCAAGTTTGCTGAACTGGCGGCCGGATTTCTTAATCAGGAACTCCTCATTATTTCCAATATTCTTGGGGTTATTTCTGTATTCAAATAATGTTGATTCCAGTGCGTCACGCAGAGCTTTTATTCTGAACACTTTATTAAATTCAGCTTCGCTTATTGTTTTTTCAAGTGAGTAAAATGTTTCATTATCCTGATTATAAGGGACTTTACTGAACTTATTGTCTTTGAATTGTGTTACAATTAATGCTTCATAAGTCCACCGGGTTGGCATTATTTCTGCTATAAGAGGAACCTTATCGACATTTCCTATTTTCCTGTTGAGTTTGTCGAATGAGAACATTGCCCCACTCAAGACCATCATTGGAATAATCAGAAGAGGAATTACTATATAAATTGTAATGGCTGAATTAAATGACGCTGAGATATTTAGCCCTAGCATGTTAGCACAAAAAGCTGTTGTGAAGAGAGCCATCCAGTAGTTGAAATACATTGCTTTAATGCCCAGAATAGGGTTGGCTATCGCAACAAAAAGCGCTGATTGCAATGCAGAGATTAAGATTAATATGGCTATTTTCGAAAGAAGATAACTTGTGCGGCTCAGGTTAAGAAATAGTTCCCTTTTGAGAATCTTTCTGTCGCGGAATATCTCCTCTGCACTTATTGTTAACCCAAGGAACAGGGCAACAATAAGACTCATGAAGATGTAAATGGGTATGTTTTCATTTTCAGCAAAGATGTAGATATCAGAATCAGGGTCCGGAATATATCTGATTATGAATGAGAGAACAAACCCAAGTATTGGTGCTTCGAGAAGTGTGAGAAGCACATATTGACTGTTGGCCAGTTTACTTTTCAGGTCACGTGTAAAATAGATTGCGTATTGCTTAAGGATCCCTGGCCTCATAAGGTTCTTATGGGGAGGTTCTTTGACTTCCGGAACAGGAGTAAATGGATGATTAATACTGTATGCCGATGCCCATTCTTTCGGATTTACCTTTCGTTTTTCAGTATATTTTCCGAATTCGTCAACTACCTGTGTCTCTATAATGTTGAAAATAGTTTCGGGATTTACGTTTCCACATGATGGACATTCCCCCTGTTTTGAGTTGATCTGTGCGTCTAGTGTTTTGAAATAGATTACCGAATCGACAGGATTTCCAAAATAGGCCATGCACCCTCCAAGATCGAGGATGATCACCTTATCAAACATTTTGAATATTTCAGACGAAGGCTGGTGAATAACAGTAAAAACAAGCTTCCCCTTTAAGGTAAGGTCACGCAGGAGGTCCATAAGGTTCTCAGAATCTCTTGAGGAGAGGCCGGATGTTGGTTCATCAAGAAACAGAACTGAAGGTTCCCTGATCAATTCAAGTGCAATATTTAGTCTTTTTCGCTGACCTCCGCTAATTACCTTATTCATAGGTGACCCTACTTTAAGGTTTCTTTTTTCATACAGCCCGAGGTTAGAAAGAGTGTGGTCAACTAAATCGGTTATCTCCTTCTTTGATTTATCTCTGAAGCACTGGCAGGCGGCAAAATAAAGATTCTCGAATACCGTAAGGTCCTCAATAAGGAGATCATCCTGCGGTACATATCCTAAGACACCTTCAAGTGACTTGTTATCCAGATTAACGTCAAGGCCATTGATTTTCACACTCCCGGCCGAAGGTTTCTGAATGCCACTCATCAGGTTAAGAAGTGTTGTTTTCCCCGAACCGCTGGCACCCAAAATGCCGATGAGCTTTCCCTCCTCGACCGAGAAACTGATATTGTCAACTGCTGCATGTCCCTCCCTGAAATAAAAGGAGAGGTTCTCAACAGTAAAGGAAATTTTGTGAATGATAATATCGGATAAGAAGGTAGAGCTTATGTCGCTGTAGTATATTGCATGCCCTTGCTGCGACTTAACAGAACCTCCTTTGGCAAAGGTATATACGTTTCCCGATCTGATCGGAAGGCCGTTGAGGTATAACTGATCGTTAGAGATATACTTGATAAAATATAGATCAACACTTGCAACCCTGAGAATTATAACTGTGGTGTCCTGGTAACCGGTAGCCATTCTTTTACAGAGTTCACACTCTTTATCTCCCGGGAAAAGGACCAGGATAGCAGGGTTTTTCAAAGATTCAGGATCGTCGTTCTTAACAAATTGCTCTGTAGCAGCGAACTCATCAGGAGATATTTTAAATACTTCAGCAACAGTATTTATAATATTCATTCTCTGAAGAGTGAACTGTTTATCAGCATTTACCAGTTCATATAACCTCATCAGAACAACCACTTTCTGTTCCTGATTCAGGGTGCGGTTGATCTTTTTACAAATTCCAAGTATCTTGACAGAATCTTTAACAGAAGGGGGAGCTGGTTTTTTTTCAGCCGATCTTTTCAGAACAGGGCCTGCGTGTTCATCAAAAAGCGCAAGGTATTCATTAACGGTCTCTTTGGTTAGCTGTTTGTTTAGAAAAACGGAAACATACTCACGCTCATTCATAAGTATTCCACCGTCCTGCTTTACAATCAGGGCAAACAATTCCATTAAAGCCTTAAGAATCTCTTCACTCATAAATAGAAACGATGGTCTGCATCAGAATGAACGAAGTTAAAAAAAAACTATCTCTTTTTGCTTATTGGTTTAACAAATTTTCTCTCTATCCATCCAGGGACCATTAAAACTCCAATAATGAGATAAGGGTAATAGCTTATAATTCTCCATATTATGGCAATAGCAAGAGCTATACTTCCAGCTATTAAGGGGTCGGCAGGAATCTGGTCTGAGATTAAGCGGCCCAGTATCAGTTCAGCAAAGCCGCTTCCTCCAGGTGACGGGCTTATAAGCATAATTATCCACGTTACCAGTTGTCTCGCAAAGATCAGAAAATGATCGTTGATGGTAAAAAAAGCTACAATTACTGCATTTACAACCCAGTACCTTGCTGTCCATGAAAGTATTGTTGCCGTCATGGCTTTCACCCAGAATGAAATTGGTTTGGTCTTAAGAACATGTGAACTCTCAATGATATCATTACCTGCTCTTATAGCCGATTGTTGCCACCTTTTTAACAGTGGGAGGCTGAAAATTTTAATAATAAGTTTGCTTATGGCTGCGGGATTGAAAAAGAGACCGTAGCCAACTAAAACCACCCATGTCAGAATTATACCGTAACCTATTGATGTAAAAAGAGTAAGCTCATTAAGAAATGATAATCCTGTACCCTGCAGAGTTGTTGTAAACAGAGCCTCCTTTCCAACGATCAGGAGTATCAAAGGGAGCATGATTACAAAGTAAAGTTCGTCAAGAAAAGAGGTGGCCAGAACAACCGCTGTGCTCCTCCCGACGGTCATTCCTTCTTTGTTGAGGAATACTACTGCCAGGGCTGTCCCTCCAACTGTGGATGGGGATACGGCTGAGGTGAATTCCCATAACATGATCACTCTGAAAGCCTGCTTCCAGGTCAGATCGTTATTTGACAGTATTCTTATTCTGATAATATATCCAAGATCCCTGAAAATCATACAAAGCCAGGCAATCAGGAGCCAGAAGACGGATTTCCAGGTAAAAAGCAGCTTACTTATTACCTCCATGTTTATCTCCTTAAAGATAAACCATGCAACAACTGCTAACCCTAGTATTATTGGCAGGATAATTTTGCCGGGTTTGAGTTTGCTAATGAGATGATAATGGCTGTCGGGAGTCATCAGATATTATGTTAACGGAAAGTAATTACTGCGACCATTTACTCGGTAGCCGATCCCAGCGATGCTTTTTCAGTTCTTTAATCAATTCCTTATCCAGTTGGCCCGAATCACTTGTTTTCATATTCATTAATGCATGAACGGGATTTCGCATTCCGGGTATTATTGTACTTACAGTTGACTCGCCCAGGATGAATCGGAGAGCCATCTCCGGCATTGTCATTCCTTCAGGGATCAATGGTTTCAAAGCATCTGCGTGCTCTACACTCGGGATAAGGTTTTCAGCAACAAAATAAGTGTTTCTCCAGTCACCGGCCGGCCATCTGCTTTCTTTTGTCAGAGTACCTGTCAACGAACCTTCATCGAAGGGAACACGGGCAATAATCCCAACATTCATCTCTCTGCAGGCAGGAAAAAGCTCATCTTCAGGGTTCTGGTCGAATATATTGTAAATGACCTGCACGCAATCTATAAGTCCGCTTCTTACTGCTTTCACCCCGTTCCATGGTTCCCAGCGGTTTATGCTGATCCCAATGGCTTTAAACAGCCCCTGTTCTTTTAGTTCAAGCATTTTCTTTATTCCCCGGTCATCTTCAAGCCAATGATCTTCCCAGGTGTGGAACTGCATGAGGTCAAATGAATCCAGTCCGGCATTCTTCAGACTTTTCTCAACATATTCCTGAATATGATCGGGAGGGAAACAGTCATTAAGGGAATGTTCTCTTTTGCTTGGCCACTGAAAGTTCTTCGGAGGCATTTTGGTAGCTGTGTATAACTTTTTGTCCTTGTTTGCTCTTACCAGCTCGCCCAGAAGTCCTTCACTCTTCCCCTTTCCATAGCCCCAGGCTGTGTCAAAGAAGTTGCATCCCATATCAGCTGCCAGCTGAAGTGAACGTAGAGACTCCTGGTCATTCGAGCCTGTCCATCCGGCCATGCCCCACATCCCGTAGCCTATCTCGCTAACCTGCCAGTTTGTTCTTCCTAATGATCTGTATTTCATGTGGATATGTTTAAATTATGCCTGGTAAAAAACTTCATAAATTTAGTGATTATTCTGATCGGTTTCATTAATCTTTAAAATAAGTTCCATTACACAACCTTACTAAAAGTAAATTGATTCAAGAAAAACATTAAAAAAGTTCGTAAAGCTTGCCGGAATCGAACCGGTAATAATGTGACTACCATGCGCAACTTTGGTTACTTTTTTTGGAGGAGCAAAAGAACCGGGGAAGGTTCTGCATGACGAGCTCGACGAAGTCAAAGTAACAATAAATTTAAAAAAGGGAATAGTAGCAGACAGCTTGTCAAAACAACCTGGTATGCAGGTCCTTATGAAAAGACTATAGAAGGTTCTGTAACGAAACATTACTATTATATCAGTTCACCTGACGGTCCTGTAGCATTAGCAATTCAGACCGGAGCCGGAACACCGGTTATTTATTATATTTGTAAAGATCATCTTGGTTCAATAACAGGTATTATGAATTCCAGTGGTGTTTTGCTTGAAGAATACAATTACGATCCATGGGGCAGAAGGCGTAATCAAACCAACTGGTCATATTCAAATGTGTCGGTACCAACTTACACAAA
>JFJP01027500.1_pt1 | contig 14412 bp, 15 predicted proteins | sample 431651 | NCBI WGS metagenome assembly JFJP01 (sample SAMN02602958, study PRJNA72255) | Microbial mat metagenome, whole genome shotgun sequencing project. | biome: fresh water; feature: sink hole; material: water; isolation source: purple microbial (photo- and chemosynthetic) mats found in... | reverse complement strand
TTTTGAAAACTCATAATATTTCAAAATTTATTAAAAAAATTGGGGCGTTACGGGAATCGAACCCGTGACCACCATGACCCGAACATGGTATCATACCACTAGACCAAACGCCCTGGGTACTTATAAAGTTCTTAACCTTAATTTATGGGCACTTATTTAAATCAAATAAACCTTTTTTTTGTTTAATTCGAATTTTTCGAAACTGAGATAAAAAGAAAATAAAAAATTCTGAACACAATTTTTTTTATTTCCCAATATTTTTAAATATGAGCGCCAAAAACGATCCACTCATCATTCCAAATGAAAGTCCATTTGTCATAATAAACCCAGTTGTTTCTTTTTCATCTTTGGTTCTCACTTGTTCAGGTCCCAAGATCATCACTGAACTTGTTGCATATCCATTGCTTAAAGCAAATAAGAACATATTTAAGAATGCAAACCAATTCGTGTTAATACCCCCAGCATCAGGTGAAGTCAAAATCACAATAAATGAAATATAGAACAAAAATCTCCCCATAATCAAAACAATAGTGCTTTCTTTATTATAAAACCTTCTAAAAGAACACAAATATTTTCCAATAGAATCTCCTACATTGTAGATAAAGACCAAAAGTGTGGACCCCCAAGCAGCATTAACACCAGAAATGTTTTTTTGTAAAGCTAAACCTGGAAATACCATAAAGGTTTGAACATATATCAACCAAACTAAAGCAGGCATTGGATGGATCTTTTTTAAGACTTCATGTATATGATTTCTCTTCTCAAAATGTTCAACTGTCTCAGTTTTCTCTGATTCATTTATATCAGTATTTTCAACAAGTTTTAGATGTTTTTCATGTTCTTCATGATCATTTTCTATACCCCCTGCAACGATCTGATCAATGATATTATCAGTATGAAGCATAGTTTTTTTCATAGATCTTGCTAAAACCTGTATACAAAACCTCGAATAGTAAAACACGCGATACACCGCAACAGTCAATAAAAGAAAGACTCCAGCCACTATACAATAGATAAGAGTACCTTCATACAAAACGTCATCATCATCAGCACCCATTATCGCCAGAACTATTAATCTAATACCACAAATCAGCACACCTCCAACCCCTGTCCCTGTAAAAAAATCATTGATACATGAATAACTTATCAAAGATGCAAATGCCACTGCACTTGATTGCATTAAACTAATAAAGCATCCTTCAATGAAAATCAAGAACAATTCCAAATAAAAACCAGACCCATTCGATAAATAATTTGCTTCTATGGGCAAAATGATCACCATGATCATTTGTCCTAGTAAACCTATGCTAATTCGAGTGTTTATTGAAGCGTATTTAGAAAGCTTGTGAATGAGGACATTGAGAAGATTTGAAGCTATGAACATTGGAATCGAGAAATAGAAACCAGCATCGTAACCATTGAATTTTCGCAGGAAGAAATCGAGACCGATCAGAATAGCGTTCCAGCCAATAAGAGAAGATATGCCTAGGAAAAAGAAGGTCAATCTTGCGTAGAGGGGCACATGCATTGGACCAATGTCGCTGTTGACAGAGAATCTGGGGTTTGCATTGAAAATGTTATTGGTTTTTGAAGTCATTGGATCTGGCTACCGATAAAGTTGAAAAAGTGCGCTTTTTTACTATTAATGTTTTTTGATTTAAGTTCAAATTTAAAGGATATGATATCAATCATAATGCAATACAAAATTTGAACATATTATATTTTTTTTAAAATTTTTTTTATTTTTTAAAAAAAAAACAGGAAATTTTTTTTTAACAAAATAAAAAAATAAAATTAAAGAAAAAATGAAATCAAAAGGCACAACACCAGTTCAAAGCAAAAAATCAAAGCTTGGTTTCATCTTTACACTGCAATTTTTCTTTAATATTTTCAATAGAGCCGATTGTCAGTAAAGAACAGCTCGTTAACTCAAAACTTGTCAATGAAAATATGAACTTTACCCCTGATCAAATCAATGAAATTTACGATGTGTTTGAATGTTTTGCGAACCCTTTAACCAAACGCTTGAAAATGAAAGACTTTGTCGAATCCTTGAAAATCTATGGCTATATCACAACCCAAAACCATATAATGAGAACCATGACATTAATTAATTCCGAAAATGAGGACCCCATTACATTTGAAGAATTTTTAACAAAACTTTCTGAAAAAATTGTAATATTTTTTTTTCATTTGATTCTTTATTAATACATAAATTATTGTATTTTTTCATATTTATTGTGTTTTTAAAGGGACACCCTTCATCCGTTCAAGGAAGAGAAGCTATTTTCAATATGATTGATGCAGAAAAAAAGGAATATATCACAATGGATGATTTAAAGAACTTAGCAGATCAGGTGGGGTTGAATCTGAATGAAAGGGATTTAAGAGAAATTTACCTCACGTTTAAAAAGAAGAAGGATAATGAGGGGAAGGATAGTGAGGGAATCACCTTTGATGAGTTTGAAAAGTATTTGGTTTCAAGGCAAAATATCGTTATTCCTACTTCGAAAAAAAGAATAACGGAGTTAAATTAAGGGAAATAGAGAGATTATTATTGATTTGATGAAGAAAAAATAAAAAAATACTTAGTTTTTTAAATAATAAAGGAGTTTTTAAAGATTGAAAAAATAATCAATAATTTTTTTTGTCATTTAATAGAAAAACTGACAAATGGAATATTTTTATGAAAAAGAACTAAATTCTGAAATGTCTATTTTTTTTTCAAATTTAATCACTTGCAATTTTTATCAATTGAAAAGAGAAAAAAAGACAAACACACATAAATTATTTATCAAAAAAACATGATTTTTCTCGAAAATCAGAGATTGATTCTCAAAAAAATACAAATAGAATGTTTTCAAAGCTTTCATCAGATTTTTAACTTCAGAAAAACCTCAATTTTTTAACAAAAACCTTCATAATTTGTTCCATTTTTTGATTCGCTCGACCATGTATTAATAGATGAATTTATTGACACATTTTTCCCTTTATCCGATCTATTCAAGGATGACCCAATCACTAATTCATTCCGAGATCCATTCATTTTTTCTTCATTTGATTTATCTAAGGTTCCATTTCTAATACTATCATCATTCTTCATAATATTGACAGTCCTTTCATTATCTTTCATGATGTTCAATGAGTCATCGAATGATTTATCTAATTGGATATTTAGAATTCTATCAGTAAATTTCCTAATACTCATTTCATTCTCTTTTTTTTCATCAGTTTCCTTAATTTCTTTAAGATAAACTCCTCCTTTTTTCAGGTTTTCAGCAATTGAAAGAGGTTTTAAATTTTCATATCTCCATATTTCTTGGTTTTTCGCTTTATTTTCCTTGATGGCATTGATGGGAATTATATGATCTAGATTCCATTTTATGCCATAAGTGTCTAAATTCATTCCAACAGCCATAGTTCTGAACATATATTCTTTGAAATTCTTTTTATTGCAGTTGAAAATCTCTTTGAAAGCTTTGGGATTCTCTGGGTTTTCTGATTTGTAACGGTTTTCGAGGTTATGCAGCATCAATTCAATGACGAGATTGTTCTTTGAGCTGAAGCCTTCTTCAAAAATGAGTTTATTATAAAATCTGCAATCAGAACGTAATTTAAATGGCAGATTTAATATCGAATATTTGCAATGATTCAAAGGAGTTTGTTCAGACATGAGACTTCTAGTGAAAAATTCTTGATTAAATTCAATGAATTTAGGGTTGATGTTCGCCAGTTTTTCATCATTTTGGTAGTTTTTATGGAAGAAATAAGGCCGCATGAAGTAATATTCATTGATTATATGTGAGAAAACATACGTTTGTTTAGAGTTTTCTTTTAATCGGAGAAGAAGTTCTTGTGTTTTGGCTTTTTTAACTTCGGAATTTATACAGCTGTATTTGATAATAACTCTTTCAAAGCTAGAATGCAATAAAGAAAATTTCTGTACAACAATATTCCTTTTATTATCTGAAATTTCTCCATTTAATTTCTTCTCACTATTGTTCAAAACAACATTATTGATATTCTTCGGATTCAATAAATAGCCTAAAATAGAATCGATATTCAACAAATTGACATATGACATATAGATAAAAGAATAGATCTTAAAAATCTTCATTCCCAAGGATTTCGCTCGAGAAACCTCGAATTTTTCCTGATCGAAATTTACAATTCTTTTCATTTTTGAATAAATATTCGTAAAAGCTTCGAATTCTTCTTCATTTTCTATTAAATCCGTCTCTTTTCGGTACAAGTTCTGTAGGAAAACGGCCCGCATTTCATAGATAAAACGGTCAGCTAATTTTTTCTTGTTGTTTTGATCTTCAATTTTATTCACATGGTCTTTGAATTCTAGCATCTCAACATCCAATTTCTTAAAGAAAGACTCATAAAGAACATTGTTTTCGCTGAATTCGCAATAACTTTCAATCCTTTTGATCTCTATAGCATCGATTTCTATCAAATAAAACAAAACATCTGATAAGATCGAATATCCGTTCAAATCATCAAAAGTGTTTTTTTTCATTTTGTAGTTAATTCGCAAATTATCATAGTCAAAATCACGAAATTCTAGCCAATTATTTGTCGGTAAAACAGGGAATTTCTTTAGAAAATCACTTTTATACTCTAAATCGCATTTAATTATACCAAAAAAACGATAAGGATTGCTTTTTTCTATTTTTCCTTTGTATTTTATTCTCAAATAGCTATTTCTTTTAGAAAAGTTCAAACTTTTTTGCTGTTCAGAAACTTCTAGGATTCTTTGTAGTAATTCGTTGATTTTTTCTGGGCCTTTCTCATGGATATTCTTGTCTATCGATTGGAAATTCATCATTCCAAGGAGGTTTATCGTTGTGAACATTGAACAATCATAAAGAAGATTCTTAGCTTTGAATTCACAAATTAAATCTTTCGGTTTTTCAAAACGTGAACGTTCGAAAATCTCATTCTTAAAAGAAAAAATAGCAGAATTATGAATAAAATTATCGTAGAAATCATTTATCGCAGAAAGTCGAGCGTTGTTGGAATTGTGGGAATCTAAGACTTTATTAAGAATTTCTGCAGAAAAACGCTTGAAAATGTAATCTTTTATGTCGAAAACCTCAGTATTTGGCAACTTTTTCATCAGAATCTCATAGAAATACTTCTTTTCTTTGAAATTCATTTGTTTCCAACACTCCAATCCTGGAAAAAATTGCGATAAAGTTTCTTCTGAAGGATTCTTAATAAATTCATTTGGTTTTTCAGAAGAAATCGTAGTGTTCAACGAAGAATATTCTTCTTTTTCTTCTTTTTCTTCTTTGAATTCTTCGGTTTTTTTGAATTCTTTGAGTTTTTTGTTCTTTTTTTCGTTTTTTATTGTTTGGTTTCTTGGTTTTCTGATCATTTTATACCCACGAATATGGTCTTTTTGACAAGTAAAATGCTTGAAACGAGGGAAAATATTCACATCATTGATCAAATCATCTTTCATTTTCTTCTCACGAGAGTCTTTCATCATTCTTTCTTTGCAAAGCCTGTAATGATTCGAAAAACTCTCCTCCAAAACGACTATTCTTGAACAATATATACAAATATACTCAGAAATCACATAATTCTGAAGGGTTTTCTCAGTTTCATCCATTATTTTTGAAGTTTCTATATCAAAAAATAAAATTTCGAGATCTTTTTTCTCAGAAGGAAAAACAATTAAAGGGCCAATACAAACGAAATTATTCTCTATAGAATTATCTATCGCATCAAAGAAATTATTTCCTTGTTTTTCTAATAGAAAAATTGCGAAATTCTTAGAAACTATGTTTTTCTCTTGGAAAATCGCGTTGATTCTCGCAATTTCTCCAATTTCTCCGTCTCCTTTGAATTTCTTCACAAAATCTTCTTTCGAATTAATTTTGGCGATTTCTTCGTTTTCCTCAACTTCTTTGATTTTATTCACAAAATTTTCTTTTATTTTAATTTTGGAAACTTCAAATTTTTTGAGGAAATTCAGTCTAGGTTCAATAGAACCCTTGAAGTTTTCAATAATTTTTTCAAGAAATTTCTTTCCATTCTTCTGAAGATTTAATAGATTTCTGAGTTTTATCTTATATCCTTTGATTTCTTTCAAGATCACATTAAATGGATTTTCAATAAATGAATGGAAATCCAATAAAGAAACGTGTATTTTCATTAAAACTTTCTCAAGCATTTGTGAATCCCAAATCATAAAACACTTCTTTTTTGGTAGCTTGATTTTGATTTCTTGTGGTTCTTCATCGAAAAAGACTTCAGTTTCAAGCGTTATTTTGATCAGAACTGGATAAAAAAGAAAATTATTGTTTAAAAAATTCTTGATATTTTGAAGGATTGCGTCAATTAGGATGTGGATTTGATTGGATGGGTAACATTCGGAGGGGTTTGAAGAGATTTCGGCATAGAAAAAATTTGGGGGTTTTGAGGTGTTTATCAAAAGTTTTTCAAGATTTGCGATCATAAAATTTTAATTTTTTTGTTAATAAAAATTTATAATTTTTTTGTTAATAAAAATTTATAATTTTTTTTCTCTCTCGATAAAATTGTGTTTTTATGTTTTTTTTATGTTTTTAAACCTAGAGATTGTGAAAAATAGTATTTTTCGAAAATTTGGTAAAATTTGATTTTGCGTTTTCATTGGTTTAATCAAGAAATTCTGAAAATTTTGTAAAATTTTTAAAGATCGATCTAAACTTGAGTATTTTGCTTTTCTCTCAAAATCTCGTTTTATTTTTATCAAAAACTCCCATTAAAAACATGAAATGGAATGGAAAAAACATAGTAATGTATATATTATTAAATTAAAAATTCTCTACTTCTCCTGCACTCTTTGCGAAAGCATCAGCTTGATTTTGTTTTTGATCTTCATCATCTTCATCTTCATATAAACAGTCGTCTGCCAGCTCACGCAAGAAATTGCTGATTTTAGATCTTTCTTCGTGAGAATGAACTTTTCATTATTTTTATGCAGTTTTATTGTAGTATTACCATTATTTGTCACCCAAGGGTGATTCTTTTATAAAAAAAGCAATAAAAGACCAAATTAACATACAAATAAACAAAAATTTACGTACAATAATAAAATAATGAAAAAAATATATAAAAAAACAAATAAATACCATGAGTTCTTGCAATTTGATTCTTTTTTTCGGGTCTTTTTCAAGGCATTTACTTATACAATCTTTCAAAGCCTCTGGGAGCTGTTCTTTAAAGCTTATCGTGTCATTTTTTATCTTAGCTCTTAATTTGACAAGATTTAGCTCGTAAAACGGCACTTTTCCATGAAGAAAATAGTATAGTGTTATTCCACATGCCCAAATATCTGATAAAAATCCTTCATACTCTTGGTCTTTTCGCAATTATAAAATAATTTAACATGAATTTTTGAAATTAATACTTTCCCAAGCTTCTGGACTCAAATATGCTTTTGTGCCGACAGTTGTTGACAAACTATCAGAACCGTTTTCTATAAGAAAAGAAACACCAAAATCTGCTAATTTCACGTGATCATCAGCAGAAATCAAAATGTTTTCAGGCTTGATATCTCTATGAATCACATGAACATGATTATGCACTAATAATAAATCATAAGTATTTTTGTTTATTTATGATAGATTTTTTACAGTAGTTTAATGCTGAAAGAAGCTGACTAAAGTATTCCCTGGCTTTGGATTCTGTTAGAAAATCAGGTGGTTTTTTCGTTGTGATTGAGAGTTCTTCAGACCAATAATTGCTGGAAAAAATTGCTCCTTTTTTCGAGTATTCCATGACGAGATAGAGTTTATCGTTCTCGAGATCATCAATTACTTCATAGAGCTTTATTATATTGGGATGATCCTTTTATTTTAATATATGTTTTATTTTATTTTATCGATTTTATTTTATTTTATTGAAAGATGAAGATTGGAAAAAATTTAAAAATATACCATTTTTTTCATTATAGCGATTTCTTTCTCTAAAAGAGAGAATGAAGAGGAGTTTTTTGAAACAAGTTTCTTTTTGAGTTGTTTTTTATTGACGATTTTTATTGCATAATATCGCTTATCTTTTTCACTTAATGCCAATTTCACTTTTCCAAAACTTCCCCTTTTTATATATTTTATACAAGTTTTTCTTATTTTTTAAATAAAATCTAAATGGCCACCTTCCCAATTGTTTTATAATTTTGTATTGATTTATCATCTTATTTCCTTCAGAATCCACTTTTTTTTCGGAATGTTTTGTCTCAGTAAACAGATTTCTTTCTTCAATTGCTTCTTTTTGAGAAGTTTTGTTTGTTTTAAACGATATTGGGATCTTTTTTGTGGAAGAAGTTTCTTTATATTGGCAATCTTCTAATAAATTGATCTGATGATTGCAATTGTAATCTGTTAATTGAAAGGATTTTCTTTCTTGTTTTCGGGCTAATTCAATCAAATTCACATTGTAAAATTTGGGGTTTATAGTGTTTGTGGTGAAATAAGTCTCTTCGACTTCTTCGAAAGAAAAACTAGGTTTTTCTTTCGAAATTGGGTTTGAATCGTGATGAAGATCGAATTTTTTATAAAAAGTCAGGGTAAAATCTTGAGATAAAAGTTCTTTTTGCTCAGGATGTTTTTTTGGATCTGATTTGCAAAGAAAAGGATTCTTCATTTCAAGAGGATTTTTAATTTTTTTGTTTCAGAGTGAAAATAAAGGAGTATTGAGTTTCAGTTTGGAAAATAATAAAATTAATGCTATTTTGTGATTTTTAAAAAAAAAAAAATTTTTTTTTTTTTTAATAAATTTTTTCTCGTAAAAATATTTTTTAACTTAGAAAACATGATTTTTTTATTTAATTTGATTCTTTATTCATACTTTTTGAATTTAAAAATATTTTTATTCTTGCAAGATTTTCAATAAAATTTCCTTTAAAAATAAATTAAAACATTGTAAAATAATTCAAGAAAAATTGTACTTGTTGTGGGATAGTTAAAATGTTTCCAATATTTATGGCATTTTTTATTTGCGGATTGGCATAAAACTCATTGAATTTCATCGCAAAATATTTCTCTTCATCATCACAAATTCCAGTTATATCCACCTTTTTTTATTATTTTTTCCTTTTAACCTATAAAAACACACTGAAAGAATACTTTGCTTTCATTGAGAAATGATAATCTCTGAAACCCAGAATTATTTCCTAAAATGACATTACCAGCCAAAGGTTTAGTTTCTTGGAAATCTAATTTGATTCGAGCTCTTACGTTTCTTCTATTGTGGATATTTTGCACTATTTCAACTAAAATTGCAGACCATAACTCTAATCCAAGATTTCCCATTGCAACAAATAACAGGTTTATCAATCCCAAAAACATAATTTTTCTCTCTCGACATCGACGAAGAGTGGTTTTTAAGACGACCAATTCGTTTTGCAAAAAGATTTTGAATAAACCGTTTGTTGTTTGCTCGCACTGAAAATAAATTTATTTTAGTCAATTTTTCTTTATAAAAGTTTAAATTTTTGATAAACCAAAAATTAAATTCTTTCTTTTTAAAATAATATGAATATTCATTTTTTTGAAAAGCAAAACACCTCAATATTTTTCGAAATTAAAAAATAAATCCTTCTATATAATTAAAAAAATATTCGATTTTAACCTGTGCTACAAAAGATTGTGGTTCATATTTGAGCATACATTCACAGATAAAAATGAACATATCTTTTATGAAAGTAGGTCTTGAGACTTCCTGTTTTTTATTTGATAAGGGGTCGAAGGGAGCAGCTTGTGATTTCAGCTGATTGTAAAACGAAAAAATGCTTTGGAAGATGTAATTAAACCATCCACTGCTGACCAAAGAGTTCCAATCAAACAATTGTAAAATAGCTCGGCTGATATTAAAGAATAAAGCTTCTTGTTGATTTCCAAGCAACTGAATAAAAAATTAAAAAAATAAATGAATAGAAAAGAATAATATTCAACAAATATCAAAATTTTTTGAAGATCTGCTGCTGTTTCAATGACTTTTTGTGGGAATTTTTTCACAAAGGTTTCTAGATAAAGACAATAAGCTGGAAAGATCGCTACATTATCATTGATCCAATTTTTTATATCAAGAATTGATGCATAAATGATCGAATAAGTTTCTTTTAATAGATTCGTTGGGCTAGACTGCACTATCAACGCATATATTTGTAGGACAAAACCCAATAAATCTGACATATTCTTATTAAAAACGTTATTTAAATGAGGAACGATATAATTTTCTATCATTTCTAATGAATTTGAGCTTGACTAAATCGAAAAAATATAAAGAAAAACTATAATTCTTCATAAAAAACTTTGCAAGAATAATAGATTAAAGTCCCCAAAGACTCAAAAATCAAATAAGAGCTTTGAAAAGTATAGCCTTTGATCATTTTATCCAATTGATTCTGATATAAATCTGCAAAAGGACCAATATAATTGGCAGTTGTATCTGTTAAGGTTCGGATAATAATAAGCAGAGATTTCAATAAGTAATTATTGATTTCTTGGTTTTTGCCAGTTTGATAGATATTTTGCAAAATTTCTTGGATTTGAGGCTGGACATTATCTTTATTGAAATAATTTTTCATAACAGTAAGCATTTTAAAATCTCCTTCTCTTAAATCAATGATTGATTCGATAGTATAATAAACTATTGAAATAAGAGTTTCATTCTTGGTTTTTAGGAAAAATGAAATTATTTTTGCAAGCTCTATTAAGGTGTTTTTTTCTAAATAAATCCGGAAATAGAAGACAAATCTCAGAAGGTAAGATAAATGCAAGGGGTTATATTTATCTTCTATGTTAATTATCTAAATTTTAAAAAGAATTTTATTAATTTTTTTGATTTTTTTTTAACTTTTTTTAATGTGAGATCCTGAAAAATTTCGAAAAAATAGCTTGAAATCAGATTATTGAAGATAAAAAGAATCATTTCATTTTGAACCGTAATTTCAGTTACTCCATCTTTTTAGAAAAATAGCCAATTGCAATAAAATCAAAAAATTTAAATAAAATTTGAGCAAAAAGAATTTTATAAATAAAATTTTATAATAATTTTGAAACCTTTTGGTCGAAAACAAATAGCTGCCCCATCACAGAATAAATTAATGATGGTTATTTCAGTTTCCAGATTTTTTTCCCCGGTTTTCAAGCATTCAATGTAAGAAAGACTGAATATATATTGCAAATAAATAAAAGATTTTATTCACATATCATAAACAAAAGATTTTATTAGTCAAAAAAAATATTATTATTTTTAATAGTAAGATGAAAATTTACAAAACCTTGAAGTTTGTAAAATTTCATTTACTCCAGCTTTGTAATATTTTGAAAGGTTTCTCATCAACTCAACAGTCACGCTTCTTCTCGAGCTTAACTCCCCATTATTATTAAAATAGATATCAATGAAATTTTCAGGTTCTTCTTTGAAAAGAATTTGATCCTTTTCTGATTTTCAAATAAAATTAGATTCTTTTTTCTTTTTTTTAATTCTATTTACTTGAAACTTTTAAATTCGGGATGATCAAAGTATTGATCAACATAGAGAGGTTGCTTGAGAAGAAAGCTGATAAACTAGGCCATAAAATGAGACTTTTGAAATATTTCAATGCATTTAAAATAAAATATTCCAAATTTCTTGTGAAAAATTGCTGATCAAACTTTCAAATTCCTCTCTGTATTTTGTAGCGTAAAGCAAAATTGACCGCATCGCTTCGCCTTTGCATTTGAATAAAAGAACATCATCTCCTAGGATTTTTTCTTTCTCTAATTTAAGCACTTGGGCTAAGAGTCCCATCCAATAATTCAGGTTATTTTCAAAATTTGGATGCAAATCCTAAAAAAATTAAAAAAATCGTCAAACAAAACTATAAAAAACCTGAAAATTAAGACAGTAAAATATTTTCAAACAAGTTTTCAACAATTTCAAATTGTTCATATTTTCCTCGCTTTTCATTTGTGTATTACATAGTTTTGTGATCAAAATCTGTACATAATTAAGAAAAATATCGTGGTTCTCATCACAAACCAATATGATTTCTTCATACAACGGGTCACTTCTCTCTGAATATTCATATCTATTATAAAATAAAATATATATTGTCTTATTATTAACAAACTTTTTGAAAATTTTTAGAAGTGTTTTCAAAACAACGTGTTCTTTTTCATACATATTGCTATCTCCTTTAAGAAAACTCGCCAAAGAATGAGCTAAAATCTTCCATCTTTCAGGGAATTCTTTTTTAGACAAAAAATAAATAGCTTCTGCTATTTGTAAGGCTATTTTATAAGTTGTAGAAAGCATAGCTTGAATTATATTAGCCTTCACAGTTTCCATCACATTTTGAAGACAGGCTATATCATAATCACCTAGTTTCTAAAGAAGTTTTTTATTAAAAAAGGTAAATTTATTGCATTGAATTTACATCATATCTTTCACACCATTTTTTTAATTCAATGCTCGATCTTAAAGAAATATCAAAATTATTTTGATTCATTATTAATTGGATTAATGTTAGGGGATAAGATGGATCATTTTCTAAGTGATTCAGTGATTGCTCGCCTTGTTTTCGTTTAATGGGGTCTGGCAATGAACAATTGTGAAAAGCGGAGGTGATCATTTGTAAGAGTTCAGCTTGAGATTTTCCTTCAAATGAGAAATTCATTTTTTTTTTAATTTTGTTTGAGTTTTTTTTTAAAAAATCCGCTCTAATTTATTTCTAGATATATTTTATTTAAAAAAATTAAACTTCAAATCTGCTTTTTGAGTGAATTTTAAGCAAAATAATAATGTTTTTTTTTTTTTTTAGTTTCTGCAACAACATTTTCATTATTATCTTTATGAGAAATGCAAGAAATGCCTTTCAACAGTGAAAACACTACTCAAGACTCAAGTCCAATCTCTCTCACAGCAAGCAGTTCAGCAATATGAAGAAGAAATCAATTATTTGGCAAAGATCCCAGAGATGCAAAATAAAGCCACAGAGCTTTTGAAGAAGGAAGAAGCACATTTGGTAACTTTGAAGCACACTTTGGCAAGACATAAGTTTAGCATATGTCCCTGTATTGTCACCAATACTAATAGCTCTTATATCATTGAAACGATGTCAGAAATCAATTAAAGAGCAAATTGTGCAAGATCATTAGAAGAAGATTGAGAGTGCAAAATTATAAAATGACGAATATGATAAAAGATTGAAGGAACTGATTTTGAATGATTTTTTCGAACTGGCGGGAAAAAGCAAAGTCTGAGGAAGTTTTTTGCAAGCGTCACAAGTTGCACAGATAGATTCCCATAAAGGTTTAATTTTAGGGCCTGATGGAGGAAGTGGGCAATTGAAATCCAACTTTAAGAAAAAGTTAAGAAGGGATGTGAATTTGAACCCAATGCTGAAAAAAATTGTTCAAAAATTGAGCTCGTTTTTTTTTAATTTAATTTGGAAAACAAAGAAAGGATAAATTTTTATTTTTTTTTAGTGAAAAATATAATAAAAAAAAAATTTTGGAAAAAAATTAGGGAAATTAAAACTTTTAAAAAATTATTTCAACAAAAAACTGAAATAAAATTTTAATTTTTTTTCAAAAAAAACTTCCACCTAAAAAAATACAAATCATATTTAAGTGAAAGAAGAGATCCTCTCAAATTTATTTTTAAATTCAAAGTTGGATTAGAAGAGGGAATAAAAAAAATTTTCGCAATTTTGTATAAAAAAAAATTATAAATTTTTTTTTAAATCCAGAGAAACTCTTAAATTATAGAACTCATCTGAATTCAGATGAGATCATAAAAATAATACCTCATGAGTTGGGATAAAAACTTTAAAAGGCAAATGAAATTTTATATCTTTTAACTTTTTCAAAAGAAAAGAAAAACATCCAACATCCAAACAACCATTTTTTTTGATTTTTATTAAAAATGAATCAAGGTCTAAACTTTCTTTTTTTTATATGCTGTGCTCTAGTGTTACTTCCTCAACAAGTTGAGCCGAAATCCTGCATATGTGGGAAGATTTTTAACCCAGTTTGCACAAGGAAGGGCAATGATACCATGATCACGATTCCAAACGAATGTGAGGCTAACTGCCAAAACCTTACCATCATTTATAAAGGTAAATGCTTCAATTCTAATAAGTCCAACAATTCAAGACAAAATGAAAATGCTCACAACAAAAATCATTCAAACAGCTCATCATCGAACAATTCCAATGCTTCAAGAAGACCAAATAAAGATGCTCAAAACAAAAATCAATCAAACCATTCTTCTAATGCTTCAAAAAGACAAAATGAAAATGCTCACAACAAAAATCATTCAAACAGCTCATCATCGACCAATTCCAATGCTTCAAGAAGACCAAATAAAGATGCTCAAAACAAAAATCAATCAAATCACTCTTCTAATGCTTCAAAAAGACAA
>JFJP01034804.1_pt1 | contig 14415 bp, 11 predicted proteins | sample 431651 | NCBI WGS metagenome assembly JFJP01 (sample SAMN02602958, study PRJNA72255) | Microbial mat metagenome, whole genome shotgun sequencing project. | biome: fresh water; feature: sink hole; material: water; isolation source: purple microbial (photo- and chemosynthetic) mats found in... | reverse complement strand
CACTCGTTTTCTACGCAGTGTCGAGTGCCAGGGCAACCGTCGTGCCTGGCGTCCGCTCAAAACTGGAAGCGTCGTTCGGCAACAGGGCAGAAGCGGTGTTTGCATGGTTTGACCGGCAACTTGCCCTGCGCTGGCCAGGTACTAACTGACCACTGCTAACCGAACAGGGTTAGGTCAAAGGTTCAACATCGGCAGGTTCATCCAAAACGGATACCTGTGCCGCTGCAAGCGCCGGACTGGCGATGACCGGTGCAGGAACCGGCGAAATGGATGCAACCGCGTCGGCTGGTTTGACAAAGGAGAAATTTTTCATTATCCGGACAAATGTCTCGGTTTTTCTGCGGCCTTCCTGGAGGCTGGCTATTATTTCTTTATTGCGCAATCCGCCCAGGCTGCGGATGTTCGTGACCAGATCCGGGCTTGGCCGCTTGTAATCCGACAGCAAATCACCAAGGGTTTCTGACAGCATCTGGAATATGCCCGTTTCGTCCTCGCAAATTTCCCTGGCTTTGTAATTTATCTCGTCTACTATTTTACCAAGGAACGGCATGATGTCCTTGCCGTGCCTCATTTCTTCCACGTACCGTTTTACCGCTGTCACGCTGACGCGACCGCCACCCTTCAGGCTTTCCTCGAATGCTGCAACCCTGCCGCCGGTGCGATCGCACTGGTACAGAATATTGGCGAGGCTGTTCTGGAAATTCTTGTTGTCAAAATATCCTTCCACGAGAATCTTTTTGACTGTCTCTTTTATCTGGCTCTCGAATACTCCAATGACGAAAGTCTTGAGGATACCCAGAGGTTTTACATGGGTAAAGCCATTGGGGCTCTCGCGCCGCAGGTAGGAATCCACCTCGTCGTTGTACCCCTCGAGCATGAGGACTTCGGTACCTCCAAACAGCTCGCTTATATCCATGGAGACGGCGCTTTCGTGGCGCTCGCGCAATAGCCGTTCCCGGTCGCGCTCGTATTGGGTAACGAGCCTTTTCCTGTACTGGTCTATGTAATCCGTACGTTCACGGCGGATATCGGGTTCGTGTGCGGCGTCACGCTTTGAAAGACGTATCAATGCCAGCAGGTTGTCGCTTGAAAGCCGGTACGAGAGTATCTTGTTGAGCGTGACAAAAAGTTTATGAATCTTGTTGGCCTGGCTTGCGGCGGTAGCCGGCGCGTGGCGCTCGAAAACGCGCATGACCTTGCCGTAGAGCGGTTCGGAAAACGAAAATCCAACCAGAAGGTAGTAGGCGTCTATCAATTCAGGCAGTATCTGTTCGCCTTCGCAGGGATGGAAATCCGGTCTGTAACGCGAATCGTCGATACTTGCGCCGGGGTCAAAAAACCCGAGCATGCGTTCCCAGTCATGCCTGCAAACTTCTATGAAGCGTTCTACTTCGTACAGGTCTATGTTGAGTGTACCGCTGCTGATGGTATCAAGGCTTTGCAGGAAGCGCTGCATGTCACGGCCTATCGCCTCCATTTCCTCGGTATCCTTGACCGCGTTCTCCATTCTGGCTTTCATGCCGTCGTAGACAAAGCTGCCTTTCTTGGCAAGTTCTGCCGGAGGCAATTCAAGATCAATGAGGTAATCCAGGTAGCGGCGAGAAACCCGGAGATCAGGATGTGCCAGGGTTCTGTCTGCCAGATCCATCAACGGCTTGAGGGCCTGGCAGAACAGGTAGAGGTCCTGGGCAAAGCCTGGGGTGACTACATTGTTCTTGAACCGGTAATACGGTGGTTTGATGTGCGAGATAACAGAATATACACGCTTCAATTCTCCCCGCGCACCTACGTTATAACCAAGCAGACTGCGGAAGAAATCGAGTATTGCCTCAAAGAATCCCATGGTGCTCCATTCTAAGGCAGTACTCCCAAGTGGGCAAGCCTAAAGAGGAGCTTTCCAGGCTCTTCCAGACTCCATGAAGCCATGAGCCCCGGAATCGTTGAAATTGGATATGTGGTAGTCCATTGATACTCCATGACCGGAAAAAAGCGACTGATGCGCGTATACCGGCGCAGAAGCTGCCACGGCCAAGGCAAGCGCGTCCGACGGCCTGACATCGCGGGTCCAGTTACGCAGGCCCTTGCCGTATTCGAGCCTGGCCAGGAAGCCGTCTTCTTCCGCACCGTACAAACCGTATAGTTCAACCCGCTTGATGGATAAACCCTGTTCCTTGAATACCTGTGCGATGAGCTCGTGCGTCATTGGCCGCGGAGTGGAAATTCCTTCAAGTTCCATCAGTATGGCGCCAGCCTCTGCTGCGCCTACCGTAACAGCAAAGTCACGGCCGCCATCCACTTCCTCAAGGATTACTACCGGAGCCGCGTCTTCTGATGGAATAGCCACGCCTTTTACGTGGACATGCAACATTTCTTCCCGCATGGAAAGAAGTATAGTACAAAATTACTTGAATTCATGTCTGAATATCCAATTCCTTGACTACAGCCTTGGCACACGAGTACACTTCCAGAACAATATGCGTCGAAAACCACATTTTTTCATATTCTCCGGCATTGAGCTGGCAAGATTTTTTGCCCTTGCAACGATTGCAGGCTGGTTTGCCATAGCAAGCCCTGGTGCAGCTCCCGTGCTCCGTCTGGTCACGGCTCCCAACGTGCTGTTCGTGGTGGCCTTCATTTTTATGGGAATCGATTCCGTCCGTTACGAATCCTACCGCCCCCTCATAATTACCGGCAAACTGGTGGCAGTATTATCCGCGGCGCTCTTGTTGCCGCAGTTGACAAGCCAGGATACAGCAATTGAATTTGGTGCAACAGTCCTGTATGTGGTTATCGGGATTCTTGTTTGGGATATTGGCAGCACAGCCTACTTGCTGTTCTATCGACGGGAACGTGCTTCCGTACCTGTGACTGCGATTGAACCCGATGCGCATGCCGAACCCGAACGGGTGGAGATGGAATAGCATGCGCATCATACCGATAGCCAGCGGAAAGGGCGGCGTAGGCAAGTCTCTTGTTGCAGCCAACCTGTCCATAGCCCTGGCCCAGGCGGGCAAGCGTGTCGTGCTGGTTGACCTCGACCTTGGCGCGTCAAACCTTCACCTTATCCTGGGTTTTTCAATGGGAAAACACGGGCTGGGCACCTGGCTCTCCGGCGCAAAAATACGTTTTGAAGAGCTAATTTATGAAACGGATTATCCCAACCTCAGGTTCATCCCTGGCGATGCCGAAATTCCGGGTCTTGCCAATATCGCCTTCAGGCAAAAGACACAGCTGGCCAGGCATCTGATAGCCATTGAAGATGCCGACTATCTGGTGCTGGATCTGGGCGCCGGCACAGGTGCCAATATACTTGATTTTTTTCTTTTGTCTGGCAGGGGACTGGTCGTTACCGCGCCTACTCTGACCGCTACACTCAACGCGTACCTGTTCCTCAAAAACGCGGTGTTCAGGCTTATGTGGGACAGCTTCAAGCCAAAATCTCGAGCGAGGGCAGTACTCGAGTCACTTAAAAAAGATGGCGCTTCGCTGCAGCGGGCCTACATTCCGGAGATACTGGGCAGGATTTCAGAAGCCGACCCGGCAAGCCGGGCCGCTTTCGACCTGCGCATGTCAAAATTCTCGCCGCGCCTCATCCTGAATATGCTCGAGGATCCAAAGGATGCGGAAAAGGCCCAGAAAATCAGGCGCTCGTGCAGGGAATACCTGGGCATGGACCTGGAGCATCTGGGCATTATCTACCGCGACGACCTGCAGGACGTAGCGCTGGGTAGCAGGATTCCGATAATCCGTTACAAACCGCAGTCGGTATTGTCGCAGGCAATCTACCGGATCGCAGACAAGATAATCTCCTCCGAGAATGAAGAAGAGGAATTCCTGGATCCCGAGTATCTTGATGACAGTTATGGCGCGGCCGACACCGAGGCTGTGGCTGACTTTGAAGCAAAAATGGATTACGTGGAAGAACTTTTATCAAGCGGAGCGTTGACGCAGGGAGACCTGGTGGAAACGGTACGCATGCAGCAGTACGAAATGACCCAGCTGCGCAAGGAAAACCAGTTTCTGAAAGCCAAGATGGCCAAAGCACTCGTACAGGGATTCAAGGTATAGGGTAGAGTGATGGCAGGCGCTACAGCACGCGGAGAAGTAAGACTGCTCATAGACCAGCTTGGGCTGGAGGCATCCTTTTCTTTTTCTCCCAACCCTGAAGGTACGGAATGGGCCGCGGAGGGCCTTGCCAAAATGCTCGCCGAGGCCGGTGTCATCGGGGTGGCCGCCAGGCGGCTGGAAGAAATCGTCCAGTCATGCGCCAAATCAAAGACAGCCATAAAAGAACTTGCCGCCAGAGGACAAGCGCCTGAAACCGGGCTACCCGAGGATGCAACGTGGGCTGACCTGACAACACCTCCGGAGTTCCAGGCTTTTGAAGCCAGCGCTATAGCGGAAGCCTCCCCACCCGAACTTTTCCGCATCCGTGTAGAAAAAATCGCCCGGGAAAGGATCGTCAAAAAACCTGGAGCGCTGCCCTTCCTGCCGCAGAAGCAGGAAAAAGTTGTCGAGTACGAAAAAGTAGAGATACGCGATCCCATCGCCGTCGACAAGATGGTCAGAAAGTCGTTCTGGGCGCCAAAAGGCAGCGCCGTGGCAAAACTATCGGCGGCAAGGCCCGGCAAGGCTGGAAAGAACGTCTACGGTAAACCCATACCGCCTGAACAAGAAGACGACGCAAGTTTCCACCTGGGTTCAGGTTTATCCAAGGGCAAGGGCGAAATCATTGCCGAAGATTCCGGCTTTGTGCGCATAGGCAGCCGCTGGGCGGACCTTATTCCATTCCGGGCCGGCTCGTATGAAATCAGGCTCTCCGATGACTCTTCAACGGTCTTGCTCAATTACAATCCAGGCGATACCAGGCTGCCGCCGCCGGATGCAGCGGTCATTCTTCAGGAAGCGGTGGCGCTTGGCCAACCCGTCGATCATCTGCTTACTCTAGAAGAGGCAGCCTCGGCGTTGCTGAAATCGACGCGGAGCGGGCAGGCACTGACGGATTTCAGCCTTTCTGGTGACCGCGATGCGGTGGCTCGGGTCGATGTGACACCCGATGGGCTCAAGGCTACACTGAGCATCATGAAAGGCCGCGGGCGGGGCAAACCACTGGAACTTCCGATGGTAAGCGCTGCACTTGCCGGCCAGCGCCTCAAAGGCGTCAAGGTCGACAAACTAAAAGCAGATGTCATAGCATTTTACAAGAGCAAGGATACCGAACTTCTGGATTACCCTCTTGCAGAAGGCAAGGATCCGGTCAAGGGCAAAGACAGGACGCTGGTTTTTGGTGTGGCATTCCTCCCTGAAGCGCAGGTAAAAGAATACCTGGCTATTGCCGCTGCTGCGCCTGCCCTTGGCCGCTTTGCCAAAAACCTTGATGAATTTCCACTCGATGTTGCCGACAGGGTGGCATTGGTCAAGAAAGACCAGGACATCGGCCGTTTCAGCCCGCCTTCCCCGGGACAGAACGGTGCTGATGTGTACGGTACTGTTATTCCGGCTTCACCTGGCAACGATCCTGACCTTAAAACCTACGAAAATTTGAAGGTATCGCCTGAATCGATAGTGAGCGAGGATGACGGACTTTTGCTGGTGGCCGAGCGTGATGGAAAAACGCTCGCCAGGGTACTGCCGTACCGGGACGCGAAGGTTTCCGTAAATGTTGCAAAGGATGCCATGTCGGCCACGGTCGATGTTGAACGGAATTATGGCCTGGGACGAGAATTGACTCTTGACTATGCACAGGAAGCGTTGAAACAGGCGGGCGTTGTATCAGGCATCGACCTCAAGGAATTTTCAGCGGCGCTTGCCGATGCCCGCGATGGAAAGGCGGCGAACGGCCGCGTTATCGCAGTGGGCAAAGAACCGGTGCCTGCAGGCGGTTACCGGCTTCAGTGGATCGTGCGGATAGCAAGCGGAGCAGCGCTCACTCTGCGGGATGATGGCTCGGCCGATTATAAAAACCAGGACAGGTCGACCATTGTCGTGACAGGTCAACCCCTCCTGGAATTGCTGGCCATAGGGGTGGAGGGTCAGGACGGGCTCGATGTGCTGGGTGGCGTCATACCGGCACCCAAGGATCCAAGGGTTGTAGAGCCACCTTCCTTCGACGAGAGCATTATCGAGGAGAAACTTGAAAACGGCGACCGTGTACTCAAAGCCGGCCGCAACGGAGACCTTCACTTCGAGAAGAACCGGCTCTTCATAGACCTTGCGCAGAAGATTGCCGGTGATGTGGGGCCAGCTACCGGCAACATAAAATTCCCCGGTCCCGTAGTAGTGGCCGGAACGGTTCTGACCGGTTATGCGATCATTGCCGGTGGCGATATTACGATAACAGGCGCGATCGAGGCTGCGCTGGTATCTGCCGATGGCGCAATACGGGTTACCGAGGGCATCAAGGGCGCAAAGCGTGGCACGGTAAGGGCGCGTACCACCATCGAAGCCTCATTCGCGGAGCAGGCGATGCTCCTTGCGGTGGAAGATATCACCCTCAAGAGTGCCGCCTTGCTGTGCAATATCAAGACAAACGGCAAGCTCGTCCTGCAGGGAGACAAAGGCCACCTCTACGGAGGCGTCTGCCGCGCGCGCAAAGGCATGGAAGTGCACAACCTGGGCTCCGAGAATGGCGCAAAAACGCAGGTTTCATTCGGGCAGGATTACCTCGTCAAGGACTCCATAGAAAGCGAAGAACGCGAAATCGAGAAGGTCAAGTCAATGGTGCTGATGGCTGACCGGAAGATGCGTGAGCTTGAAAAAGAAGGCAAGAACCTGGACGCCATCAGGCAGGAAAAGCTGCGGCTCATAAAAATCCTCGAGAAGCGGTCATTGCGGATATTCGAGCTCAGGGAAAAATTCGAAGAACATTTCCCCGGCGAGATAGTCGTCAGGGGTTCCGCCTTCGCGGGCGTAGTCATCGAGAGCCACAACCGCTTCCATGAAGTAAGACAAACAAAGCAAAAAGTAGTATTCTCGTTCGATCCACAGCTGGGCCGCATCGTCGAGCGCCCGCTCAAGTAAGCGCCTGGAGGTAACCATGCTCGCCGCAATCCAGTTTCCCTCGTGGATCCATCCCGAGATTTTACCCTTTTTCCCGCAGTTTCCGCTCAGGTGGTACGGGCTCATGTACCTCGTGGCGTTTGGCGTCACATACCTCCTTTTTAAATTGCAGGTAAAACAGAAAAAACTTGATTATTCCGACGATGACATCTCCGGCTTTTTCCTGTCCGGCATCGTGGGGCTCATACTCGGGGCGCGGCTGTTTGGCACGCTGCTCTACGATCCAACGGGAATCTACTGGGCAAAGCCCTGGCTTATCTTCTGGCCGTTCGGTGCTGGCGGCCAGTTTACGGGTTTCATGGGCATGTCGTTCCATGGCGGTCTTATTGGTGCGGTCGTTGGCTTTACCATCAACGCCAGGCTTCACAAGCTTGACATACTCAAATGGGGCGACATGATTGTCGTCTCCATACCCCTTGGATACACCTTTGGACGGCTGGGCAATTTTATAAACGGGGAGCTGTGGGGCAAAGTAAGCGCTGCTCCCTGGGCGATGATTTTCCCCGGCGCAAAACGATTTCCAACCAACGCTGCCTGGGTTCAGGACATAGCCGCCCAGGCGGGGCTGACACTCGACGGAGCGCTCATCAACCTGCCCCGGCACCCATCCCAGCTGTACGAAGCCCTTTTTGAAGGCATCATCCTGTGGCTGTTCATGTGGTTCATAGTAAAACCGCGCATACCCTTCAAGGGCTTTGCCATAGGCGCGTACATCACCGGCTACGGCCTCGTACGTTTCGTAATAGAATATTTCAGGGAGCCGGACGCTGAACTCGGATACATCATCAAGCTGGGTGACCCCAACGCGTCCATCCACCTGTTTACAACGCCGCTCAATTTCTCCATGGGACAGATACTGTGTTTCATCATGATAGTGGGCGGACTGGGCTTCATCGCGCTACGCGCTTTGATGAACAAAAAACACACATCACTCCTGGCGGCGGCAGAAGCTGAAAAACAAAAGACAAGAAATGCCGCAAAAAAACTCAGAAGAAAATAGAGCAGGCAGCGCTGCAACAAAACAGGTATGTTTCAGACTGCTACCTGCATGACGATCAGGGCAAGCATACCTGCCACGATCGTCAACAGCGTGTTTTTTGAAAACCAGGCTACCACGATTGCGAAGACACCCGACAACAGCCGAATATTGTCGAAGCCCAGGGCAAGCTGTCCGCCGCGGTAAAACAGTTCAGGAAATATAATGGCGGACAGAACGGCCGGTGGCACATAATGCAGTGACTTGCGTATGGTAGGCGGAATCTCGAATTTACCAAACAGAAAGATGAGCAGGAAACGTATTGAAAACGTTATCAAGCCGCCCAGTATCATTATTAGCCAGATGTTCATTTTTTGCCCTCCAGCGCCGTTCCAACAACAATGCCGGTGAGCGCGGCCAGAATCAATCCGAGCTTGAACGGCAAACTGTACGCAAACAGGGCCACCAGCCCCGCGCTCAACGCTGCACCTATCATCGGGCGGTTGGCGAGTGAAGGCACGACCATCGCTATAAAAGTAAGCGGCAGCGCAAAATCAAGCGGCCACTCCGCTGGAATAGCGGTACCAAGGAATATGCCCAGGGCAGTGCTCACCTGCCAGGTTGACCAGAGGGCAAGCCCCGCGCCCAGCAAAAACCAGTGGCTCGCCGCTTGTACTCCCGTGCGTTCGTACTCAAGCACGGTTGGCGCGTACGCCTCGTCGGTTAAAAGGTACGAAAGCGATATCTTCCAGCCCGGCGACAGATGCTTCAGGTACGGTGCAAGCGATGCGCTGTACAGCATGTGCCGCAGGTTGACCACGGCTATCGTCAAGAGGATAACCAGAGCCGGCGCAGCTTCACGCACCAGCTGAGCCGTAACAAACTGGGCTGAACCGGCAAATAGTATCGATGACATCATCTGGGCTGCCGCTTTTGAAAGACCGGCGTCCAGTGCAAGGGCTCCATAGATCATGCCAAAGGGGAAAACCCCCACCAACAGTGGAAATTCGGCGCGTACTCCGGCCCAGAAAATCTTTTTGGCTTCACTCATGGCAACTCCCGTCTGCTGCCGCGAAGCTTACGGAAAATACGCCTTCAAGGCAACCGCCCAGGATGGATACCCATTTCATCAAAACGCATTTTTGTGTATGAATGATGCCCATGAAAATTGGCTTGATTTCAGACCTCCACGTCGATGAATCACCGGATGGTGTGATAATTGCTGCTTTGGCTGACTCGGCGAAGCAGCATGGAGCCGAACTACTGCTCATACCCGGCGATTTTACAGGCAGCTGGCGGACCAGCCTGGATGCAATCAACCGGATAGAAGATACAAGCGGGTTGCGAGTCCTCTTTGTCCCCGGAAACCATGATCTTTGGAACAAGATGCACCCCGAAGAAACCCCGGAACTGGCCCAGGAAAAACTTGCCGCGCATCCGGGCTGCCTTTCCGGCAGGACCGTAACGATACAGGGCTGGAACTTTGTAGGTGAGACTGGTTGGTACGATGAAACCCTTACGGAGGGCCGGTATACAGCCCCGGATATTGCCAGGATGAACTTTGGCGGCCGTACCTGGCAGGATTCTCTCTTTACCCGGTGGACTGTACCGATGCTTGAAAAGACAGAAGCGTACCTGAAAGCACTTGAAACAAGGCTGGCTGGCCTCGATCCACGACTGACCATTGCATTGACCCACGTCATTCCACGGCTTGAATTTTCAGTGCAGCCACCGGAGGGCATCTGGACGTACTTCAACGGGCTGCTTGGCTCGGCGCGGTACGGGAGCATGTTGGTAAAAGCCGGTGTACGGGCCGCGGTATTCGGCCACGTGCACTACCGCAAGCGGCTTGTTGCCGATGGCGTGGAATGGATATGCCCCTGCCTGGGCACACCGGATGAATGGACAAGCAAAGATGCCGCAACCGAGGTCAATGCGGCTTTTACGCTACTGGAATTATGATCCTCTGCCGGGTAGTTTACCCGCAATGCCCGTGAGTGTTATCGTCAACGGCAGTCTGTAGTTTCAAGAGCATTAACCGGAGCCTATCATGCACATTTTATTCGTAAGTCAATCAGCGGCCAATCTGGAATCCTTTCCCGGCTGCGTTCTGGACCGGGCAGGGTCGGCATCCTTCGAGGGTTCCGTCATCATCGCGATCGACAGCCTGGAACCCCGTCCCTCAACCTTGCAGCAGTTCGGGTCAGCAGCAAAGCCAGTAGAAATCTCGACATTTCTCTCCAAGGACAAGGGCGGGGATATCGACATCCAGGCTTCAAAAAAAGCTTGCGCAAAACTTGTACCAACATTGCCATCATTAACAATAACCCTCTGCTCCATGGAAGAATCCACGGTTCTCGCGCTATGCATGGGCGCAGGCCTTGAAGTCTATACCGGTTCACGGGGCGCATTCCAGGCTGACCCCGACATGGTTCCCGAAGCACGAGAACTGGCATGCCTTTCATTTGAAGAAGCCGTTGAACTGTCCCATTTTGAGAAGGCGGGGATAGATCCGGCTATAGTGGCTACGCTGGCGCGATACCGAATTCCCGCAACCATCAACGCAATCGGTACCCTGCCATACAAAGCCTGCCCTGAAGGTACCCGGATAGCAGAAGTCTCCGACTCAATGCTTGGGCCGGTCAAGGCAGTCGCCTCACAGGAACAGGTATCGATGGTTTCACTTTCAGGAACCAGCCTCCCAGGAACCGTGGGCATAGCCGCGCGCCTCTTTGAAGCCGTTGGCAGGGCTGGTGTCAGTGTCCTTTTGATTACCCAGTCGTCAACCGAATATTCCATTTCCTTGTGCATAGAGTCAAAAGACGCCATCAAGGCCCTGGCTACCATCAAAACTGAATTTGCCCTCGAAATGGCGGCGAGGACCATCGATCCCGTCTCCATCATGGATGGATTGTCGATCATGACGCTGATTGGCGATGGCATGCGCAAGACCAAAGGCATAGCGGGCAAGTGCTTCACGCAACTAGCCCGGGCTGACGTCAACATAGTAGCCATAGCACAGGGCTCTTCGGAACGCGCCATTTCAGCCGTTGTGGCACGCGAAAAACTGGAGCGCGGACTGAGGATGGTGTACCAGGTTTTCTTTGATTCCGCCATGCCGATTGACCTTGTCGTGGTTGGCTGCGGCAATGTGGGCTCAGCTTTCCTTGCACAGGTTTCTTCGCAGACCGAGAGACTTGAAGGGCACGGAGTAGGAACACGCCTCGTTGCCGTTACCAACAGCACGCGCATGATCATGGATCGTTCCGGGCTTGACCTTGATACCTGGAAGCAAAAGCTTGTGGACCAGGGAAAGCCATTTTCAATCGACGAATTGGTTGCGCTTGGCCCGGAACTGGTCAATCCCGTCCTCGTCGACTGCACCGCCAGCGACGCCATGCCACACGCATACCCGCGCTTCATGCTGGCGGGATTCCACGTGGTAACGCCGAACAAGCGTGGCAATACCGGCCCCATGAAACAGTACGAAGCCTTGAAACGCATCGCGTTGCACCACCGCAGGCGCTACCTTTATGAAACCACCGTCGGGGCTGGCCTTCCTGTTATAGAAAATTTACAGAATTTGCTCCACGCAGGCGACAAGCTGGTAAGCTTCAGCGGAATTCTTTCGGGCTCGCTGTCATTCCTCTTTGGCAGGCTGGAAGCCGGCGACAAGTTCTCGACCGTCGTCAAGGAAGCGATGGAAAAGGGGTTTACGGAGCCCGATCCACGCGATGACCTGGCCGGACTGGATGTAGCACGCAAAGTCCTGATCCTGGCACGAGAGGTTGGCCTGTCCATGGAGCTTGATGATATTGAGCTGGATGGCCTCATTCCTGACCAATACATGCTCCTGAGTAAAAACGATTTTATCCGCCGCCTGCCGGAACTGGACGCCGACTTTGAATCACGCAGGACAGAGGCCGTCAAAGAGGGCAAAGTCCTGCGCTTCGTAGGGTCCATTGAAAACGGAAAAGGCCGCGTGGGTCTTATGGCTGTAGGGCAGGAACATCCGCTGTACTCGGTGAAGGGCGGCGAGAATGCCCTGGCCTTTACCACCAACCTGTACAGCCCTGTCCCGCTGCTCCTTCGCGGCTACGGCGCGGGCGCAGAAGTAACCGCGGCCGGAATCTTTGCCGACATCCTGCGCACCCTCAACTGGATCCGGGAAGCCTGACACGATCGACTCACAGGGAGCAACATGATGAACTATTTCAACTTGAAACATCCTGAAGAACGGGTAAGTTTCTCCGAAGCCACCCGTAAGGGTCTCGGCTCCGACAGGGGCCTTTTTTACCCGGAATCGTTACCCGCCCTCGATGCCAGGGCTCTGCTTGCGGCTCCGCGATTCGAACGCTACCGGGCGATCCTCATGCCTTTCCTTGCCCCGGACTTTAGCGCTGAAGCCGTAGACACGATGATACGCGCGGCCTTTCCCTTCGAGGCTGCCGTGGTACCGGTCGGCGATGTTTTTGCCCTTGAGCTGTTCCATGGACCAACCCTGGCCTTCAAGGATTTTGGCGCACGCTGGATGGCACAGTGCCTGACCAGAATACGCGGCACTGCTCCCATGACCATTTTAACCGCCACATCAGGAGATACCGGCGCTGCAGTGGCCCACGCTTTCAGGGGAGCACCCGGAATCCGCGTCGTTGTCCTGTACCCGGACGGTAAAATCAGCCGCGCCCAGGAACAGCTGTTCTGTACGCTGGGCGACAATATAGAAACAATTGCGGTGCGCGGCACCTTTGACGATTGTCAGGCTCTGGTCAAATCCGCTTTTGACACGGCAGAACTGCGTACCGCGCTCGGCCTCAACTCTGCCAACTCGATAAATGTCAGCCGCCTTGTCGCGCAGGTGCTGTACTTCTGGGACCTTGCCGCCGCCGTGAAAAGCAGCGGCCGGAAAGGCGACCTGGTGGTTTCCGTCCCATCCGGCAACTTTGGCGACCTTACCGCCGGCCTGATGGCCAAGGCCATGGGCGCACCCATTTCGCGCTTCATCGCCGCCACAAACGCCAACGATACCGTACCCCGCTACATCGCCAACGGCCGCTGGGAACCAAACGCCACCATCGCCACCTCTTCCAACGCCATGGACGTCAGCCAGCCAAACAACTGGCCGCGCACCGAACGGCTCCTGTCTGACAACGGCTGGAAGCTCGAGGCGGTTTCTGTCGACGAGGCGTCTACGGTTGCTTCCATCAAGCGTCTGGACACCCTCGGCTACGTGGGCGAACCCCACGGCGCGGTGGCGTTTGAAGCGCTCAGGAAAGCGCTGAAACCCGGAGAAGCCGGCGCTTTTCTGTGCACCGCCCACCCCGCCAAATTTGCCGACTCCGTAGAGTCGGCGCTAGGCCGGAAAATCGCCATACCATCAGCCATCACCGAAGCGCTGGGCAGGAAAAACCTGTCCGTGAAAATGGATGCCGACGCAGGAATGTTCAGAGATTACTTGATGCAACAAGCTCCAGGACAATAAGCATTCATGTTCACGTGGCTACTCCTGTCAAGGCGTGCTTCATTTATCCTGTTTTTCCCTGTTGTTACCTTGTGCAGGCATGGAATCCAGGTAAAACCACTTATAAATAGACAGCGGCCTGTTGTGCTTCCTCCTGGACAGAGAATCCTGGTACAGAAGACATACAGACCATGCTTGCCCTGGATGCCGAAATATAAAAACAACCAAAATAATTCAAGCTGGCGTCACTTCCTCATGTGCACCTGGAATAGTCATTTAATACACGACAAGGTACAAGCCATCAACCTGGAGTAGCTAGAACTCGTCGTCAAGGACTGAAATAGGAGCAACCTACTATTGCCCAGCCAGAATAACTACCTTGTGCCTGGGTACAGTACATACCCCGCTCCGATGTAGAGTGCTATGATCGGAGCGCCACCGCCCAGAGAGCCAGGGAACAATAACTGCAACTGCATTCCCTTGAATATGATTTCCAAAGTGGATATCCCGAAAGCTTGTTGCTCTATGGTTCGATTAAAGGAGACTAGTCCAAAACCACAGCGGACTGCCAATCCGCCAATCGGATCTCCCCATCCAGCCATCACTCCACCACCAAAATCAAAAGAGAGAGAGCCACTTTCAGAATCGATCATCTCCGCCGTTACATTATCAAATTGATCCATTGATGTGAAACCCAGTCCACCAAACCCCCAGACTCCGATATTGACCAGGTTATCCAGAATGTATGGCAGACTCAGGCCCAGGATCGCATCCTTGATTGAGTATCGGGTAGTAGTATTATTCTGGGGTGAATACTCATAGGTCCTTCCACCGCCAAGTGCGATATACGCTCCCGGAGCAAAACCCTTTGTCTGTAGCGAATAGAGGTACTCATTGAGCAGTGCCAAACTTTCCGCTG
>JFJP01005668.1_pt1 | contig 14415 bp, 11 predicted proteins | sample 431651 | NCBI WGS metagenome assembly JFJP01 (sample SAMN02602958, study PRJNA72255) | Microbial mat metagenome, whole genome shotgun sequencing project. | biome: fresh water; feature: sink hole; material: water; isolation source: purple microbial (photo- and chemosynthetic) mats found in... | reverse complement strand
TTTACGGTTGTTGAAGTCAGAACCCACATTCTGTCGGGCCTGACGGCTTCAACCACCAACTCAACCTTCAACTACGAGCGGGACATCGCCTTTCGGTCGGCGGCAACACATGCCAAACTCTTTCCAGTTTGGCTTTTCTTTCTCAAAATCTCTAACGTTTTCAAACACTTACGGCAACTGCCTCTTGAGTGTTTTGATACTGAATTTGCGCCATTTTGGGCATTTTTGGCGTGAAACCCCGCGTTTTCTCTCTCTGTTCTCTGTTTGTCTCTTGACTATTCAAGAGACCACATCCAATGAAATCAGAAGGCCCGTCCTCTGCGCCTGGCCGGCATCCTGAACTTCATAATGCCGGCAGCAAGTTATGAACTCGGAGCCACCCGACCCTTATGCAGACCTTGCTGCGTGATTTAATTGTCAGTTCGTCGGGGTTGCATCGTGCGCACAGGCCGCCTGTCGGTCGTACTGATTAGCGCAGGACGCTTCAGTTGCCAATAAGTGCTTGGCGATGCGCTCGGAGGGCGTCAACGGCAGGCTGTCGCGTGCTTCCCAGTAGCGCGGGATTTTGAAGCGCGCAAGACGTGAAAGCAAGAATTTTGCGATCTCCTCCAGCACATCGACCGACACGTCCGCGTGGTCGCTCAGCACCACAAAAGCTTTCACTTCTTCGCCACGCAAGCTGTCTGGTACAGGCAGCACGGCAACTTGCCGCACTTTTGGATGCAAGCTTATCGCAGCCTCGACCTCTGCTGCGGCAATGTTTTCCCCGCTGCGACGGATCATGTCCTTGATGCGCCCTACGATGGTCACATGGCCGTGCGTATCCATACGTGCCAAATCACCGGTGTGGTACCAACCCAGGTCAAATGCCAGCCGAGTGGCATCAGGTGCGCGAAAGTAGCCTTCCATCATGGCCGTGCCACGCAGTTGCAACTCGCCCACCGCGCCAGGCTGCAGCGTCTGTCCACTTTCGTCTGCCACTCTGACTTCCCGGTGGGGCAACGCCACGCCGACGCTGCCTGAGCCTCGCAGTTCAGCGCCCATACTTGGCCAGACCATCAGGTCTGCGCCGGTTTCGGTTGTGCCGTAAACCTCATACCAGCTGACACCAAAGCGTTGTTCAAGCTCGGCATGACGTTGGGCAGGGATGCCTGAGCACATGACACAACGCAGATGGTGGGTACGCTCTGCAGCGCCGATGGGTTGGGCCAGCATCAGGTTAGGCATGGCACCCAGACAATAGAAGAAAGTGACGCCATGTTGAACCACTTTGTCCCAGAAGCGCGATGGACTGAAACGTTCCAGCACCACAAGTGTCGCGCCCGATGAGAGCGCGGCAGCAACATTCCATTGCGGGTCGATGTAAGTAAAAGGCTGCGCGGTCAGCATGACGTCACGCGGTGTCAAGAGCACAAGTTGCTGGGCAATCATGTGTCCAAGCTGTGTCCAGTAGCGATGCGACAGCATGCAGCCCTTGGGCAGACCGGTCGTACCGGAGGTGAACTGGATGTTAGCCAGCATGGAGGGCAGAACCAAGACCCCTGGGGCCGTGGTCGGCTGGCTCATCAGCAGCGAAGACAGGTCGTCATCGACCAAATGGTGGCGCAAGCTTGGTACCTGCGAGCGCAATGACGCCAAGCCTGGCGCACTGGCACGGTCCGTCACAGCCAGCACGACCTGCGCATGGTTTAGCAAGTGGCTTGCGTCTGCGCTGCGGTAGCTCGGGTTGATCGGCACCATTGCGGCACCAATTTTCCCAATGGCAAGCCATGCCAAGACAAAGATCGGACAGTTGCCTGCCATCACTGCTACCCGGTCGCCCGGTTGAATCTCGAGTTGAAGCAACGCATGTGCCAGTTGGTTGCTACGTTGCTCGAGTTGGGCGAATGTCAGCGTCTGGCCGTCGGCGTCAAAACGGATCGCAGTCTGATCTGGCCAGCGCTGCGCAGCTTGCTCGCACAAACTGCCGAGCGTAGTCGGTGTGCCATCAGGCTTCATTTGCGTTCCATCAGGAAGCGCTGAATGCGCACCAGCGTCTCTGGATCCAGCAGTGCATCCACGCACGCCTTGTGCTCCATGGCCAAAGCAGTTGACAGACTCGTTTGGTCCGCTGCGAGGAACGTCTGTTTCAGGCGTCCGGCTGCCTTGGTGGGCAATTCAGCGATAGACTGCGCCAATGCCATTCCGGTTGGCAGCAGGTCTTCGTCATTGACCACCTTCCAGGCAACACCACACATGTGCAGTTCATCAGCACTAAATTCGGTTCCGGTCAGCGCCGCCTGCATCGCAGCCATGCGCCCGATCGCCCGGGGCAGCAGATAAGTCAGGCCACCAGACGGAAACAAACCAAACTTGATCTCTGGCAACTTGCCTCTTGCAGACTTGGCCCAAAGGCTGATGTCGCAGTTAAGCGTCCAGGAGAAACCACCTCCGATTGCCCACCCATGCACCAAGCCAATCACTGGCTTGGAACCCCACATCAGTTGACGTGTCACTTGTTGCAAATCACCAACCATCTGCCGCAGCGCGCTTTCCTCTATATCACCGTTTTCAATTTGTTCCAGCAGATCATCTCCAGCGCAAAAGGCTCGCCCTTCGCCACGCAGAACCAAAACCCGTACGCTGTCGTCGCTCATTGCCTGGGCCAACCGAGTGTTGAGTGTGTTCAGTAAAGCCGGGGAAATCGCATTAAGGCGTTGCGGACGGTTCAAAACGATTACACGCACCGCGCCATGCTGTTCAGTGCGCACTAGGCCATCGAGCATGCTTGTGAATTTATCTTCCAATAACGTCTCCGGGGAATCTACAGGGGTTCCAAGTTTCACGTTGAGTGTGCCAAGGTGGCACCCTAGACGCGTCGCTGGCGCGCAGATGCGGCCAGTTTGAGCAGGCCTTGGGTCTCGACACCAATCGTGGTAACCAATGCCTCAGCGGGTGGGTTCTCCAAGTACAGGGATCGGTACCACAGCACCGCCAACAGCTCAGCAGCGTGTTCAGGTGTTTGCATCAGCTTGCCCAATTCACTATTGCTGTGCACGTAGAGTTCGTTGAGCAAGCCGTCAATCATGGAGCCCAAGGAATAGGCAATGCTCAGGCTGAAACGATCACTCAGCCCTGCATCCGGAAACTGACGGGCAATGCTTCGTGCGATGCGTCGGGTCCATGCGTCGTTGGTTTTTACCCACAACTCCTGAAACTCGGGTACCTCATCGGCAACCTGGATCAGGCAGCGCATCAGCCCCGGGTGCTGTTGGTAAGCGCGAGCCCACAGCAATGTGGGCTTGTAAATAATCTGATACGGGTGGTCGGCCTTGGGTAACCCATCGACTTGCGCGGCCAGCGTATCAATGAAATCAGCCAGCACCTCGCAGGTGGCGGTGCGAAGATCTGGGAAATAGTGATAGAAAAGCCCGACGGCAATGCCAGCCTCGCTGGCAACATCAGTGACTTTCATTGCGCGATAACCGCTGCGCTCAAGCACCGAACTGACTGCCAGCTTGATAAGGGCGCGCCGCTTTTGTGCACGCGGGCTGCCAACGTCACGGACAACGCTAGGCGTTTCGGGAGATGTCGTGTTGATTTTCATGGAGTCAGTGTGCGGTGCTCATGCCAGGCTGCCCTTGGCGCAAACTATTAGGTTGGTCACGAGGTTAGGGCCGGATTTTCCAACACGGCCAACAATGCCTGATGCGGCAGTCCATGCACCCGCACACCGTTTGCTGCGGTCATACTGCGAGCGGCGACTAAAGCGTTGATGATCGCCTCTTCGGTGGCCCATGCTGCTGCATGAAACAAGTCATCGAGCTGATCGCCTGACACAAAAGGTTGCGCCTGCGCCCCTTGAACATCGATGGTAAGTTGGCTAGCGGTCGAAAAGGCCAGGAAAATCTCACCGGACAAGGCTCCACCAAATCCGCCCACACGGGCCACGCCAATAGTGGCGCGTTTGGCCACACGTTCCAGTTGGGCTGACTGTAGCGGCATGTCAGTGGCCAACACCACGATGATTGAGCCATCAACCAAATGGTATGCCGGAGCAGGCATCTCTGGCTCGTAGCCCTGAATCAAGCGACCCACCGGTTTGCCCATGATTTGCAGGTCAGCCCTTTGCCCGTGGTTGGCCTGCACCAGAGCGCCGATGGTGTAAACGCATCCATCATGCTCGATTTGTCTCGAGGAACTACCAATCCCACCCTTGAAACCATGGCACACCATCCCAGTTCCACCGCCGACACTCCCCTCCGTGACGGGTCCGGTGCAGGCCGACTCCAACGCCTGCTCCACATGCTGCGGCCGCAGGTGAAACCCCCATGCATCATTAAGATTACCGTCCCAGGTTTCAGCAACGACCGGCAAAATGCAACGGAACCTAGCCTCCTGATCCGAGATTGTCCGGGCGACCCAGCGCAGATAGCTGTCGCTGGTCAGGCCAACCGACAGGGTGCCTGTGAGCAACACAGGGCCAAAAAAACCACCGTACTCCCGGATTTGATGGGCGCCAGTCAGTTCGCCTGTTCCGTTGAAGTCGAAACTCGCGGCGGCAACCCCGGTCGTGAAATTTGCGCTACCCGGAAAAATGGCAGTCACACCGGTGCGAGCACCGCTGCTGTCATTTACGGTACAGGAACCCACGCGAACCCCAGTCACATCAGTGATGGCGTTAAGCGGCCCGGTGACGCCGCCAAACTTCAACCCCAGGTCGCGGGCGCGCGGACGCCCATTGACAGCGGTCGATGTCATGCGCCGGCCTTTGTCCGCTGCAGCGGCTCCAGATGGGGATAGTGCCACATTAAGAATGCTGCGAGCAACCCCAGGACGCCACCAGCGACCAGCACAGTGGGGTATCCATAGACATCGGCAACGGCGGGTGCAATCATCATGGACAACACACCGCCAACCTGCGCCAACGATGCCTGGATTGTGAAATTGCTGCCGTAGTCCGCACTGGCCGATGCTTTGTCCGTAACGATGATCTTTTGTGACACGTTGGTAAGAGTGGACATCACTACCGAAACAACGATGATGCCCATGGTCAACCAGACGGGATAGTTGTCATGCGCAATCGGCATCTTAACGAAAGACAGCAGCGCCACACAAAACAACATGCTAACGACGGCGGCCCGCCTTGATATCCGGGCAAAGACATAACCGGCCCCCAGCGAAAGGACGGCTGCCACCAGCGGTCCCGCGATGTTGGTCACCGAGCCGACCCGGGCAAGCGACCAGCCGTTGTCTATCAGCATTACCGCGATCAGGCTGGGCCCGGTGATCCCAGCCATCGACATTAGGATGATGAGCCCCGCCCATGCCCGATTGCCGGGTATGCGAAAAAAGTCGCGTAACGATGACCACAATGGCGCGGCAGCCGCTGCTTGCGTGCGCTCCATGCCCTGCGACGGCTCCGTGAATGCCATCATCACCGGAATCGGCAACAAGGTGCCTAACACCAAGACCCAGACCGCGCCACTCCAACCGATGGTGTCGTAGGCGAGCAACAGAACGCCGCCACCCAGAACCATGCCAATCATGAAGCCAGCCGACATCCAGCCATTGGCCGTCGCGCGTTGATCTTCTGCCAGTATCTTCACGGCCAAGCCGTCCATCGCCACATCACGGAAAGTAGCGGCAAGACTCGCTGCAGCCAACAAGGCAAACACACTAAAAAAGTCCTGCGCTGGCTCCATCCAAAGCAAGCCCAGCAGTGCCAGACCACAAATCAACTGCATCAACAAGAACCAGCGCTTGTAGCCACGCACTCCACCCAACGGTACGCGGTCCACCAACGGCGCCCACAAGAACTTGAACATAAACAAGAATCCCACGCCCATCATCATGCTGATCTGGGTCAAGCTGACCCCCGAGCGACGCAGCACCGCGGTCAAGGCTACATCAGTAAAACCATAAACCACCCATCGAGAAGCCAGCAGCAAGGCAAGCAAAAAGTAGATTCGTTGTGGCGAACAACCAAACCAGGTTTTTTTGAACGGCTGGCTCAAAGCATCTTGTGATTTCATGAATCCAACTATATACTGAATCTGAATTCAACGTCAACTTTGATTTGACTCCCTTGGACTCTGACGTTTTTCCACACCCTTCTTGGAGATGCCCCATGCGCCCACACCGTGTTCTCACCTCAAAAACACCCATTGCAGTGGCATTGAATTGCCTTGTTGGTGCTGGCTTGGGGCTGGCCTTGCCAACCGTGGCGCAGGCTCAACAATCGGCCCCATCCGAGCCCAGCACTGGCGCGCTTGATACGGTGATCGTGACAGCGCAAAAACGCCCCCAACTGATGCAACAAGTGCCGGTCGCCATGTCAGTCGTGTCAACCGAGGAAATCACCAACCGCGGTGTGGCCGGTTTTTCTGAGTTGCTAAGTCAAATGCCCAATACGATCATTGAGCAAAATACTTCTTCCCAGCCAATCATTTCGATTCGAGGCATTACCAGTTCGACCAATAACATCGGCATGGAGTCGGGCGTGGGTGTGGTCGTTGACGATGTTTTTCTCGGGCGTCCGTCAGCTTTTAGCACGCAACTGATAGATATTGAGCGCGTTGAAGTCTTGCGTGGCTCGCAAGGCACGCTGTTTGGCAAGAACACCATCGGTGGACTGATCAATGTTGTCACTGCCAAACCGTCGCGAACGTTTGACGGTGCCGCCGACCTAACTATCGGTTCATATGGATTGCGCCAGATGCGTGGCTATCTGACAGGTGGCCTGACCGACGGCTTGGCCACCAAGCTATCCTTCACCAGCAAACAGCGCGATGGCTGGGTGGAAAACCGGACAGCTGGCGCGCAAGACTTGATGTCGGAAGACTTCAAGGGCGTGCGCTTTCAGTTGCTGGGAGAACCCTCACGCGATGTGTCGTGGCTGCTGTCGGCTGAATACAGCAAGGACGCTGCGGTAGAAAACTACTATGACATCCGCTCGGGCAATTTTTCCATGTTCGATCCTAACGGCGCCGACCGCTCGATTGCCACCAATGGAAATGACGACTACGGTCGCACCATCAAAGGCACATCCCTCAAAGTCAACTGGAAGGCCGCTGGACTGGATTGGGTTTCCATTTCTGCCTACCGAAGCGTCGACTGGTTTGGTGTCAACGATCAGGATTACACCGAGTTGCCAATCCTGACCCTAGGGCGCACAGAGGATCAGTCGCAACTCAGTCAGGAGTTTCGTGTTTCGGGCGCCACCGACAAGCTGAACTGGCTAGCGGGGCTGTACCTGTTTCGTCAAAAGCAGGACGGGGTTGATAACATGACCTTGGGTGAGGCAACCCCAGATGCCTTTGGTCTGGGTTCAATCCCTGGCTACACCGAGGCCTCTGACACCTTGTCCAACCTGAAGACCAATAGCGCTGCGGTGTTCGGTTCAGGCAGTTACAAGCTGAGTACCAGCCTGGACCTGAACGCCGGACTGCGCTACACCAAAGAGGACAAGGAAATGCGCTATTCGCAACGCCTGACCCAGTCCATCGGTCTGATCCAGTCATTAGCTGCAGAGGTGACACCTTTCACCGCGACACGCAGTGACGCGAGTTGGTCGGGTGACATTGGTTTTGGTTACCAGTTCAGCAAGGATGTCAACAGCTATGTCAAACTATCGCGCGGATTCAAGGCGGGAGGCTTTACCACGACATCGTCGGCGTCATCCAACCCCGGCGATTTGAGCTTCGAGCCAGAAAGCGTCACCAGCTACGAGTTGGGGCTGAAAACGGTTCTGGCGGGAGGAAAGGTTCGCTTGAACGCTGCCATCTTCAGCATGGATTACAAAGACAAGCAGGAGCAGTTTTTCGACGGTGTCAATCAGGTCATCGCCAACGCTGCCAAAGCCAAGATCGATGGGGTTGAATTCGATCTGACCGCTCGACCAATCGCGGGACTCACGCTGGGTGCCGCGCTGGGGTATCAGAACCCACGCTACGTCAGCTACGCGGGCTACGATGGCAATCAGCTCATCAATGCACCTCGCTTTACTGCCTCACTTTCGGCGCAGTATCAACAAACACTGTCCAACGGATGGCGTTGGCTGGTGCGCGCTGATGCACGTCATCGCGGTCTGAGCTACCAGCAAGCCGACAACGACTCGCTGTATGCGCAGCCAGCCAACAACTTGTTGGACTTATCCTTCGGTTTGCGCGACCCCGATAGCCGGTACTCTGTCCTGCTTTGGGTCAAGAACGCCACCAACAAGACCTATCGATCTTCCACCTACAGCATCAACACCTTCGGCACCCTGTACGAATCAGTGAATGCACCTCGCATGGTCGGCATCGAGTTTCGTGCCAACCTATGAAGCCGTTAGTTGCGTCATTGCGCCGACCTGCCGTAAGGTCTGCGCAAACAGGTCACCAATTTCGGAACTTGTTCCTTTGTCTCTTTCTTTTGGGCAGTGCGCTCACCCAGTCAGTCGCGGCAACCTCGTCGGAACCAACCAAAGACGGTATTTGGCTTGATCAAGTGATTGGCGCAAAGGTGGGTTCAGGAGGGTCTCCAGGCGCGGCGGCTGCTATCGTGCGAGCTGATGGCAGGATGACCATCAAGGCATGGGGGCATAGGAGTCTCAGTGATTCAAAGCCCGTAGTTGCGGAGAACACTGTATTCCGCATTGGTTCTATCACCAAGACATTCACCGCGATTGCAGTGCTTCAACTCGTTGAAGAAAAGAAGATCGGACTGGATGACGATATCAACCTTCATCTAAAGGGCGTCAAGATTCCCGCAGCCAAGTCTCATACGACAGTCAGAGACCTGCTTGGGCATCGGGGTGGGTTTGATGGCGACATATCTACCGTTGGAGTGGACAGTGCCAAGGAGGCCGCGAATGCCAGCAACGAGAGGTTTCAACGTGATATTCGACAAATAAGGACGCCAGGGAAGGTTTCCGTTTACGACAACATGGCCTATGGATTACTGGGCCAACTGCTCGAATCTGTCGATGGACGGTCATATGCGCAAGCCATCGAGCATCGAGTACTAAAACCGCTTGGCATGTCACATTCGCAGGTCGGTCTGCCAGTCTCGCCCGACTCTACAGCGCAAGCGTTTGAAGTTGGAGTGGACGGAAAGCCACAACTCAAGCCTCAAATCTACCTCAGGCATGGATGGCAGGGCGCGGGGGAAATGAGTTCCACTGCAGCAGACATGGGGCGTTTTTTGCTTTGTTTGCTTAACCAAGGCCAACATAAGAACGGCCGACTCCTGTCGGCCAACATGTTTAGCATGTTCGCTGACACCACCAACTTCACTTTGATCGATGGATTGCCGGGGGTCGGGTTGGGCGTGTATGCCTTGGGTGGCCAAAACGAACAAAGCTATGGCCACGGAGGAACCATTCGCGGGTTCAATGCGGTGTACATGGTGATGCCACGACAGAAGATGGCCATGTTTGCAGTCATGAACCTGAATCGCCCTATTCCAGAAATGACGGTACCGGGGCTTGCAGACTACATTTCCAATCCGCCAGGCGCAGGGCCGATCAATCCGACTGACTTCATGCTCTTTGAGTTGCCGTATCTCGCGGAACAGCAATTTCAGATGACGGCAGGTCCAGCAGGCAGTTTTGGCGGCGAAGTCTCGAAGCGCTCAAAGCCAATTACTCCCGCAGTTGAGTGGACTGGACGTTACGCATACATGCGTGCAGAAGACAATGAAGCGCTACTGCCCAGAATTGCCGCCGCGCTTTTGCTTGGCCCCATCGAAGTTAGTGTCAACGAGAACGGGTTGATGATGGTGGACGGGGCGGGACCCTACAAAGAAGTTGAATCGAACCTCTTTTCGCTTGAGGGTGCTGCTGGGCCACTGGAACGAACCATAGGGTTTTCAGAGGTAGATGGCATGGTTGTCATGGGACCACACACCCTTCTCTCCAACAGGCGTCTAGCGAAGTATGAATTACCGTCGCTAACAGTTGGCGGGCTTTTATTAGCGCCTATTGGGATTTTGCTGCTCGCATTGGCGAGACGCCGAGTCACCGCGTCGGCCTCGGCCACGGTGGACTGGCGGGCGGTAGGTGCAGGCTTAGCGTTTCTGGTGCTTCTACTTGTCGAGTTGGCTGGTGCACCCACATTGGAAAGGGAGTTCAATTTGGGGTGGGCGGTCTCGTTGTGGCGTTTCGTCCTGCATATCGCCGTGCTTGGTCTGGTTTGGAATTGCCTTAGCGCCTGGCGAGCACATGCGTTCACGCTCCGCCCAAGTCTCTATGCATTGATTCAAACATTGTTGACCACATGGGTTGTCTTTGCGTCTTGGTATTGGCATGTTCTCGGAAAGCTCTAAGCTGCAAAGTACCCATGAGCTGATTGATCGCATTCATGCGTCTTCAGCCACTGTGGTTGCCATCGGTCTGCCAACCAGCAAAAACTCAAGCCATTTGCGGGCTAGCCCAGATGCGCCATTTCGGATCGCAAAGGAATTACTTCGCGATGAAGGCAATCCATATGCTGAAAACGCAAGTGATCTTTCTGATCCGGGTGTTTTTGATTATCTTGGAAGCGTCGAGCTGGAGACCGAAGACGAATTCGACCGCATCCGGAAAATATCCGCAGCGGCATTTCGATCAGGAAAGCGACCACTGTTCATAGGTGGTGATCATTCGATTACCTACCCGATCGTGGCGGGATTGTCTGAAGTACATGGGCCGGTTTCCATCCTTCATTTCGACGCTCATCCGGACTTGTACGATCATTTTCAAGATAACCCGTTGTCACACGCATCTCCATTTGCAAGAATTCTAGAGAACGGCTTTGCAAGCTCACTTTGGCAGTTTGGAATACGGACCCTGACTCCACACCAGTGCGCGCAGGTCAGTCGGTTTGGTGTTCATTGCAACGAAATGCGAGATCACAAGAAGTGGAGGACCCCGGCATTCGACGGCCCTGTGTACATCACAGTGGATCTGGATGCGTTAGATCCAGCTTTTGCACCAGGTGTCGCTCATCAAGAGCCTGGTGGCATGTCAGTGCGCGATGTCTTGGACATTCTCAACGTTTGTTCGGGGACAGTCGTCGGATCCGACATTGTTGAATATCACCCAAAACGAGATGTCAACGACATAACCGCGGTCGTTGCGGCCAAACTTGCACGGGAACTTGCTGGGCGGATGGATTTTGATTGCCGCGGTGTCCCATGAAGGTTGACTTTCTTGTGATTGGCGGCGGTATCGCTGGCGCATCAGCCGCTTACTGGTTGGCTTCTTTAGGGCGCACCATACTACTTGAGCGCGAGTCCCAGCCGGGATATCACGCGACTGGCAGATCAGCGGCCGTGTTTTCTGAAACGTATGGTCCGCCACCCATCAGAGCGCTTACCCGTGCAAGTCGGAATTTCTTCTATTGCCCCCCGACGGGGTTCACCAAATTTCCATTGATTTCCAAGCGCGGCCTGATCATGGTGGCCGAGTCGCACCAGGAGGCAATTCTGGAAACAGAGTGGCGATCTTTGAATGAACAAGCGCAGCAAGTCATTCGAATGAACAGAAGTGAAGCACTTTCCCAAGTGCCCGTACTAAGAAGTGACAAAGTTCTCGGCGCAATCTATGACCCTGATGTCTGCGACCTTGATGTGCATGCGCTCCATCAAGGGTTCCTACGCGGAGTCCGCTCAGCGTCAGGCAGCATTCATACCAGCAGCGAGGTGACGGCCATTCGACATATTGGATCGAGTTGGTGGGTAGAGTTCGGCTCCGGTAGTGTCGAGACGCCGGTGATCATCAATGCGGCTGGAGCATGGTGTGACGACATCGCAAGACTTGCGGGTGTTGATCCCATTGGAATTCGACCGAAGAGACGCACGGCATTCACATTCAATGCCCCACAAGACGCAAACTGTCGAAACTGGCCCATGGCATTGGCGATCGACGAATCCTGGTACTTCAAGCCTGACGCCGGCGCGCTGCTTGGGTCTCCGGCGAACGCTGATGTAGTACCTCCACAAGACGTACAGCCTGAAGAAATCGATATCGCGACAGGCATGTACTTGATTGAAGAAATGACGACTTTGAGTTGCCGTCCAACTAACGTATGGGCTGGTTTGCGAAGTTTCGTGGACGATGGATGCCCGGTGGTCGGGTTCGATCCAACTGCACCTGGATTCTTTTGGTTGGCGGGTCAAGGGGGATATGGCATACAAACGGCACCTGCATTGGGGCGCTTGACAGCAAGTCTTGCCAGTGGCGCTCAACCGGGAACAGACTTGCTGAAATTCGGTGTGGACGAAGTCGCTCTTTCTGTTCGTCGCCTTCGTCACAAAAAGTCCATGGATTCTGCGACACCCGCCTAAATAACCTCGAACCTCCTATGCGCGTATTCGCCGCCTGTCTCGTCACCGAGACCAACACGTTCTCACCTTTACCTACCGGGCTTTCGTCGTTTCGGGACCGGGGGTATTTTCCGGCAGGCGCTTACCCCGACCACTTGCTCTTTTACGCTGGGCCAGTTTGGGCAGCGCGACAACGAGCAAAGGAACGAGGGTGGATTCTTCTGGAGGGCATGGTTGCATCAGCGCAACCAGCAGGCGCCACTACACGCGCTGCCTATGAAGAACTTCGTGATGAATTACTGAGTGATCTGCGCAAAGCAATGCCAGTTGACCTGGTGGTCCTTGGCTTGCATGGTGCTATGGTTGCACACGGGTATCCCGATTGCGAGGGCGATATTCTGGCGCGGGTTCGTGCAATTGTTGGGCCTCGGACTGTCATTGGCGTCGAATTGGACCCGCATTGTCATTTGTCTGACACCATGATTGCGAATTCAGATCTGATTATTTGCTTCAAGGAGTATCCCCATACCGACGTAGCCGAACGTGCCTTCGAGCTCGTGGATTTGTGTGCCGCACAAGTGCAAGGAAAAATCCGCCCCGTCCCCAGTGTGGTCGATTGCGAGATGATCGTAACCATGCACACCACTCGGCAGCCAGTCCGAGGGTTCGTAGATCATATTCAGAAGCTGGAAGGTCAAGGTGGTATTCTTTCCATATCGGTCGCACATGGCTTTGCATGGGGTGATACCCCGGACATGGGAACGAAAGTTCTTGTTTACTCTGATGCAGACAAGTCCTCTGGAGATCAATTGGCACGCACACTGGCAGATGAACTGATCGGCATGCGGGAACAGTTGCAAGCCCACTACCCAGATGTGGACACCGCGTTGGATCAGGCGCTATCGGTAGCGCAAGGGCCGGTTGTGATGGCAGATAGTGCCGACAATCCGGGCGGCGGTGCAGCAGGAGATTCCACCTTTATTCTGCACCGCATCCTAGCTCGTGGGATTGTGGCTGTAGTGCTCGGTCCTTTGTGGGACCCCGTGGCCGTTCGCATTGCGTTCGATGCGGGGGTGGGAGCAACACTTTCAATGAGAGTTGGCGGGAAAACGGGGCCCATGTCGGGAGCCCCTGTTGACGCTGAGTGGGAGGTCATCGCACTAGTGCGCAATATGCAGATGAGTTCGCTATCAGGCGGCGCGATTGATCTTGGTGACTGCGCTTGCATACGAACCAGTGGCGTGAGTGTCGTGTTGACCACACTGCGAAACCAGGCCTTGGGAACGGATCTCTTTACACAAATCGGTTGCGTACTAGAGGATCAGCGAATCGTGGTGGTGAAGTCATCACAACACTTCCATGCGGCTTTTGCACCATTAGCCAGTGCCGTCATCTATGTCAGTGCTCCGGGCTCTGTCCCAATCGACTTGAGCACTCTTGACTACAAAAATGTCCGTCAACCTAAGTGGCCGCTGAAATGCGGCGGTCGCGATTTTTCGAACAGTCGGCTCAGCTAAAGCTGACTGGTTGAAAGGTGTGTGAACCATGGGAACAAAGTGCAAATAGCGCGCGGTTGTTCACAGATGGCCTCACTCTCATCGCTGAACTTGGCGTCTTGTCAGTCTTGATCCCGATGGCGGTCAAGCAAGTGTCTTAAGCCTGGCGCCCAACTGCGCCATACCAATGCTGCAACCGGCAAGTCACCGTTCAGCGCGGCCAGTTCCAGCGCCAGCGCCTGTCGCCTATGGGTTTCAAAGCCCAGCATACCCAGCGCACTTTTCAAGTTGCGCATGCCGGCGCAATGCGGCAGCATCCCGGGCGTTGAGGGCTGTCTCAATCGCCAAAATGTCGTGTGGAAACTCGCCCATGCTGGCATGATGAAAGGCTTGGTAGAGCGCCTTTGAGCCTTTAAAAAACCGTGTGACGGCTGCTTGCTGGCTGGCAAGATCGCTGTCGTTATGCGGCGGCTCCATCATTGGGTAGAGGCCGCCAGCAAACTGGCCAACAAGCGCCAACAGCTACATAAAATGTAGCGTCATCGATCGGCTACGTAGGGATTGGTTCGGCGCTCACGCCCAAACGTGCTTTCCGGACCGTGGCCAGGGATAAACACGGTGTCGTCACCCATCGGCCACAGGCGCTCACGAA
>JFJP01039127.1_pt1 | contig 14416 bp, 16 predicted proteins | sample 431651 | NCBI WGS metagenome assembly JFJP01 (sample SAMN02602958, study PRJNA72255) | Microbial mat metagenome, whole genome shotgun sequencing project. | biome: fresh water; feature: sink hole; material: water; isolation source: purple microbial (photo- and chemosynthetic) mats found in... | reverse complement strand
ATCGCTTATTAATGATAACAAGGATTTTTAAAAATCCCAATTCTTTAGCAGTCAGCAACAATCATAAGAATTAGAAAAAATAATTATACCCTATGCGAATTATTATTGCAGGTGCAGGTGAAGTAGGCACATTTTTGGCCAAAATGCTAGCACGCGAAAATATGGATATCACACTGCTTGACGAAGATCCAACTAAAGTGAGGGACCTAGAGGCAAGTTATGATTTATTGACCCACGAAGGGTCGCCTACTTCTATTAGTGACTTAACAGATGCTGGGGTGGATGGGGTCGATTTGTTTATTGCCGTTACACCTTACGAAAGTGTGAACATGACTGCTTGTATGCTTGCCAATAATTTAGGTGCAAAACGTACACTAGCGCGTGTAAATAATTATGAATATCTACTGCCCAAAAACAAAGAGTTTTTTGAAAAATTAGGTGTAAATCATCTAATTTATCCCGAAGTACTGGCTGCTGAAGAAATCATACAATCACTTAAGACCAATTGGTTACGCCAAAATTTGAGTTTCGGCAATAACGCCTTAACCGTATTGGGCATAAAAGTGCGAAGCAATGCTCCAATAGTAAACCGAAAATTTAGTACGGGTGTTTTTGACCATGGTAGATACCGAGTAGTGGCTATTGATAGAAACAATAAAACAATAATTCCGAAGGGAAATGACGAAATTTTGCCCAACGACATTGTGTACTTTTTTAGTACTCCCGAGAATTTGGAATTTGTAAAATTGCAGGCCGGAAAGGTAGAACATACCATAAAAAATGTGATGATAATGGGTGGAAGCAAAATAGCAAAAAAAACCATCAAGAATCTTCCGAGCACAATGAATGCCAAACTTCTAGAAGTAAATAGAGAAAGAAGCTACGCATTAGCAGATAAATTTAACGACACATTGATAATAAATTGCGACGGGCGAAATATCGAAGTATTAAAACAAGAGGGCGTTGAAGAAATGGATGCATTTGTGGCTGTAACTGGAAATTCGGAAGCCAATATACTTGCCTGTTTGGCTGCAAAGCGGTTAGGAGTGAAAAAAACAATCGCTGAAGTAGAAAATATCGACTATATAATGTTGGCTGAAAGTATGGACATTGGCACAGTAATAAACAAAAAAATGATTGCTGCCAGTTATATATATCAACTTACACTGGATGCAGATGTATTAAACGTTAGAAGTCTTACGGCAGCCGACGCAGAAGTGGTTGAATTTGTGGCCAAAGAAGGTTCCAAAATCACACGATCACAAATAAAAGACCTTCGTCTACCCGAAAATGTAAATATTGGTGGTTTTGTGCGAAACGGAGCTGGAAATATAGTAAATGGAAGCACTCAACTTATACCCAACGATCATGTTATAGTGTTTTGCGAATCGTCGGCCATAAGAAAAATAGAAAAATACTTCAATTAATGAATAATTTTAATATCCGATTAGTGATTAGAGTAATGGGTAGCCTATTGCTGATAGAGAGTGTGGTGTTATTCATTACAGCTATTTTTCCAATTATTTATGACGAAAATGACATTTATTATTTTTTACTTTCTTCACTCATCTGTTTGATAGTTGGTGGATTAGGCTTATTTTTTGGCCGCAACCACTCCCCTCATATTGGCAAACGCGAAGGTTCAGTAATTGTAACATTTACTTGGATTATTTTTACGTTGTTTGGCCTATTACCATTTTGGTTAAGTGGGTCGATACCTTCATTTTCAGATGCATTTTTCGAAACCATGTCTGGATTTACAACTACTGGTGCTTCCATTTTAAATAATATCGAGGATCTGTCGCACGGTATGTTATTTTGGCGAAGCATGACACATTGGATGGGTGGATTAGGCATCATCGTTATTTCGTTGGCTGTATTACCAGTTTTTGGTGTAAGCGGTACTCAACTTTTTGCTGCCGAAACTACTGGTCCTACAAAAGACAAAATTCATCCTAAAATCCACGAAACAGCTAAACGACTGTTTGCCATTTATATAGCGCTTACTGTTGCCGAAAGTATTTTACTACGTTTTGGTGGTATGAGCTGGTTTGACGCAGTGTGTCATTCTTTTGCAACTATTGCTACTGGGGGCTTTTCTACCAAACAAGCAAGTATTGGCTACTGGGATTCGAGCTATATTCAATATGTTATCACCCTGTTTATGATACTTTCGGGTATCAATTTTAGTATTCATTATTTTGCAATAAAAAATAAATGGGAAAAAGTAAAACACAATGAAGAATTGAAGTATTACTTGATAGTATTATTTGTTTTTTCTATCATTGTAGCCGTTTCGCTAGTAGATTTCTCAAAAGTACAAAGTTTCCAAACGCTAGAACAAGCTTGGCGTGATGCCTTGTTTACTGTCACATCGCTAATGACAACTACAGGATTTGTAACAGCCGATTATATGTTTTGGAAACCTCTTACGTGGGTCATTTTACTTATTGTAATGCTTACCGGAGCCTCTGCTGGCTCTACTAGTGGTGGTATAAAAATGATACGGGTAGTAATATCTGCAAAAGCCATTTACTTTCAATTCAAACAGCTAATTCATCCCAACGCTGTATTTCCAGTACGGTATAGTAAGCACATCGTTCGTGAAGATATTGTAACTAGAGTGCTAACATTTACACTGCTATATTTAACGGTAACAGCTGTTGGCATATTAGTTTTAGCAATGTCAGGCATGGGGTTTCAGGAGTCTATTGGGGGACTTATAACGTGCTTAGGAGGTGTAGGCCCAGGACTTGGGCAAGTAGGACCAGCGGGCAACTTTGCCAACATACCCGAATTTAGTAAATGGTTTTTATCGTTTATTATGCTCATTGGCAGGTTAGAGTTATTTACAGTTCTTCTTTTATTCACACCTGCATTTTGGAAAAATTAAAATCCAACTTAATAATGCGATTATTGAAACAAAAAATGGTAGTGAAATAATTTTCACTACCATTTTTTTAGGCTCTTATGTATAAAAAACTACAGCCCTAACACTCCAACATCAAGTAAAAAAGTAGGCTTTACTTCCACGATATAGTCAGATTTGATGGCTTCTTTAGAAGTAATTTTAAAACTAAGTTTAAAAGCATCTTGTAGAATAAACTTCTTCAAATCAGCGTTTTCTACTATTAGCTCAATACTTTGATTGGCGGGCACATCCGACAAAGATGCCACTTTGCTAACTAGCGTACTGTCTGGGTTGTAAATAAAAATTTCTACTGAACTTAAAAATTTAAACGTTTCAACATCGGGTGAAACAATTTTCATCGACAATTTTTTCAATGAAATCTTCTCTATTAATGAAGCATCAATACTGTTTGCTGATAAATAATTGCTAATATCAGTTTTAATTTCGGGAGTAGTAAGCGATAAAGGTGAGTCCACCATTGTTGTAACCATTGGAATGGTAACTGAGGTTGTAAACTCTTTCTCAAATTGTGTCAGTTTACGAGCTTTTTCGCAAGAACTAAAACTTAAGGCTACAAATACTAAGGGAAGCAACAGGTTTTTCATTGTAATGTTTTTTTGTTAGACAAATTATATCATACTGTGTTGAACAGCGATTATGATCAATTGTTCGAATAAATAATAATTGAATATATAGTTTAGTAAGAAATGAGGAAGTTAAAACTTTCAACCGAAAATAGGACGAAAATGACCTATTCCTTGTGCATCAACAATAGACTGACAGCTACTATCGGAATTAATTACAGCATCGTTGAAACCAACAAAGCTGATTTTAAAAGGATTAAAATTGCCACTTGAGCAGTAATCTCAAATCGGTTTTTCTATTACCCAAAATAGTTTCATTGCCGCTACTCAATGACTCTCGCTCGTCGGCATAGACAGTTTGTGCAATTTTGAACCAGAGCGAGAGGCGATTATTTATTTCGTATTGCATATTGAAATAATACCGACTTCCTAAACCATAATACATAGGTATAGAAAAAGCATACAACACATCCTTTTCATACGAATACAATCTATTTTCGTAATTTACAGCATCAAAAAACTGTAATCGAACATCGCATCTCATAGGGATGGATGAAAATGCATAACTAATATCTTGCGAAGCAATAATTCCATACGTCCACTGATCAAGATTTTGTTTTACTATATTACCATCCAATACATTTTTAAAAGCAAATTTACCAACAGAATATACCAAATTATAACGCAGTGATGCTTTCTGTATTGGTGCTACTATGGGCATAATTGATTCTTCTAAGGTTACATTACTTTGTTTTTCTTCGTATTTTATTCGCCAAAACATGGATATATTGCGTTGTGCTGCAAAATCAATTTGCACTAAATAATCACGTCCAACTGATGGCGCATCTATACCATATTTTGGCCAAGCAAAACGATAACTATCAATATAAGTGGCAATTTTCCATTTTCGGTAAGGTCGTATTTCTGCCCCTATATAAAATCCACTTTCATTGTTTATTCGCGATGTTTCGGAAAAAGCTGTAGCATAAAACGTATCATATTCAGGGGAATAAAACCGCTGTAAGGCCACCAAACTAACTTGTGATAAAGGGCTAACTGTAAAACCATTGAGTGTGGCCATAGCCCCATTATCAGCCATTCCAGTTTCACCAAAAAAATTGATTTTCTGCCACCGAAAACGGTAATTTAATCCGCCAGTAGTTTGCTTATTGCCCGAAAAATAATAATAATTATAAGTCGATTTATCTGGCTGTAATGTGTTATCCAAAATAGTATGTACAGCAGTGAAACCAAGTTGAAAATTAGAATGAGTGAATGTGGCATTACCACCCATAACTTGCTGATTAATAGTATGTTTTTTCTGTATTTCAGAATCTGTTCTATGCAATCCGGTTTTATAAATACTCGAAAAAACACCATTCACCGTATCACCGTCAATCATTTTATTGGAATAAAAAGCCGTAATTTCAAATTCAGATAGACGTACTGTAGCTCCACCACCTCTAAAAAAATTGTATTCGTCGGTAGAACTATATTTTTTTAGACCAGCATTACGGGGTGACACATTAAGAACGTACGACGATTTTCCCATTCCAAATTCTGGGCGTAGTACCAGTCCTTGACCAAAATTAGCGCGAAAATCACCCACCACAAGTGTTTTTATCTTGCCAATATTTTTGATTTGTGTATATGCCGAATAGAAATCATACCCCACATTTTTGTTCCCCAAAAACTGCTCACCAGCATCTTTTTCGGCTGTAACACCAGCCAGGATTCTATCTTTAAAGTGAAATCGGTATTTGAGTGAATGATACAACGAATTGCCTTTATAATTATTGGAATTAGCTTCGGATGAGTTCAAATCCTCCTCAGGCATAAACTGATAACCCTCTTTGGTCTCCAATCCCTTGTCAAAACGCAAATACAATTCACTTTTGCCATATTTCAAAACATCCTGCCAATATATTTTCTTTGAAAAGTCATCTGCCTCGCCCACAAATACAAATGGTAACATTCTACGAATATCTGTCATATCCAAACCATCAACCAATTGTAGTTCAAATATAGTTTGTAACTTACCAAATTTATAAACATGAGCCTGAATACTTTCAATTTGAATGTCCGACAAAAAAGGTAATCGTTGAAGCTCCTCGCGCGTTGCTTTATTCAAATTTATAGGGTTTTGCACACAGCTCATCAGCTCTTCGTAAAAAGTATCATATTCAACATCATCCTCACTTTCAGCGGTATATTGTTCAAAAATATCGGCTATAAACTGCTCTGTAGTGCTAACAGCATCCTGTGCACCCGCTGTGAGTGGTAGGAGCACGAAAAACCAAAACAGAACAAATAAATAACGCATAGTGCTGAAAATAAGTGTGATATGAAGTACTTTCGATGAATACAAATATAGAATTAGAACTGATATTTTATTGCAGCCATACTGTTTAAGCCGAGTAATGGATGCAATTCGCAGTTTAAATCAAACAAAAACGGCCCAGCATGCCAACCAACACCAATACAAGGCACCAAATAATCGTAACTATAAGCGCCTAGTTTTACTGACACACTTTGCAACATACGGTAATCGAACCCTGTGGCAAAACGATAATTACTGCTCACTTCCTTGTCGAGCTGTGTACGCCATGACAGTTCGGGCGAGAAAAAATACTCAGTCCCAAAACTGTAAATAGATGGCAGTTTTTTTATTGTAAATTCTGTTTTAATATTGGCTAAAAACGGATTGAAGGTAGCAAAACCAATACTGAAATTTGGCGACATTTTTACTGATAAGCCCACTTGTGGAAATAGTGTAGAACGATAAGAATTGGAGGCTGAAAAATAGGATGTATAATAAGTAAACTGCACACCCAGAGCGAATTTGTTAGAAAAATTGCGTCCAAAACCCAATCCTACCATCATTTCGTGATACTGCGAATACCCAAAGTGAGAAAATGAAAGACCTGCATTCACCAGTTTTGTGGGCAATCCAAGCTGTAGGTTTTTAGTAGAAAGTTCGGAAATAAAATATCGATTTTCAAATTGTAATCCCAATTCGGTTTTATCTATATAACCCAACATAGCAGGATTGGAAAACGATGCCCAATGGTGTGTATCGGCAGTTCCGGTATTTGCTATTGATGTGGATGACGGTACAGTAGAAGGTAGTTGTGCAACGAGGAAATGACTTAGTGTGGATAGAATTATTACTGTAAAATTTCTTTTCATTGTAGTTCAATTTCGTACACAAAAAATTAGGTTTAAAAACCAATAATTACAAATGCCAAATTTATAAAAAAAAGTGGAATTAACAAGCTTTTATTGAAAAAATATTTCTATGGAACAAAATTTGTATATTACTTTGCAGTTTACTAATAAATTATCTAATTTTGCATAGATGAAAATGAAGATTATTATACCCTTTATAGTATTTGTATTTGTTTCAATTACAAACACTTATACTCAAACCAAGGAAGATTACATTCCTAAGGGTGGAGCGCGCTTGATGGTTCAGATAAATGGAAATGATACTGTATTGCTGGCTTTTATACATGATATATACGTTTTTCCAAAACAACGTTTTAAAAATAAGGCACAAGAGCAGTTTTTTTGGCGCACAGTGAGGGATGTAAAGAAAACACTGCCTTTTGCAAAGCTTGTGGCGAGCGAAATGACACAAACAAATGTCAAATTGGCCAATCTTCCTAACGACAAACAGCGCAAAGCCTATCTTAATAATTTTGAGAAAGAGGTGTTTAAGAAATACGAAAGTGATTTGAAGAAAATGACAATCAATCAAGGGCGCTTGCTTTTAAGGCTTATAGACCGAGAATGTGAGCAGTCGTCCTACGATTTGATAAAAATATACAGAGGTAATTTAACTGCATTTTTTTGGCAAGGTGTTGCACGTGTTTTTGGTACAAACCTTAAAGATAATTACGATGCATCGGATAAAGATAAGCTTACCGAAAGAATTATTTTATTGGTAGAAGCAGGCCAATTGTAATGCAATGACTTGTGAATAAAACCCTAACGACTAATTGAAAATGAAAAATATACTAAATGCATTAACGAAGATTTTTAGAAAAAAATCGGACAATGTTTCAAACGAAAAGAAAAAAATACGTTTGGAGCTAAAAGAATTGAAAAACAAAACTACTGAAGTTGAAAAACAAACAGCAGCCGATGCTGTGTTTAGCAAAATAGTAGCTACACCTGAATTTAGCTCTGCAAAATCGGTTTTAATATATTGGTCATCCAGCGACGAGCTACCTACACAAAAATTTATTGCCGATTGGAAAGACAAAAAATGCATTTTGCTTCCGTTAGTCATTGGTGAAAAAATGGAAATAAAAAGGATTACCTCCATCGAAAAACTAAAAAAAGGATATAAGGGTATATGGGAGCCTTTTTCAGAAGATAGTTATTGTGGTGATCCTGACTTAATTATAGTGCCAGGAGTGGCTTTTGATGTAAAAAAAAATAGGCTCGGAAGGGGAAAAGGCTTTTACGATAGATACTTTCATCAATCCAAGGTTCAAAAATGGGGAATTGGATACGATTTTCAACTTCTAAATTCAGTACCCACAAACAATAAAGATGTATCTTTAGACAAAATTTTCACACCTTCAAGAACAATTGATTAAGTTTCAAATCCATTAGGTATTAGTCATACATTATTCCACGGCCCCATCGTTTTCTAAGGTTAATTCTAATTCACCCTTTCTATAATAGTACACTAGTCCAAAGGTTTGGCATTTTGTTAACCGAGCAAAAGGTGGCTCAGATTTAAATTTTGCCTCCACCTGATTCCAAATACTTAATATTATTACATCCCCTTTTTGTCGTAAACTCACCAAATCTTCCCAATTGCGATTGGTAGTGCTTTGATAAATCTTTTGAGTAGATTTATATTCCTTAAACACCTCATAATGCACCTTCACTTTTGCAATTGCAGGATTGTAAATTGGTAGCCCACCATTCCTAATTCGTTCATTTTCTCCATCAATAATACATTTTCCCCACTGAAGTAAAGATGCCTCCGTGCTTAAATCAGGAACAATATGTAGGCTTGGATCCAATTGATAAAATAGCTTGTGGTCTTTTTTTATGTCGCCTCTTATAACCGAAAGATTGAGAACTTGTATAAAATGTGAAATATACAATCGTGCATTATATACAATTTGTTGATACCGCTTATTAGCAGAAACCTGTGTATCAAGCGTTTGTTGATACTGACTTAATTGTTTCTCAAATACATTTAAATACGCCTTGGCTTCAAGTACCGTTTTAAAAGCAATAATTTGATTTCCAAATTCTTGATTTTCTACTTGCTGTATAGCTGTACGTAAGGCACGCAAGCGAGCTTGATCAGTATTAGGTAGTCGACGGTAAGGCATGGTAATTCAATTAGTAATTAATAATTAATAATTAACAGTCAACAATGAACGCTGTAAATTATCATATTGAATTGATTTATGCCCACAAAGATAAATAATTAATCGTTTCTAAACATCAATTTGTCAGCTATATTTCTCAATTCTTGCTTTTTATTGTCCAAAACAGACACTTTTGACAAATTTGCGACTGCCATTGAATAAAAATACTGCATCTTGTCTTCGCAAATTTGTTTTACACCTAATTTATTATAAAGTGATGTGACAGCAGAAATCTTTTCTTCCGACAGTTTTTGATCAGAAACATCAATCCAACTTTTTAATTCTGCTTCATGAGTTCCTTTAGCTTTTTCCAATGCATGTATCAACATGTATGTTTTCTTGTTACAAAGTATGTCGCCACCAATTTTCTTTCCAAAAGTAGCTTCGTCGCCATATACATCTAGTAAATCATCTTTGAGTTGAAATGCTAAGCCTATATTGATACCAAAATCATAAAGTAGTTGTGCGTCCTCCTCTCCTGCCCCACCTATCCAAGCACCAATTTGAAGGGAAGCACCAAGCAAAACTGCAGTTTTCAGTCGAATCATTTCCAAGTATTCGTCTGCCTCTACCCTATCGCGATGCTCAAATTCTACGTCGTATTGCTGACCTTCACAGATTTCTGCCGCCGTGCGAGAGAATAAATCCAACGAGCGCTTTAATTGGTTTTCAGGAGTTTGCGCCATAAATTGGTATGCCGATATTTGCATTACATCGCCCGAAAGTATGGCCGTGTTGTCATCCCACTTTTTATGCACGGTAGGTTGCCCACGTCGAACATCAGCTCTATCCATTATGTCGTCGTGCAGTAAAGTAAAATTGTGGAAAATCTCCAATCCTAAAGCAGAATTAACCGCAGGTTGAACATTGTCCGAAAACAAATTGCAAGCCATCAAAGTCAATGCCGGACGAATACGTTTTCCACCCATACTAAGCACATAACCAATGGGTTCGTATAAACCACGAGGTGCTTTATTCCAATTAATTTGTTCAAGCTCAGCGGTAATTATTTGAGATATTTCTTTGAAAGTTTTCATAAATAAAACGTATTTAATCAATTTATAAGCAGGCATTTCATAGGTGACTAATCACATTTAACTAGGTTGTTGTTGGAAGTATTCAAATCCGAAATTTTCAAATCTTCAAATCTTCAAATTATTAACCAATTTCATTCTCAATAATCTCCGTCATCACGTCCTTAATATCCAACCCTGCGGCAGCTACTTGTTGTGGAATAAAACTGGTGGCAGTCATTCCAGGTGTAGTATTTACTTCCAATAAATTGATTACTTCACCTTCCGAAATAATATAATCGATGCGCACAATACCCTTACAGCCTAAAATATCGTAAATAGCGGAAGTCAATTTTTGAACACGATCTGTCAATGAATCACTGATGCGAGCAGGCGTAATTTCTTGAACCTGACCTTTGTATTTGGCGTCGAAATCGAAAAATTCATTCTCACTCACCACTTCTGTAATTGGCAAGACCTGCGATTTCGTTTTGGTTTTATACACGCCACAAGTTATTTCCGTTCCAGCCATAAAAGCCTCTATCATCACTTCACTTCCTTCTGCATAAGCATGAGCAATAGCTGGTTGTACTTGCTCAATGGTTTTCACTTTGGTAACACCAAAGCTACTTCCGCCAACGTTGGGTTTCACGAAGCATGGGAACCCAATTTTCAAAGCCACCTCTTCGTCCGAAACAGATTGCCCAGCGCGTAAAACTAACGATTCGGCTACCTTTACACCAAAACTTTTGAGGTATTGATTGCACGTAAATTTGTTGAAAGTAATGGCAGCAGCCAGCACTCCACAGCATGAATAAGGCAAACCTATCAAATCAAAATAACCTTGTAAAATACCATTTTCACCCGGCGTTCCGTGGATGGTAATATAGGCAAAATCAAAGATGGTTTTAACTCCATTTCTACTAAAGCTGAAATCGTTTTTGTCGATTTCAATTTTCTCGTTATCGGACCATTCTACTTGCCAAGTTTGACCTACAATGGTAACAATGAACAAATTATAACGTTGTTTGTCCATAAACGAATGTAGCCCCGCTGCACTTTTGAGCGAAACTACTACTTCCGACGAATCTCCGCCGGCAACAATGGCTATGTTTTTTTTCATAAAAAAAGATGACTCCTAGCCCCTATCCCGATAGCTATCGCGGGCGGGAGGGAATAAAATTAGTACATATTACTAGTGTTTTGATAATCAGTATATTTTAATATAAAACCGGCTGAATTTCAAATGTGAATTTCAGCCGAATATCTTTAAAAATCACAGGATTGAAGTTTCATATTATTTCATCTAATATCTCTTCAATCTGCTTTTTATTTTCTGGAAGATAGTTTTTTGCAATATCCCAAATAATCTCATAATCAATACCAAAATACTCGTGTGAAACCTTATTTCTCAATAAATACATCTCGCGCCAAGGTACTTTATAATATCGTAATTTAATTTCAGATGACAAGTTTTTAGAGGCCTCTCCAATTATTTCAAAATTGCGAATTACTGCGTCAACAGTTTTAAAATCCTTTTTGAATGATGTAAAAGTATAACCGTCAGTATTTTCTGATATTCTATTGATCGCTAACAGAATATCATCGAGATACATTTTGTAGGTTCTATCTTATTTTTTCATTAAGCATACTCTAATTGACTCATAATCTGAGTTTTAATTTGGTCTTTAAGTGCATTCTTAGTCACCAAATCCACTTTTTTTTCAAATATTTTTTCCAAATATAATTCCAATGAAAAAAATTTCCAGCCAATAGGCTTATCAAACTCTACAAGTATATCAATATCACTATCTTCGGTATTTGTTTCATTAGCATAGGAACCAAAAATGCCAATTTTCCTTACCGAATATTCAGTAAATAATATTGACTTTAACTCTCTCAATTTATTGATAATTTGATTTTTAGTTTCCATGATTATTGGTTTTTGATTTGCAAAAATAGAACTATTTTATGATATTTCAATCCATATTGGCAGCATATCCTCTCCACTTCTCTATCAATGCTTGCATATCGTCCAGCAATTCGCTTTCGAAATGCATAAATTCCCCTGTTCGGGGATGCACAAAACCTAGCGTTTTGGCGTGCAGGGCTTGCCTAGGGCAAATTTCGAAGCAGTTTTTTACAAATTGCTTGTATTTGGCAGCTGTAGTTCCTTTCAAAATATCATTTCCACCGTACCGCTCATCATTAAAAAGGGTATGCCCAATGTGCTTCATGTGTACACGAATTTGGTGCGTTCGGCCAGTTTCTAGCCTGCATTCCACCAAGGTAACATAACCCAAGCGTTCCAATACTTTGTAATGCGTTACAGCATGCTTGGCCACTGGATTTTCGCCTTCTGGAAATACTGTGAAACACATTCTATCTCGTGGGTCGCGCGCCAAAGCTCCAACAATTGTACCTTCATCTTCCTTTACATTGCCCCACACCAGTGCCTGATAGCGGCGTTGGGTGGTTTTGTCAAAAAACTGTTTACCAAGATTAGTTTTGGCCATTTCGGTTTTGGCAATAAGCAATAATCCCGAAGTGTCCTTATCAATACGATGTACCAAGCCTATTCGCGAATCGTTGGCATCAAAACCAGGAATATCTTTCAGATGGTAAGCAACGGCGTTGAGAAGCGTTCCGTCAAAATTGCCAAATCCAGGATGTACTACTAAATTGGGTTGCTTATTAACTAGCAAAATATCTTCATCTTCATATACAATACTGAGTGGAATATCTTGCGGAATGATAACAAATTCCGATGGTGGATAAGCCATCACGATTGTAATGACATCCAACGCTTTAGTTTTATAGTTGGATTTTACAGATTTACCATTCACCAAAATGTTTCCAGCCGTAGCCGCATCCTGTATTCGGTTGCGGGAGGTATTGGACATGCAGTTAACCAGGTACTTATCTATGCGGTTGGAGGCTTGCCCTTTGTCCACAATGAATCGGAAATGCTCAAAAAGCTCCTGCTCCTCTCCCACTCCACCCATGTTTTCTATTTCATCAAATTCAGGTTCTTCCAAAAAATCGTTTAGCACTTGTGATAATTAAATATTAAAATTACAACGAAAAAATCCTAGAAAAAATCCTCTTCTTTTTCTGCTGGAAGTGCATCTTCTTCAAACACCTCATTTAATCGTGATTTATCTTTTGAAAGATATAAATCGATGGCAGTACCAGCAGATATAGTACTACCAGCTGAAGGTCGCTGACGATAAATAATGTAATCGGCCTCATTGCCCGAAGGTGGAACATCGTATTCTACCGCTCCAATATTTAACTGTGCAGCTATAATAGCATCACTTGCTTCCTCTAGTCCTAAGCCCTTAATTACAGGAACCATAGCCTGAGCAGCGCCTAGCCCGTTACCCACCACTAGCACAATGGTACTTCCTTCGGGAATGCGAGAACCAGCCTCGGTAACTCTACCTTTATACTTAACCTCCAATACTAAATCTTTATAATCTGAGGGAGCATACTCCACACTTCCAATAACCAATCCAATAGATTGTAGCATGGCATCTGCCTGACGGTAAGACACATCACTCACATCGGGCAATGTTACTTGACGTACCTGACGAGAATTTATGATAAGGTAAATGGCCCTATTATTTTTCACATTAGAGTTTGGGGCTGGTATTTGGTCGATGATTGTGCCCAACTTTTTATTGCGTACATAAACCGAATCAATAACTTGTACAAACAAGCCCTGTTTTGCCAAAAGAATTTCCGCTTCCTCTACATACGAACCGCGCAAATCGGGCACTACCTCATAGTCGCCATGATGCGTATAAAAATCCATAGCTATTAACGCAATCCAAGTTAGAACAACAATAATTGCTATAGAAATAAGCACATTCTTTAAAACAAAACCTCCGAAAGACTCTTTCCAAAATTTCTTTATATCCATAATTTATGTCATATTGCAGGTTGGGCATTCATCAATAACTAACATGCAGGGTTAATGAACAAAATAACGCAGCCAGCGAATCAAAAAAATCAAATGATTATCAATACTATAGACTACAATTTTGTGTTTCAGAAAATTGTTGTCAAAAATAATCATTTTATTGCTACCAAAATGGCTAAAAAACAAAAAAAGTAAAAACTTACCTGAAGTCTTTACTTTCTTTATACTGTTTTTGCAGAATGCTTAGATTTTGTGACGTGGTTCGTCGGCAACGGTAAGTTTTGCTCTGCCTTTGGCACGACGGCTTGCTAGTACTCTACGGCCGTTTGCTGTTGCCATTCTTTCACGAAATCCGTGTTTGTTTTTTCTTTTTCTTACTGAAGGTTGAAACGTCCTTTTCATTGCTTTGTGTGTTTATGTTGTTATTTTATACTTTCGGAGTTTGGGAGTGCAAAAATAGATGTTTTTTTCGAGACTGCAAACTGTTGATAACTTTTTCTTTAGAAAATAACTGTTTGTAAGAAAAATAAATATATAGTTTGGCTCTAATAGCTTACAAAAATAGTTGTAATAGCATGTATTAC
>JFJP01030540.1_pt1 | contig 14416 bp, 12 predicted proteins | sample 431651 | NCBI WGS metagenome assembly JFJP01 (sample SAMN02602958, study PRJNA72255) | Microbial mat metagenome, whole genome shotgun sequencing project. | biome: fresh water; feature: sink hole; material: water; isolation source: purple microbial (photo- and chemosynthetic) mats found in... | reverse complement strand
CTTCTCTTCTTCTCGGCATAACCGCCTCGGTAACTCGATAAATCCAAAAAAATCAGGACTTGGGCCGTTTGGCGCCGTACTTGGAACGCCCCTGACGACGCTTGGTCACACCGGAGGTATCCAAGCTGCCGCGCACGATGTGATAACGCACGCCGGGCAGATCCTTGACGCGTCCGCCGCGAATCAGCACGACCGAGTGTTCCTGCAAATTGTGGCCTTCGCCGCCAATGTAGCTGGTCACTTCCTGACCGTTAGTCAGGCGGACGCGCGCCACCTTGCGGAGGGCGGAATTCGGTTTCTTGGGCGTCGTGGTATAGACGCGGGTACAAACACCGTTGCTCTTGGCTTTCCTTCTGACGCGCGGATTACTTACCAACTGGTTGATTGTGGTCATCGCCCCTCACTGCCAATTTTTCAAATTCGGTCGACGACCCGGCAGCGGGCCTGCGCTGATTGAAATCCGGGTCTGCAAAGAGGCGGGATGATAGGCGGGCAAGTCCCTGATGTCAAGACAACTTCACTCTATCGAAAAACAGCGATGCCATAACCGGCTTGTCGGTCTATATAATGACTGGTTTGAAACCTCTCATCGCCATCGGAGCATGATCGATGTTTGACCTCGCCACCACCCGCATCGGTATCATCGGCCTCGGTTATGTCGGCCTGCCCCTGGCGGTCGAATTCGGTAAACACTTTGCGACCTTCGGTTTGGACATCAACCCGACCCGTATCCAGGAATTGCAGGGAGGGTCTGATAGTACGCTGGAAACCACGCCGGAGGAACTGCGTCAGGCCCGTCTGCTGCGCTATACCGACTGCCCGGACGATCTGGCGAATTGCAACGTCTACATCGTCACTGTGCCCACCCCGGTTGATCAGTACAAGCGCCCGGACTTGGGGCCGCTGATCGGAGCCAGTACGACGGTCGGCCAGTTGCTGAAACCCGGCGATGTTTGTATTTACGAATCGACCGTCTATCCCGGAGCGACGGAAGAAGTCTGCGTACCGATCCTGGAACGGGAATCCGGACTACGGTTTAATGGCGATTTCTTCGCCGGCTACAGCCCGGAGCGCATCAACCCCGGCGATAAGCAACACCGGCTGACCACCATCCGCAAGATCACCGCCGGTTCCACACCAAAGGCTGCGGAATTTGTGGATGCGCTGTACCGGACCATCATCACGGCAGGCACCCACTCGGCTTCCAGCATCCGGGTGGCCGAAGCAGCGAAGGTCATTGAAAACACCCAGCGTGACGTCAACATCGCCCTGATTAACGAGTTGGCCCTGTTGTTCAACCGGTTGGGCATTGATACCGAAGAAGTGTTGCAAGCGGCGGGCACTAAGTGGAATTTTCTACCCTTCCGTCCGGGACTGGTCGGTGGCCACTGCATCGGCGTCGATCCCTATTACCTGACCCACAAGGCTCAGGAAATCGGCTATCACCCGGAAATGATTCTGGCGGGGCGGCGCATCAATGACGGCATGGGCGCGTATGTAGCGCAGCGGGTCATCAAACTGATGAATCAGCGGCGGATTCCGGTGATGGATGCGCGGGTGCTGGTGATGGGGCTGACCTTCAAGGAAAACTGCCCGGACCTGCGCAATACCCGGGTCATCGATATTGTCCAGGAATTCCGCGACTACCACGCCGAGGTGGATGTCTACGATCCCTGGGGCGATGCGCAGGAAGCCCGGCATGAATACGGGATTGAACCGGTTGCGCAACCCGCATTAGGCGCATACGACGCCATTATTCTGGCGGTCGCGCACCGGCAATTCGCGGAGATGGGTGTTGCCAACATCCGGGCGCTGGGCAAACCCGGCGCAGTGTTGTTTGATGTGAAGTATCTGCTGCCGACCGCCGATGTGGATGGCCGTTTATGAAAATCCTGGTGACGGGCAGTGCGGGTTTTATTGGCTCCACGTTGACCCTGCGGCTGCTGGAGCGTGGCGATGCGGTGATTGGCTTTGACAATCTGAATGATTATTACGATGTCAATCTGAAACGGGCGCGACTGGCTCGTCTAAAGGCGCATCCCGGTTTTACCGACGTGCGGGCCAGCCTGGAAGATCGGGCGGCGCTGACGGAGGCGTTTGCGAAATATCGTCCGCAGCGGGTGGTGAATCTGGCGGCCCAGGCCGGGGTGCGCTATTCGCTGCAAAATCCCCACGCCTACGTCGCTTCCAACCTGGTCGGCTTTGTCAATATTCTGGAAGCCTGCCGCCATTATGGCGTTGAGCATCTGGTCTACGCTTCGAGTAGCTCGGTCTACGGATCGAATACCCGAATGCCCTTTTCCGTCCATGACAATGTCGATCATCCACTGAGTCTGTACGCTGCGACCAAGAAAGCTAATGAACTGATGGCGCATACCTACAGCCATTTGTACAGCCTGCCCACCACCGGACTACGGTTCTTTACCGTCTACGGTCCCTGGGGTCGGCCTGATATGGCGTTGTTCCTGTTCACCCGCGCCATCCTGGCCGGTCAGCCGATTGATGTGTTCAACTACGGTCATCACCGTCGGGATTTCACCTACATCGACGACATTGTGGAAGGGGTGATCCGGGTTCTTGATCAGGTTGCTGCGCCCAATCCCGCCTGGTTCAGCGACGCCCCGGATCCGGCCACCAGCCGAGCGCCCTACCGGTTGTATAACATCGGCAGTCATCGTCCGGTGGAACTGATGCGCTATATCGAAGTGCTGGAAGACTGTCTTGGTCGTCAGGCCATTAAAAACCTATTGCCGATGCAGGCCGGCGATGTGCCGGATACTTATGCCGACGTTGAAGCGCTGATTCAGGATGTCGGCTATCAACCCGCCACGCCGATTGAAGAAGGCATCGCCCGCTTTGTGGCCTGGTATCGGGAGTATTACCGGGTTTAAGCCGTTTCCAGCCGCCGCCAGACACACGCGCCGCCACTGCTTTTATCCAGCATCTCCAGATACTGGGCATGTTCGGCGCATTCCCCGGCGTCGGCGCGGATGATCGGCAACGGCAGCCGATTCCGGAACTGGGAACGCCGGGCTTCGTGATTAGGCAAAGCGACCGCCGCCTTATCCTCCTGGATAAACATCGCGCCTTGCTGGCGGGTCATCGCCAGATAAACATCGGTCAGAATTTCCGCGTCCAGCAGCGCCCCGTGTAGCGTGCGGTGTGCGTTGTCGATATTGTAACGCTTGCAAAGGGCGTCCAGGCTGTTGCGCTGGCCGGGATGACGCTGCCGGGCCAACAGCAGGGTATCTTTTACCGTGCAGATTTGCTCGAGGACAATATGCCCACGCCCGCAACGTCGCAGTTCGTGGTTGAGAAAGCCGAGATCAAACGGGGCGTTGTGGATAATCAATTCCGCGCCTCGGACAAAATTCAGGAATTCGTCGACGACCTCGGGAAAACGTGGTTGGTTGACCAGAAACTCATTGGTGATGCCATGCACTTTGATCGCTTCTTCATCAATCAGCCGATCCGGTTGCAGGTAAACATGGAAGCGCTGATCCGTCGGTCGCCGATTCACCAGCTCCAGGCCGCCGATTTCAATGACCCGATGCCCCTGAGCCGGATCAAGACCGGTCGTTTCCGTATCGAGAATGATTTGCCGTTCGTTCATTCTGCGCTCTCAAAAACCACCCGTTCGTAAATCTCGGCCAGCGGCAACGCACAGCCGATGCTGTCCAGCGCCAAATCAGCTTGCAGATCGTTGACTTCAACCAGCAACCAGCGGCCATCCGCCTGTCGGGAAAAATGCTCGATGCGACAGCGGTGTTGCGACACGAGGATATAGTCGCTGAGTGACGCCAGGCGCCGGTAGTGTTCAAACTTATCCCCGCGATCACAAGCTTCCGTAGAGGGCGACAGTACTTCGATGATGATTTTCGGATTGAGCAGAATATCGTTCTGCGCATCGTCAAACCGGGGTTCGCCACAGACGACGGTGACATCTGGGTAGGTGTACAACCCCGAGGGCTTGACTTTGACTTTCATGTCGCTGGAATACACTTCACAGGGGCGTCCCTTGAGTTGCTGACTGAGTTCACGGGTCAGATTGACCATAATCAGGTTATGCGCCCGACTGGCTCCGGCCATGGCGTAAATCTGACCGTGATAAAACTCGCTTCGGTTCTCTGCCCGGCGCTCCTGATCCAGATATTCCAGTTCCGTTAACATTCGTTCAGCAGATACAGACATGATGGGTGACCTCGAAATAGCCGATAGTGGATAACACATTCTAGGGAACACGCCCATTCGGTTTTTGCTGTCCCTTGTTAAAATCCTGCCGTACCTCCAAGCGCAGTCGTATTAAACCTTGGTGACCGGGCACTAATACCAAACCCTTTTCAATTTGTAACAGGCTGCTTAAATATTCACCTCGACGTTGTGCCTCTAACGCTCCAGAAAGGTAGTGATCAGCTTGCTGCTGACGCACTACCATTTGATGAATTTTTTCTAAACCCGGATGACCCGGCACAACCGCCCATCCTTGGTAAATGGGTTCTAAACTCTCCTGCACTTGACCTGTTTCAAATCGCTGACGCGCTCGTTTTTCATATTCACTAGTAATACTTTGTAATCCAGTGAGTGCTTCGGCATTACCTGGATTGAGCTTCAACACCTGTCTGTAGCTTGATTCAGCGCTCTTTGGCCCAAATTCATTAGTCGTCAAATAGCCAGATTTCAATTGCGAATCAGCCTGCTTCAGCAATCCAGCCACTGATTGTTTTTCATGGTCAATTTGATCAGTTTTAATCTCACTTATAAGTGCAACTTCTTGTGCATACTTTTTTTCTTTTATTAAATCGTTATTGAAAATAATGATGGAAAACAAGATAAATAAAAAAATAAAAATTTTCTTGCTTAAAAATAATTTTTTTTTATTAAAAAAATTTTCAATTTTGTTACCAGCAAGATTTAAAATACTGGTATTTTTAACACCTTTTTCTAAATTTTTGATTCCAAAATGATTGATTTTAAAAAAATCAATATCTTCCAAAAAATCATCAGCACTTTGATATCGATCCCAACTTCTTCTAGCCAGCAACTTATCAACAATTATTTGTAGATCGCTATATTGATCAGGCAATTCAGGAACAGGATTTTGCGAACCTTTTAATAATTCTCCAACTGACTTTCCAGATTCATGCAATGGGTGACTGGTTAACATTTCATAAAAAACACATCCCAGACTATAAAGATCAGATTGTATCGTCGCTTTCTCTCCCATCAACTGTTCAGGACTCATATAAGCTGGACTACCCATTGCGAATCCTATTTTTGTATGAATTGCGGTTGATCCAAATTCTTTTGCAATACCAAAATCAGTTAAGACCGGAGTACCATTTTTTCGAAACAGGATATTGGAAGGCTTAACATCCCGATGAATCACACCTTCATAATGCATATAAGCCAAGGCTTGGGCAACGGCTTCTATAATTTCTATTATGGAGTTAATCGATAATCCCCGCTTGATTCTATTTTTTAGCGTACCTCCTTCGAGATATTCAATAGATAAAAAAAGCCGATGATCTTCAGTAAAACCCCCATCATAAATAGTCATAATATTGGGATGAGATAATTGAGCAATAATACGTCCTTCTCTCTTGAAAAATTGTACAAGATGACTGTCATCCGACGTTTCATCCAAAACTTTAACGGCTACTTTGCGTTCCAGAACACGCTGGATGGCAAGATACACCGTCGCCATTCCACCGCGCCCTATCTCGTATTTTATGTCATAACCTGGAATATGAATGGAGTCATGCTGATGCAAGCGGGTGCACTCCTTTGCTGATTTATCCTTCTTTCTCAATCCCCACGCTTCACCTTGACGACCTTAATCATATTCGCGCCGCCGGAAACCCCGACTGGAACACCAGCGGTAAACACAATGATCTCCCCTTCCTGAACCATCCCCTTATTCAGCAGACACTCCGTCGCGGAACTGAGCAAATCGTCGATGGAACTCACCGCACCCAGTTGCAGCGGCTCCACGCCCCACACCAGCGCCAGCTTGCGCAACGTCGCCGGTTTCGAGCTAAAGGCGATCAAGGGTGCCAGGGACCGAAACTTCGCCAGGCCCAGCACGCTCGATCCGGTGTTGGTGAACCCGACCAGGTAACGGGCGCAGACCTTGTCGGCCAGATCCATGGTGGCAAAATGCACGGCGTCTTCAATCCGCAGACAGGCTTTCGCCAGCAATTCCTCCTGCGTCAGCACGTTTTTGGCCATCAGCGTTTTGAAAATGTCGCTGGCTTCGACGCTCATGGCAATCGCTTTCATCATCCGCACCGCTTCGACCGGATATTGACCCGCCGCCGTTTCCGCTGACAGCATCACCGCGTCGGTTCCGTCCAGAATGGCGTTGGCGACATCGTTCGCTTCAGCGCGGGTCGGGCGGGGATTGTTAATCATCGACTCCAGCATCTGTGTGGCGGTAATCACCGGCTTGCCAGCGATATTGCACTGGCGAATCAGGCTCTTTTGCATCAACGGCACGTCCTGCGGCGAGGTTTCCACGCCCAGATCGCCCCGCGCCACCATGATCGCATCGGCTACGGTAATAATGCCCTCGATATGCCGGAACGCCTCCGGTTTCTCGATCTTGGCAATGATCGGAATCTTGCGGCCATAAGTCGCCAGCATCAACTCGATCAGCTCCCGGACATCGCTGGCGGCGCGGTCGCGGCGATCCTTGTCGGTCACTGCGGAAATGTTCAATTTGATGTTGGGCAGGTTGACGCCCTTGCGCGGCTTGAGGCGTCCCCCGTTCACCACCTGGGTGAAAATCTGATGCCCGTCAATCCGCTCAACCGTCAATTCAAACAAACCATCATCAATGAGAATCCGGTCACCGGTCTGGACTTCTTCGTGCAGGGTGCGATGATCAATCGAAACCGTCTTGACACCGTCATGGACGCCACCGATCAGCTCATCCGTGGTCAGAATCAGGGTTTCACCAGTCACTACCTCTAGAAATTCACTGTCCAGCGACCCCAGGCGAATTTTCGGTCCCTGCAGATCCTGAAAAATAGCGACATGCCGGTTCAATTTCCGCGCCGCCTCGCGCACCAGTTGCACCGACTGGGCGTGATCTTCGTGGCTGCCGTGGGAAAAGTTGAGCCGGATCACATCCGCGCCTTCCCGCAACAGATTCTCGATCACTTCCAAGTGGCGGGAATTCGGCCCGAGCGTCGCAACGATCTTGGTGAATTTCATGGAGTTATAAGTGTTGATTTTCATAAGGTTAAAGTAAGACCTGTGAGTGCAACTAATTCATTCAGCGGAGCAACGCTTATACAGCACCCAGCTCCAGCACATAGCCGCCGACAACGAGCAGCTCGCCTGGGTTGGCCGTCGCGCTAGCGTAAGCGTCAGGCACTAATACATCCAAGAGGTCGCCTGATGGCGTGAGCAAGTAAACTGACATACTTTCGCTCTCCACCCTCACCCGCCAACTATGATGGGATACTTGCAAGTCCAAATGACGACGCGACAGACCCAGATGTTCGGCGCTCATGCTCGATCTGGCCGGATGGCTGTCCCAATTTAACGCCTGCGGATTGGCCAATAACTGTGGGGCAATGTCCACGCCTGATCCGCGTCCGAAACTGATCTGACGTCCCCGGGGCACTTGCAGAGCCAAAGGGTTTGGCAACCGCACCCATCCCAGATAATAGGGTTCCATCACTGGGGGCACCGAAAACAGCCGCAGTTGCAGTTCCGGAAACGGTCGCCAAACCCCGGGAAAAGTCAGTGGAATCGCTCCTCCTTTCACTTCGCCAAACACTTGATCGGTATTCTCAATCCGTAGCCAGGCCGCGACATTGGCATAGGTATCCGGTGTGAGGTTTCCGGTGCGGTCGAAACTAATCCGCCAGTGGTTAATCACAACCCCTACCATGGCGTAAGCCGACAGCCGCTGTAAAGCGATGCCGATCACTGATAATTTGGCAAATCGCTGACGTGACGTTAAATTTAAAGTACGTTCATTCTCCTCTGCATTCGCACAATCTGACTTAGGCACCGAGCGGGGTAGTCTCATCGTAGCTACTGTGGCCGACTCCTGACGGGATGAAAACGCCGAATTCAGGGCGGTAGGTTCCGGCAATATTGGCGCTTTCACGTTGACTACCCACGGCGTGTAGTGTAACCGCAATCGTCGACCATGACGGTCGGTTGCTACGAACTCATCAACCCCACCTTCAGTGACGGTCAGTGGGTTCGCTGGCTTTGCCACTGCTTCGACAATAACTGACGGTTCAGGGCGCAGCACCAATAGCAGGGACTCGCCATTCACGAATGGCCAAGCTTTGATTGAAAAACTGCTGGTGCACCGATCACCGCTCAACAATGTTAATCGTTGGCCAGGGTAAATTGCGCCAATGTCGACCCCTTCATTCTGATCGTCAATCGCCGCGTGAATACGGAAAAGAGGGGTTTGACCCCCGGATGGAATATAGATGGCCGGTCCAAACAAAAATCGTACTTCGTTAGGCAGTAACTCGTCATCTGGCTCTACTCGATAGCGAATGGCAGTATCTTCGACCGGGTAGCGGGCGTGATGCCGACGTTGCAGTTCATGAACTAAGGCACGCCGACACAAACCATCATCCAATCGGTCATCTCGAACGTAATCATGTTCTGGAATCCGTACAATAATATGGCTGTAACGAGTTTCTCGACGAGGGTATTGGCCGATGATGCGTGGGTAGCGGCGGAGCGCCTCTAACAAAAATACGCCTTCCTGAGGACCCCGATTCCGTTCAAAAAGCAGGTTGATGTTGAATACATCCGGCACCCTGCGCAAGGCAGCGCAAATGACATAATCAGATGAAACCAACGTGCTGGACTTAGGTTTTTTCATCACTTTTTCCCTCAGTTAAATTTTCCCGTAATCGAAACAACGGGGCAAGCCAACACAACAGATTTCACTCACTAAAATAGTTAAGAATGGACAAAGTTGATTATCCGGCCTTGTACTTCTAAAAAGTCTGCGACTGCCTGACCTATCATTCTCTGACCACGCGAAAACCCCGTCCGCCAGAGCGATACATCGGCGTAGTATTAAAACGCTTTGCCGAACGCACTCCGAGGGGGGAATCGCTCCAGGCACCACCTCGTGCTACCCGGTCGCTATCCCAATTATGGCTGGGAACACATTGTTTTTCAGCGCCGCTATAGTTCTTGTCATACGCTGAACAAGTCCATTCCCAAACGTTACCCAGCATATCGTAGAGCTTCCAGCGGTTCGGCTGGAGCATCCCTACTGGCATCGTGTATACCGACCTATCCGTGCAATTGTGAATATCCCAATTGGAAAATTCCTGTCTGATCGTCAAGTCAGCCACGTTGGCATACAGGCATGCCTGATCTGGATCATTGCCCCAATACCGTGCGGTGGTGGTCTTCGCGCGTGCGGCATACTCCCATTCGGCTTCTGTTGGCAGACGATAAGTGCTACCCGTCTGTTCAGATAGCCATGCCGCGTAGGCCACGGCATCGCCCCAACTGATGCAGACGACTGGATGATTTTCTTCTTGTGAAAACTTGGGGTTTTTCCAGTTGAAATTCTCCTGATATCTGTACTTATAATGCCCGGTACTGCTTTCATAATAGGCTAAATAACAGCCCTTTAAGCCTCCCGTGTTGCGTTCAGCGTCAGTGCGATAACGGGTTGCGTTGGCAAATTGCCTAAACTCGCCAACCGTTATTTCATACTGTCCTATTGCAAAAGACTCCCCAATTTTTACCCAGTGCTGATGCTCAGCATCCCGATCCCGGCCAACTTCCTTGTCCGGTGAACCCATCTGGAATTCTCCTTTTGGAATCAAAACCATGGCTGGCCCCTGACTACCATCCCTCAACTGATCACGGAAAACTTGGAACAGTTGAAGCGATGAAGTCGCCGCCTTCAATCGCTGCTGCTCTTGCTCTATCCGCGCCCTTGCCGACACGGCATAACGCCCTTCCGGGTAGGCGTCCAGATAGGCTAAGTAACAGGCGTTTGTTCCACAGCGTTCTTTTTCTTGCCAAACGTTTAACTCATGATCAACCGACAGCGATTCCTGACGGGTTTGCAGTTCTTCGGAGATCGCCCGGTTATTAAGCAATGCCAACGATCCGAGCGTCACCCCTACTGTTATGCCTACCACAACGACGGCCACAGCCAACCAAACTGTCCATTGTTTGAATTTGTTAGGCGGTGGGTACGCTTCCGCTAAGGACGACTCCAAAGGCCGGATGGTTTCTGCTCCGTGATCCAAAATTGCCTGAAATTGTCGATTAAGTTGTCCTATCGAGGGTACGCGTTGTTGTGGCCTAACCGCTAGAGCTTGCAGTAACGCTGAATTGAGCGTGAGTGGAATGTCCGGAATTTGTTCTACCGGCGACTGGAGAGTATCACTCAAAATACGATCTGTCGCAGGTGGAGGGGTGCGTCCGGTTATCATCCGGTACAAGGTAGCGGCTACGGCATAGATATCCGTCCATGGTCCCTGCGATTCCACTCCGTATTGTTCGACCGGGGCATAGCCCGGAGTCAGTATCGTTGTCAAACTGCGGCTATGACCCGCAACGACCTGCCTTGCTGATCCGAAATCAAGTAGAATGAGTCGATTCTGCGTCGTTAAATAGAGATTTGCTGGTTTTATGTCCCGATGTAACACTTTTTGTGCGTGAATTTGTTGTAAGCCATCCAGCACCGGCACCAGAAGTGCTAACGCTTCCTGCCAAGGTAATCGCTGTCGTGGTTGCCGGACTAGATAGGCTTGTAATGTCTCACCTTCGTAGTAGTCCATGACCAGGTAAGCGGTGCGATGCGCATCGAAGTAATTGAATACGCGCACGATGTGGCCGTGATAAAACCGCTTCAGCAACTGCGCTTCGTTGCGAAACGACCGTAGCCCAATGTCAAAAGTTTCCTGGGCTTGCTCGGAATGCAGAGTTAGTGAATACTGATCTTTGTGCCGTGCTACGAACTCCGATGGGCAATATTCCTTGATAGCCACTAGAGTTTTCTTTTGGGTATCAAAACCCCGATAGGTGATGCCGAAGCTACCCTGCCCTAATGGCTGACCGATCACATAGTGCTTAAGTCGAGTCTGTATCGGCAACAACAATGGTGAGCGCAGAGCTACCGAACGGTATCCACAACGTGGACATTCTTTGCCGCGAACAGGCGGAGATTGAAAGCATCCCGGGCATTCTCCAACACCGATACTGGACATGATAATCAGTTACTCCCCATTGTGTCCCTGATTTTTCGGCTTATCAGGCTGGGTAGGCTTTGGGTCTACGCCATATAAATCAATAATTTAATTTTAGACGACCTCTGACTAACCTACTAAATTGACAAGAATATTACCATTCACTGAATTGCTAAATCAACTCAAAAAGTATACCGCAAGGACGTGTGATTAGACGATTCTCTACAGTTATTCTAAAATATCCACCAGAAGATCTGGCTCAGTACGTCACCCCGTTTGCGCAGATCCATAATCTCAAGCGAACTTCTTCCGGATTTTGGATAATACCGTGCCTCACTGGGTTACTGACTTGAGTCAAATCTTAAAAACTCTGCTAGCACATTTATCACAGAGAGGTTCTCAATGGCTGACGTGTTTACCCGTATCCTGCGGATTGAACTGCCTGACACGCTGGAATGCGATGCGTCCGGCAAAAATCCGGCTTTCGCCATCGCCTTCGTCACCGATGGCCCGGTGCCCTTCCCGCAATTGATTCTCCACACTGCCGAAGGTCAGCGCCTGATCAAGGCCGAGGCGCTGGAGGAAACCGAGATTGAAGGGGATTATCAGTATGCTGCCACGATTCCCGCTGGACAGCTTCGGCCCAGTACGATCACAGTGCAGGCCGAAGGGTGCCGCAAGGCTGACATCCAGCAGGCGGGCGGCAGCGACTGGATCAAGGAATTCCGCCAATTACGGATCGAAGCGAATCCTCTGCTGAAACCGGTGATCCGGGTCGCTACCGGGCCTGGTGATACGCCGGTCAAACTGTACTTCGGCATCCACAAGCACATGCACCAGCCCTACTACAATGCTACGGACCGGAATTACTGGGATGGGGAGAAGGACAGCATTTTCGGCTCGCGTCATGGCCCCTACACCCACTTCATTCCTAACGCGGTGCGCCAGTACGTTGGCGGCGGCTTGCCCCACGCCGGGCTGTCCACCAGTTGGAGCGGTTCACTGATTGAGCAGCTTGACCGTTGTGGCGCGGAAGGACTGTGCGGCGGCGGCTTCGGCGGCTGGAATAATGACCTGCGGGCGGTCGCCCAGGAAAAGACTGCGCTCGGTCATCCCCGGGTTGATTTCTCAGCCTTTGGCTTTTTCCACCCGCTGATGGCGCTGACCCCGGCCCGTAATATCGTCAAGCAGGTGGAGTGGCACCGGGCGATGATTCAATCGGCCTTTGGTATCGAAGCGTCCCGCGTGATGTTCCCACCGGAAACCGCCTTTCATATCCGCATGATTCCGGCGCTGAATCAGGCCGGGGTCAAGGCGGTGATTTACGACTCGATCCACCGCTTCCGCGCTTGCCAGGATTACCCCTACGCCCGGATTAACGAGGGCATGTTGCCGCCCAATCCCGCTGAACAGGTCAATCCGCCGGTTCACGACTGGTTGCAATTGAACAACATCTGGGCGGGATCGAAAATTTCCCCCAGCCTGCTCAAGCCGGAATATGTGCAGTACGAAGACCCCGAGGGGCAGATTCACAAAATTATTGCCGTGCCTGCCGAGCGGTATATCGGCAACGAGGACGCCCGAGGGGGGTTCGGGGCGCTGCAATATCCCGACGTGCTGGGGCAAGTCTACAACCAGATCGTCGAAACCGGGGCCTTTGATCCCAAGCACCCGCCGTTCTTCCTGCTGCATTCCGACGGCGACAACCACGGCGGCGGCGCGGACAGCTATTACGGCCACAATACCGGGCAGATGGTGCAGTGGCTGCAAGGCGATCCGCGCTTTGAATTGAGCACGGTGAATGATTATCTCGACCGCTTCCCGCCCGATCCCACGCAGGCGGCGCATATCGAACCGGGTTCCTGGAGCGGGGCGGATAATGGCGATCCGCAGTTTATGAAGTGGTTCAGCCGCTACGATCAGCCGTATTCCCCGGATTTGAATTCCTGGGCGGTGCTGACTGCGTTCCAGAACGTGGTTCATACGCTGGAAGACGCCATGCCCGGCAAGCCGTGGCTGGGCGACATCGCCCGGTTGATGTTGACCGCTGAAACCAGTTGTTACTGGTACTGGACCGGACAACATATCTGGGATCAGCAGGTGACGAACGCCGCCAACGCCGGTTACGGCATGGTCAAGAGTGAAGTCGATGCGCTGATCGCAGGGGGCAAGGATCGCACTGGGCCGACGATCTTCGCCCCGTGGGTGACGCCGGAGAATCCAGCCGCGTGAAGGCACCGTACATACCTTTATCCACGACATCAGCGGCTTGAAGAAGGTCGTGCTGGTGCTACGCGACAGCAAGGGCGAGGTTGTCATCCCGATGACGGATAACGGCCCATACCCCTCACAGACCGGCGCGGCGATGGTGGCGCATTACTTCACTGCCAAATTGCCAGTGGGTGCGGGCGATGTGCGCTATTACATCCAGGCGGAGGATGGCAAAGGTAACGTCTCGCGGAGTGCGCTGGAACGGGTTTATCTGGCTTAACCGCTACCCATGCGCCCCTCTCCTCGTCAGAGAGGGGCTGTGGACTGGCTCTCACGCTGGAGCGTGGGAGCCAGAATAAGTGCATGACCGCCAAGCCACTCAAGCGTTTGAATCCGGATCATTCCGTCGACGGGAGGGGCATCAACTTTGCTCGTCAACTATCGCCAGCAGGGTGCTAAGTCGGGTCAAGGCGTCGGCGACGATGCGCCCCTGAGTTTCGATATTGTGGATGATCTCTTGCGAGGTTCGGTCATCCATTCTGGCGATGGCCTTGGGATTGGGATTGGCGGCTTTCAGGTCGAATACGGCGGCATCAATATCGGCAGCCTGGATTTCCAGTTCGTGGGCCGCTTTGTCTTTTTCCCGAATTTGCGCCTCCAGCAGCGCCAGTTCAGCGGCGGGACTCCGGTTTTTCTTCAGGCGCTTCGCCTGCTCTTTCAGGTCAACCACCGTCGCTTTGATCTGCGCCGCTTCATCGAGCAGCGGCTGCATGGCTTGGCGGGCGCGACGGGCGGCAAAGTCCACAGTCCAGGAATAGCGGCTATCGCCAGTATGTGCGCCGCGTTGCGCGAGCATCCGAGCATAACTTGGGAAAAGATGGCCAGCATTTCCCTCTTCTAACGGCTACTCAATGTATTTTAGAAATTGAACGGCTAATTCAACAGGCGCAATAACTGTTCAGCCGCAATGACTAAAATTCCATACATCAAATGCGCATAGA
>JFJP01024619.1_pt1 | contig 14418 bp, 17 predicted proteins | sample 431651 | NCBI WGS metagenome assembly JFJP01 (sample SAMN02602958, study PRJNA72255) | Microbial mat metagenome, whole genome shotgun sequencing project. | biome: fresh water; feature: sink hole; material: water; isolation source: purple microbial (photo- and chemosynthetic) mats found in... | reverse complement strand
GAAAAGTCTATAAGAAATAGCTCAGCTGCTGTCGAGACACCGAGGACGGGCAGCTGGAGACAGACTGCACCAACAGATTCTCTGCAGTCGGCCATAAGAAATGAGAGAAGCAATGGACGTCACTCGTGAATCTCTTTGATTGCTTTCGAGGCTGCTGCAGATGATGGAGGCTTGAGTTGGTGGCAGACGCTCGAGCGATCTTCGGTTGACCCAATGGTCAAAGACTGCAGTCGATCGCTCGCTGCTCGGTTCGAAAAAGCTAACTTGAGTTTTTGAACCATTGCGGAATCAGGGAGAGAATTAATATCGAGGAAATGAATTCGAAGGCTAATCGGACTTGATCGCAGAGAGAAGCGAATCCCTATAATAAAATCTAATCAGAAAGGAAATTTTTATACTTCATTTTTAGATGAGCTACATGAGTTGGTTTCCTTCATCTAGTCTTCTGATACCTATTTGCTGCTCATAGTCATAGCCTGTTAACAACGAAACTAGAATAAGTCACCCAACCAGCGAAACAAATAGACTTCAGGCGGACGCGCTGTCGGTTCGCTCGGAGGAGGCTGCAGCTTGTTGGACGCAGCGGTCGACTGGGCTGCCGATCGACTCTCGCTCGCGGTTGAGTTGCGGCAAAAGGGTTTCGGTCTATGCCGGGTCGTTATCTTTGGTCTGGATTGTTGAAGGTTTATAAGGCGGATTAAACCCGATTTATACAATACTTGTAATGGAAGCTCAAGCTGCTAAACAGAAGAGTATAGAGGAAGCAAGACAGAGACTCGCCGAAAAGTATAAGGACGTCAGAACCGGAGGCGCTGGAAGCCAGAGAAGAAAATTCAAGGCAACACCCAAGGGCGGAGCGAGCGACACTAAGCTGGAGGCAGTCATGAAGAAATTCAATACCCAGGAAATCCCCGAGATCACCGAAGTGAACTTCTTCACCAAGGACAACCAAGTGATCCACTTCCCGAAGCCGAAAGGTAGTCTCTGCTCAGCGCAGTCCACGCCTCGTTCCAAACCCAAACCATGATCGTCAGCGGCACGCCAACAACGAAGGATCTGAAGACTTGCTTCTCGAGCATCATGAACCAGCTCGGACCGAAACAGCTCGAGTACCTGAGACAGGCTGGCGTCCAGGGCCAGAGGCCCGAGGCTCCGAAGCCCGCAGAGGCCCCGAAGGTCAACTTCCAATCCGTAGCTGAGCAGAACTAAGTAATTAACTCAGGCGCAGGCCGACGAATTAGATAAGGCTCATTAATTTTGGCCGATTGCGCTATAACAAAGGTTTTGGCACTTTTTGTAATGTTGACACCCCTCAAGAAGCGCACATTCCGAGAACTGCGCGAGGACTCCGGCGGCCTCAGCATGCTCTCCGTGTGGGACAAGCAGCTGCCCATGCAGAAGTCGCTCGGCTACCAAGACCTCCACCTGAACAACCTCGCGACGCTCTTCCCCGAGCTCGACGACGCGGTAGACTCTCTTCACTGAGGTGCTGCAGGCCACCTACTTCTCCTGCCACCGCAACATCGACCGCACGCTGAGAACCCTCGAAGACCTCCAGTCTCGCCAGCGAGCCGAGCGCAGCGATCTGCAGAGTCAAAAGAAAGAAGGCCGAGAGTCGCGGACCGAGGAGCGAGCCATTGACTCCGAGCTGAGCCAAGAGATGAGTTCTATTGACTCTAACACCCGAGTGGTTCTCCAGAAGCTCGGCGGCCGCGCGCAGCAGCACATCGCAGACGAGTTGGAGAACCTCGCAAAGTGCGCGAACAAGGAAGAGGCCCACACGGTCTTGGTCGCGCTGCTGGACAAAGTCTTCGGCGACTCGGTGGACGCGCAGCAGAAGCAAGTCTCCGAGCTGCGAGCCAAATACTACTTCGCGAAGAAAGCGGTGCACCAGCTGAACAGCAGTCTGCAGCGGAAAGACCGGGAGAACGAGCACCTCCGCGCAGTGGTGGACCGCCACCACCGGGAGAACCAGGGGCTGAAGGAAATGAACAAGTTCTTGATGCGCGAACTCGAGCGGAAGGCGGCGGACGAGCGTGGCGGTCACCGGCCTCCGTTCGGGCCGGACGGAGGCGTGTGTTAGAAGCGTCTGAGTGGAATTAATTAACTAATAGGTCTTGCGTTGGACCCGTCTGCTACTGTTCCATTCGGTGCGGTGTTGTTCTGCAGCATGTGGGTCAGGATCTCTTTGGTGTACTTCAGCCGCTTCGACATCTCCGCGTTGTCGCTCTCCAGCGCAGTCGCGATCGGGTAGTCGGACTTCTCGCCTTTCTTGTTCACGTAGGTCACCAGGCGAGACTCCGAGGAGAGGATGATCTGCGTTTTGTCTTGGAAGTCCACCTGCACGATCTTGTTGCTCAGTCTGAACATGATCGCGTGGCGAGTCTTCATCCACTTCTTCAGGTACACCAGGTTCTCTCGCTTCTGCTGCGGAAGCGGCTCGGCGTCGTCCGAGGCTTTCAGCGGCACGGTGCGGACGCCTTCGAGGTAGGAACGGAAGTGCTGCAGGAGGGTGACTTTCTTGTGCAGACTCTTCGGATAGCTGTTGAGTGAGTAGGCCACGACGACGTCTGTGCGGTCGACGGCGCGCTTTTCGATGTACTCGAAGTTCTCTTTGGAGGGGTCGAGGATGATCTTCGTGCAGTCGTTGAAGAAGACGCCTGAAGAGCCGTTGCTCAGGAGGTAGCCCAAGCCGTACTTGGTGGAGTAGTCGACCCACTTCTTGACGTAGATCTCTTGTCGAGGCTTGTTCGGGTTGCTGTTGAGCGACTTGATGCCCCCGTCCATCACCTTCGAACCCCGGCCGTCCTGCTCGAAGTCCGTCTGGTTCGGCAGCTTGCTGAAGTCGTCCTCGACGGCGTCGCCGTTCTTCGGCTTCGACAAGACCGTCTTGTTCTGGACTGCATACTGGTCCAGGTAGCTCTTGCTCGGGGGACAGGCCAGCGTCGAGAGCGGCAGCGACTTGGGGAAGCCCTGTCCGTTGTTGATGAAGGGGTGCTGCAGGATCTCGTCGAGCGTCGGCCGCTTGCTGGGGTCCAGCTGGAGGATCTTCGAGATGACGTTGCGAGCGTTCTCGGAGAAGGGGATGTGCTCGGGGAAGGTGTAGGCGCACATCTTGATCTTCTTGTACGTGGACTTGACCTCGGGCGTCTCGAATGGCGGTCTGCCGATGATGAGCGTGTAGATGACCACGCCGAGCGACCAGACGTCGACCTCGTAGGAGTGGCCGATCTTGTTCTCGAGGATCTCCGGTGCGATGTAGTTCGGCGTGCCGCAGACCGTGTGTCGCTTTTCGTTGTCGAACTCGAGCTTTGCCGCGAGACCGAAGTCTCCGAGCTTGAGCTCCATCTTGTCGGAGAGGAAGAGGTTGCCGAGCTTGAGGTCTCTGTGGATGATGCGGTTGAGGTGCAGGTACTTGAGCGCCTGCACGATCTGGTAGATGTAGCACTGCACTTCGATCTCGGTGAGCCGCTTCCTGCGCTTGATGAGGTCGTTGAGACTCTGGTTGTTGCAGAGCTCGAGCAAGATGTAGACGTTCTGGGAGTCTTCGAAGACGTGCTCGAACTGCACCACGTTCGGGTGCTGCAGCGACCGGTGGATCTTGATTTCGGACAGCAGCTTCGCTCTCTGTCTGGACTTCTGCAGAGTTGACTTGGGTATAATCTTGGCCGCGGTCACTTTCTTGGTTTCGAGGTTGGTGCACTCGTAGCACTTGGCGAAGCCTCCCTTGCCGAGAAACTTGCCGCGCGCGTATCGCTTGACGACAGGGTCACCGAGCGGGTTCGTGATTTTCTCCTCGATGATTTCGTACTGCTGGTCAGCAGCCCTGTTGTCGGCCATTAAATGATTATTATTCGAATTTAGGGGCGACGATTATAAGGATTTGAGCCAATCAACATTTAATATTTAAGGAGGCCGGCCGAGCGAGATGGACCCACGACTCAAGCAGGAGATCGACATACTCACCGAGATATACTGCGACGAGCTCGAGCTGAGACCCAGCCAGAACTTCGTCAAGCTGCGCGTCAAGTGCTTGCCGCTGCTCGAAGACAGGAACATCGAGCACCACTACGAGTTCGACCACCCCTTCCTCTTCGCGAATATCGACGTCCCCAACGAGTACCCAGACGAACCGCCCAAGTTCTACCTCGAGTCCACCCACTCGAAGATCGCCATCGGCACCAGTCTCGCCGAACTCACTCTCCGAGTCGAAAACCTCTCGAAGACCATGCGAGGCGACCCCTGCATCGTCGACATGATCGAGTACATCCGAGTAGCACCCGCGTTAACAGTCATGGCTCTACAACGACGTCGCCAAGAAGAACAAACACTTCAGAAAGAGACGCCACCTCATGAACGACGACCCCTCCTACTTCTACCAAGACGACGACGAAGAAGACAGAGAAGAAAACCTCATCAAAAAGTCGCAGTTCACTGAAGTCACTGCTGAAAGGTTTGCCGCTTGGCTGGCTGCCTTCAGAGCCGAAGCTCGGATGAAGCAAGAGAGAGACCCGCTGTTCCTCAGGAAGAAAGCAGTCCTCCTCAAACCCTCGGGAAGAATGATCTTCAACGAACGCACAGTCGACCTGGCCAACTACTACGACGACGATAAAAACGAAGACGACGACGAAGACGTCGACTTGAAGCAAGAGATGGGCGAAGGCGACGGCGAAGACGGCGAAGAAGAACAGATAGATATAGACGAAGACGTCTTCGGCGACGAGGACGACCTCGACGGTGAAGACTTCATCGTCGACGATAATTAATTGATGTCTCGGTTTGCACAGTCCTCACTCACCCTTCCTCCTCGACCCTCGACTCACTTCGAGACGAGCACTTCCTGCGATGGTGCAGCTCGAACGAATCCGATGACACCCCTGCAGGGTCTCAGGTCGAGTCGAGAGCCACCTGCTTTAATAAACATAAAGATCACTTGAGTAAGAGACTCAGATGTTCCGAAGACCCGCCAGCATCTCTTCTCAGAACCAAAGCAGGACGACCGAATTCGAGAGCCACGACATCGACTACAACACAGTGGAGGAGCTGATGGCCAACCCAGACTTGGAGCGGGTCAAGAACATGAAGCAAGACTTCTCGAAAGACCCCAAACTCCCCGTCGTCGCTGCAGTGCAGAGCGCCTCCGAATCGGCCGACAGAACGCTATTCAAGCTCAGCCCCCTCGGCGACCGCATCGGCTACAGTAGCATCGACTGACCAGTCCACAACCACGTCAGTCTCGGCTTCGGCAAGTTCAACGAGGTGCAGCTGACCCCGTCTTCGAGGACCGTGGACTTCTCAGACAAAAGCTACAAAGGCCTGTCCGGCTACTGCTGGCTGCCGAAGCAGCACACGGCCGAGGCAGACATCGCGAGCATCTGCTACTTCGGCGGCTTCGTCGAGCACTGGGACACGCAGAACTGTACCTTCTCTTTACCGCAGTCATCAGACGAGGCGTCTTCGAAGACAGAGACGAAGAAATGTACAGCGACGTGGCCTGCAACCCCGAAGGAACGCTCCTCGCGCTGGGCTGCAGGAGCGGCGAGGTCAGCCGAAGATAATGCAGGTGTCGCTGCTGGACATCGAAGCGAACGAGAAGCGGATTCTCTCCGTCAACGCTCGACACGGCAACCGAGTGCAAGCGATCAGCTGGACTGAGAAGGGCCTCTACTCCATCGGCTGGGACAACGTCGTCTACCTCTGGGACCTCCGATCGGACAAGCCAGCTCTCAGCTTCTTCTGTCCCTGCCCCAACAGGGAAGCCTTCCACGTCGGAGAGTCCGAGGTCCTCGTCGGACTGGTCCAGACCTACAACAACCTGCAGGTCTTCGACCGCAAAACCGGAGCGAAGATGACCGTCTCCACCCTCAACTCGAACCAAGCCGCGCTCTCGTTGAAGCAGACAGACTTTGACTGCGAGATCCAGCTTCTGAAGGAATGCAGATTCCAAAACAACCTCTTTTACGCAGCGACATCTCACAACCGCACGCTGCAGCTGCTCAAGTTCGACCGCTCTTCGATGCGACTGAATCCGATCTACTCCTTCGAAGCCCTCGAGTCTTCGGTGCTCTCCGCAGAGTCGTCTCTCATCAAGCGGAGGATATTCTTCAGCGGCAAGCACAGCCAGTCGACCATCGACTTCACTTTGTAGCACTAACACATCCGACTGCGAGATTACTTATTCGAGGCGTTTAATGATGAAAGCGTTGTCTGCCTTGTCCATGCCTATCTTCGGGTAGTACTCCATGGCTGCAGGCATCGCGAGCAGCAGGAGCATGACTTTGTCCCCGAGGTGGGCTTTGGTTCTGTGAACGAGCTGCTTGCCTACTCCCTGCTTCTGGAACTCTTTCCTGACCGCGAGGTCGGACAGGTAGCAGCAGTAGACGAAATCAGTGACCGATCTGGCGAATCCGATGAGCAGGTCTCCACTCCATGCCGTCAGAAGCAAGTTCGAGTTGTCGAACATCGCCTGCATCCGGTCTCTGTCTTCCGTGGGTCGCTTGAGGCCCGCGGAAAGGCACAGCTCGATGATTTGGTCAGCGGTGAGCTTTCTCTCGAACGAGTAGGTGACCTCTGCCGACTCCATTAGGTTTATAAGATCTTCGAGGTTAATTACAAGTGCTGGTTTATATCGTGTGATGCGGCGTCTCGCTGGCGCTCTCTTTCTTCGAGCAGCTTCGCGGCTTGGGGTTTGACTGCGGTGAGCTGCTCGAGGTCGGTCTCGATCTTTGCTATCTGTTCTTGGAGGTCTTCTTTGATCCTGCGCAGTCCGTGCATTTCGTTTTCGTAGTCTTCTTGGGCGTTCTTGAGGCCGCCGATTTTGGCTTGGAAGTCTTTGTTGTTGCTCTTCTTCTTTTGGTTTGTCTCTGTTCTTTTTTTCTCTGTTTCTGTGATGAGTTCTTGGTTGTCTTCCATTTCCTTTTTGATTTTCAGTTTGTGGTCTTTGTCGTTCTTCTCGAGGTTCATCTTCATGCGGTTGCCTGCCAGCTGCAGGTGCTTGGTCTGGCTTTTGTACTCCTGGCCGATGTCTTCGTCAATTTCGTTGAGCTTGCGGGGGTTCCTGTTCATCAGTTTGAGTTCTTCGACGAGCTCAGGGTACTTTTGGATGAGCTGGATCGCGTTGAAAAGTTCGGTTTTGAATCTCTTGATGTAGCCTTCTTTGTGGATCAGCTCTTTCTTCTGCTTGTCGATCTTCTTGACCAGACCGGTCTCCTCCGCTTCGAGTCGCTCGACCATTTCTTTGAGCGCCTTTTGGACCGAGTGCAGGTCTTTGAGTTCCTTGTCTTCTTTCAAAGTGAGGGCTTTGAGGATGCCGATTTCTTTCTCTCTCGGAAGCATGTCTTTCTTGAGCTCTTTGATCTTGAAGTCGAGGACGTACTTGAACTTCTCGAGTTCGCCGGTGCGTTTCTTCTGGTCGTAGATCTTCTTCTCGCTGTTGGTGATGGTGACGTTCTTGTCTCGCAGCTTGTTTTCGAGGGCAGCGATGTATTTCTTGAGCTCGTTGTGCTGCTCCGTGACCTGAGCCTGTCTCTTGAGCGCTTCGAGTCGCTCTTCTTCGAGCTGGTTCTTTTTGTTCTTGTTCTTCGTCTGCTTCTTCTCGTTGCTCTGGTATTCGTTTTTGAGTTTGATCTGTTTGTTCTTGTAGTTGTTCTCGTCGTCTTTGTATCGCTTCTCCAGGCCGATGGTTTCGTTTTTGGCTTCGTTGCTGATCTGCGTGAGGGCTTTTGCGTTCTTGGCTTCGGTGTCTGCGATGTCCTCTTCGATCCTCCTCCGCTCGTCTTGTTCCTTGAGCAGTCTCTCCTGGAAGTTGCGTTCAAGCTCTCTCATTTCTGCAGAGTGTTCTCTTTCTTTGCCAGCCATCTTTTCCTGGAACATGCGTTCGTTGGAGAACATCTGCTTTTCGAGGATCTTGATCATGTCTTGCTTGTCTCCCAGGTTGCCAGTCGAGTAGACCTCGAGCTCTTTCATCTTGCTTTTATGAGCAGTGATTTCGTTTTCGATTTGTTTCCTCCTGTCTTCTTCTTTATTTTTCAGTTCTTTGCGCAGAGCTTCGAGTTTTTCTTCGTTGTTGCTTTTCATCTTGTGGAACTCGTTGTTGCTTTTGATGGCGTTGTCTGCGGAGACGCCTGTGAGGTCGAGATTGCCTGCTCCTTGGCTGGTTTCGTTGTTGATTTGTCCGATGGCCAGTGCTTTCTGACTGTTGAGCTCTGAGATTTCTGCTTGCGTGACGAGGATGAAGGGACAGTAGTCTTTGAATTCGACACCGAGACTGGCTCCAGCCCTCGCATCTTTGTCCTCGACCTCGAACATGATGATCGTGCCGTCCATGCCTGCAGTTACGAGGTACCTGTCTTTGGGTGTCAAGAGCATGCGACTGATACCGAGACTGTTGTGCGCGTAGGAGATGTCTGTTTCTTTCGACGACAGAGGGTGGCGGTAGAAGTAGACCAGTCCGTCTTTCACGCTGTCTCGGACTCCTGCGAAGATCATCTTCTTTTCTGCAGACTTCACCACGCAGCCGAACACCGGGCCAGGCTCAGTCCTCATCGCGTTGTTCATGCCGTTGAACTCGCGGAGACTTTCGGGTTCGTCAACAGCGAGCAAGATGGAGTAGGGCAGGCCGTTCGAGGTGACTGAGGTGTCGTAGCTGATGCACATGTCGTTGACGTTAGCGATTCTCTTCGGGATGATCTCTTTGCGCTCGCCGTCTTTGACGCTCCACTTGTAGATCATGCCTGTGGCTGCGCAGGAGTAGAGACTCAAGTCGTCGGGAGCCCACTCGAAGCAGCGGATGATGCCTGTGTGGCCTTTGAACCTGTGGATGGGGTTGGTGCTCATCTCGTAGAAGCGGTAGATGATGATCTCGGGCGAGGAGTCGCCAGAAGCGACTGCCAGCAGGTTGCCTCCGTGGTTGAACTTGAGGAACTTGCAGGACTTGACTGCGTACTCTTTGAAGTTCGACTGGTGGTCTTTGCTCCTGAGGTACAGGTTGATCAGCTGGATCTTGTCCGTGAAGGCCAGCACGAGGTGGTAGCCCGAGGGGTGGAAGGCCACTGCGAAGGCTTCTTCGGAGAAGGCGAGACTGTGGACGAGCTTCTTCTTCTCGTAGTCCCAGATCTTGACCGTCTTGTCGCTCGAACAGGTGGCGATGAGCGGCTTGCGCACGCAGCAGTCCATGAAGGTGATCTTGTCGCTGTGGCCGGGGTCGCATCCGAGGGCGAAGTTGGGGTTGATCTGGTCGTTGTCTACTTTGATGTAGCTCAGGTCGGTCTTCAGCAGAGTGGAGTAGACCGTGCGAGCGTCCGAGATGCAGACGAGTCTGTCTTCGTCGGAGTCGATCTTCATGCTCATGATGCACGTGCCTTTGGCGTCCGATATCAGCGAGTTCGAGTAGGTCGTCTGGTTCACTCTGATGGCTGGCAGGACCTTGAAGGAGTCTTGGTCGGTCTTCTTAAACTTCTGGACCTTCAAGCCTTCACCTCCGATGATGAAGCCGTCTCTGGTCTGCAGGATGCAGAGAGGCTCGACTTGGATGCCGCTGGCTTCGGAGTCGTCGATGAGGTAGAGCAGGTCTGCGTTGTCTTTGAGGACGTAGATGAACTTGGATTTGGTGCAGACGATGATGCCGACGAAGTTGGGAGAAGAGATCCAGGTGTGGCAGCTGTAGTCCACAGGCGTCTCTTTCCTCGTCGAGATGCCGGATGCGGTGATCTTGATGGTGTCGTCGTAGAACTTCAAGAGCTTGAAGTTTTCGTGGCCGAGCAGCGAGAAGGTGTCTTCTTTGGAGGGACAGAAAGCCAGCTCCGCGCAGGAGTAGCCTCGGAAGCTGACAGTTGCGAGCAGCTTGATGTTCTGCTGGTTCGAGTCGATGTCCCAGAGACTGACCATGGGGTCTTTGGGGTTGCTGATGGCCGCGAGTCTCGTCTCTGCGTGGGAAAAAGCCATGTAGTTGAATTCGGGCATGATCTTGTGCTGCTCTTCGCTGAGGGCCATGGTCGACTTTTTGGGCCTGAGGAACTGCGGATCGAGCAGCTGGATCTGTGTTTTGGTGCCTTTCCTGGCGACGGCCAGGTAGTTCTTCATGGGCGAGAGACAGACGGCGGTGATGTTGGTGTACATGCGGTTGTTGAACGCGTAGTCTTGAGAGCCGTCTTCGAAGCTGTACTTGGTGAGGTAGGAGCCGGCGGAGAAGTACATGGTCTTCGAGTCGAGCAGGTCGAAGTCTTGCAGGCAGTCGCAGTTCATGCCGAAGATGTACTTGATCTTGAGCACAGATGTCCCGTGCATCGCGGAGTTCCTGTCAGTCATCGGCTTATGATTAAGTTTTAGATTGGACTTTAGCAGATGATGCTTTCGTTTAAATCGGCCGGCAAGCCCATTTATTAAAAACACTAAAATGGAATTGGAAGAAGAGTTCGTTCAACAATTCAAGCTCAAGAGACTGATCAAGAAACTCGAGGAAGTCAGAGGCAACGGAACCTCGATGATTTCTGTGATCATCCCTGTCGGCAAAAAAGTCTCCGATATTCAGAAGATGCTCCAGGACGAAATCGGAAAGGCCGACAAAATTAAGGACCGAGTGAACAGACAGTCGGTGGTGCGAGCCATCAGCTCGGTCAAAGAGAAGCTCAAGTTCTACAACCGAGTCCCCAACAACGGCTTGCTCGTCTACAGCGGCGAAGTCTTCGCAGACGACGGGAAAACCGAAAAGAAATTTGTTGCAGACTTCGAGCCGCTCAAGCCGATCAACACCTCGCTCTACAAGTGCTCCAACGCCTTCGACACCAAAGCGCTGCATGAGCTGCTCGCGAGCAAAGAGAAGTACGGCTTCATCATCGTCGACGGCTCGGGCGCGCTCTACGGCACCGTGCAAGGCAACTCGCGAGAAGTGCTCAACTCGTTCACGGTCGACCTGCCGAAGAAGCACGGCAGAGGAGGACAGTCTTCTCAAAGGTTCGCCCGCATCCGAGTCGAGAAGAGACAGAACTACGTGAGGAAAGTCTGCGAAAACGCGACGCCGCTCTTCATCACGAACGACCTGCCCAACGTCGAAGGCATCATCATCGCGGGCTGCGCGGAACTGAAGTACCAGGTCAACGAATCGCAGGTGTTCGACCAGAGACTCAAAAAGATCGTGGTCAACATCGTCGACATCAGCTACGGTGGAGAGCAGGGCTTCAACCAAGCGATCGAACTCTCGAAGGGCTGTCTCTCGGGCATTAAGCTGATTCAAGAGCAGCAGATCATCGGCAAGATGTACGAAGAGATCAACATGGACACCGGCAAGATCGTCTACGGTGTGGAAGACACCATGCGCGTCTTCCTGGATGGCGCGGTCGAGCGACTGATCTGCTTCGACAACATGCCCGAGTACCGAGTGACGGTCGTCGACAAGCGCGACAGCAGCAAAAGCATCAAGTACCTGAAGCAGGAGCAGATCTCGGACTTCTTCAACAAAGAGCTGCACCCAGAAAACGAAGACTTCGACATCGAAGAGAAGGAAGCGCTGGTCGACTGGCTGGCCGAACACCACCGAGACTTCGGCTCCGACATCGTCTTCGTGACAGACTCCAGTCCCGAAGGAAGCCAGTTCGTCAAAGGCTTCGGCGGCCTCGGCGGGTTCATGAGGTTCAAGTACGAAATCGAGCAGGCGGCCGACTACAACATCCACGACGACGACGACGATGATGGTTTCATCTAATCTAAGAACTTCTTCCATTCTGTTTGGTGTTCGAGTGCACCTGCCTGCTAAACATTAGCAACTTCGAGTAGTTTGGGAAAGAAATTAGAGTTTAGAGGCGATGACCGAAGTCTCCTTCGGCGCTTTGTAGTTCTCGAGCAGGCCTTTGGAGATCTTGTCGACCAGCAGCATGAAGTGTTGCTGGAATGCCTGCAGACTGTCGACCTTGCCGTAGGTCGAGGAGGCGACTTCTTCTTTGCCCATGAGCACGTTCTTGAGGAGGTAGAAGATGTGCTTGTCTACGATCTCTATCCAGCCGACTTCCTGGTACGACGGCTCGACCTGCGACGGCAGGTACTTCAGCAGCAGCTGCATGCCGTCATCCGAGATGTTGAAGCGCATGCTGAGCAGACTCATGATGATCTTGAAGGAGACCGTGACCTTCTGGCTGTTCTTCTTGAACAGCAGCTGCAGAGCTTCGAACTCTTTGGTCTGCGCGATGAGGTCGCTGATGGATGACTCGAGGAGGAAGTCCAGCTGGTTGAGGGGAGCGCTGTTCTTTTCTTTGTATCTGGTCAGCAGTCGCTTTTGGATGAGCAGCAGCTGGTTGGTCTTCTGGGCCATCTCCTCGGAGACTCGCTTGTAGCTCTGCGCGATGTTGTTTCTTTCTTCGAGGATGTCGAAGAAGTCTTTGAACGGCAGCGCGTCGCTGTACTTGAGCTTGAAGCCTGGGTTGAGTCGTCGCTGGCGCAGCACGAGTTCGTTCATGAGCAGGTAGAGCGAGTCGAAGTTGTTGCCCTGCACTCGCAGCTTGTCTGGTCAGTCGAGGGTACTGGAGCTCTTGGCCACGATGAGTGTGCAGATGGATCCTTCGTTAAGCAGGAAGCTCAGCACGTTTGGGTTCGCGTAGTACTGCGGGTTTGGAGAGGTTTCTTCGATGAACTCTTTGAAGATCTCGTTGAGGGGAGGGACCTCTGAGTTCGCTTCGAGGGTGAGCTTGAAGTCTGCTTCTTTGACGGGAGCCACCAGGTAGCAGTAGGTCTGGAGAGAGATCGGCACGAGGAGACAGGAAGTGCCTGTCTGCAAGCTTGGGCCGGACATGTAGTCGTAGGTCGCGGTGAGCTCGAAGAACTGCTCGGTGAGGGGGATGCGGTTGTCGACCGTGAAGTCCGTCTCGATGGTGGCCGGCGTGCCTCTGCCTTTGAGTCGCTCGACGTTGAAGTGGTTTTGTTTGATGTTCAGTGCCTGCTACTAAGTGCCTACTTCGGGGTGAGTTAGCGTGAGCGAGACGTTGGTGGCTTCGAGGCCGCTGAAAGAGAGACTGATGAGCAGCACCGACGAGACAGTCGCTCCTGTCTCCGATGCGAAGTTGAAGCCGCTGTCGAGCATGCCGCCTTGGGCGGTCTTCTGCAGGTTGATCTGGCAGGTGATGGTCACGGTCTCGGTCTTGCTGGCTTCTTCTGGGGCGTCTGCAGCTTTGGCTTGGATTCTTTCTGGGTCACTCTGGACTACTCTTCAGTGAGACTGCTTCTCGCTTCAAGTCTTCGTACGACTGGTCTCTGGTGGCTGCGTTCTGGAACTTGAGTTCGGGGACGTCTACTCCCAGGTAGATGATGTCGAGGTGGCCTTCGTCGTTGAGCGTGACCATCAAGCCTTTCTTCTTGGAGAAAGTGCCGAGCTTGATGCCGTGGGCGACGTTCGCGGTTCTTTGTGAGTTGAGGTTACTTCGTGGCCCAGACCAGCTCGAAGTTCTTGTAGAAGAGGATGTGGTGCGAGAAGGAAGAGACGATCAAGACCAGCTCGCGGGTCTCGAGTTTGAAGTTGTTGACGAGGACTGCGCTGGGGACGCACTGCAGCCGCTTGAGGTGTTCGAGCTTGCCGCTGTTCGTTCGGACCACGTAGATGTGCTGTTCGCAGCCGATGATGATCTGCGGTTCATCGAGCAGCTCGTAGGTGTCGAAGCTCAGCGCGAGCTCGCCGAGGCCGGTCTCCCACTCGGGCTTCGCTCCGGTGCTGGCTCCTGCGGTGTTGCCGAAGATGCTGTTGTACCTGTAGGCTTGCAGCTCGAGGAGAGAGTTCTGCACGCAGATGAGGTTCTTGTTCCTGATGAAGACGATCGGACTGGGGACCACGACGTCGTGCAGCTGGAAAGTGACTGGAGGTTAGGGGCAGCTACAGATGCGCGTCGATTTGTTGTAGAAGAAGAGCATGCCGTCCTGGCTCTGGATGCAGAGGATGCCTTCGCCCTGGACGAAGCAGGGACACATGTTGTAGCAGATGCGGTCGAGGTTGTCGTCTCTCGCTTCGTTCTTGAGCATCAAGCCTTCCTGTCCGATGTGGAAGCCGTAGACCGTGAAGCCCCTGGAGTACAAGACTGCGATCATGTCTTCGGAAGACTCTTCGGAGAACTTGAAGGTGATGAGCTGGAGGATCGGCTTGCCTTCTTCTTTCTCGAGGATCAAGTGCGACGGCTTGAAGCCGCCTTCTTTGGGGTCGTAGATGCGAATGTAGCCGTCGAAGCTTCCGACGACGATGCGGTTGTTCTCGTCTTTGGTTCCGAACCTGCCGACCGCCATCTGCCCTGCGTCGAACTCTTGGTTGGCAGAGATCTTCGTCGTCCACCAGACTTTGCTCTGGAAGAGCGACATTCAATCAAATACTTGTTTATCTCTGCTTGCAGTTGCTTATAATCTCTTTAGTCCTTGTATCCGCCGGTTTGGGGTTTGGGGTTTGGGGTTTGG
>JFJP01021682.1_pt1 | contig 14419 bp, 15 predicted proteins | sample 431651 | NCBI WGS metagenome assembly JFJP01 (sample SAMN02602958, study PRJNA72255) | Microbial mat metagenome, whole genome shotgun sequencing project. | biome: fresh water; feature: sink hole; material: water; isolation source: purple microbial (photo- and chemosynthetic) mats found in... | reverse complement strand
TACACCGGATTACACCGCGCTTGCTTCGATTAAGTGGGATTCCAAAAAAGCCGGAGTCCATCTTTCGACCGATATGAACTACGTGGGACCACAACTGCTGCGAGAAATTCGGTTTGATACAACAGTCATTCTTTCTGAACGGGAATCACCGGCCTATGCCATTTTCAATGCGCTCGCAGAAAAGCGTTTCGGCCCAATTACACTTTCGGCGTCGGTGCAAAACATAGGAAATTTCTTCCAAGCTCAAAAGGAACCGATTTTCCAATCGAAAGGGTGGTTCTACCAGACCACTTCGGTGTGGGGACCCATGAAAGGACGGACATTCTATGCGGGAATTCGCTATAATGGCGGACTCTCTATGAAACAAAAACACGACGAATCGGTTCCTCACGGTCACTAAATAACGTATAACGCAACCAATATCTACAATAAGGAGATCTGTATGATCAAAGGAATGTTGAAAACTGCGGCGATAGCAACTGCAGTAATGCTGTTCACCAGTTGTAAGGAAACCGAAGAGATTGTCGATGCCACTTCTGGAAATGGCATGGTGGAAATTTCAATTCTCGGTGAAGATATTCTATACAGCGACTTAAAAGCGAATGAAACAGTAAGTCAGTTCCTCGCCAACGCGGCCATCGACACTGCCTATATGTTGGTAAAAGATCCACAGGTTCACGCCGGAACCAAAGGTCGCCACGCGGGCCATATTCACGGCGAAGGTGTTGAAGGTGTTTTTGCGGTGGATCTTATGTCAAAAGGAACTACACGCACGCCGATTGTTCTCGGAACAGATTCAATTGTGAAACCGGGATCATACGAATACACGCCCTCCTTGGTACTTCCTCGTCCATCTGCAACGGACTGGGCAAAAGTTGTTGACAAAGGCGGCAAAACAGCACTTCAGACGGCTGGTGCAACATTCATCATGAAAGGTTCAATTACTGATCTCACGGGTAAAACCTATCGTTTTGAAGTGATCGAACCACTTGAAAATGAATATATTGCCATTCAGGAAATTCCGCTTACACCCGCAGAAGGTCAGATGCTTATTGTTGAAAATGGAAAAACACTCAAGGCTGAGTTCCATCCTCATATCGACCATGCATTAGAAGTGCTCGATGCGGCAGAATTTGATTTTGCAACACTCAGTGCCAATGGAACAAAGGCGATTGTTATTTCGCCGACGAGTAATGCCACTATGACCGATAAAAAAGGAACTATTCATCCGATTTACAGCGATATTATCGATCACCTGAAACTCGGTTCTCACTGGGATGTGAATGTAATCCCCTAGGTTGATTGGCTATTGCAGATAGTAACAAAAACACCCCCGATTCGCACGAATCGGGGGTATTTTACTTTTAGAACTGAAGTTTCGGTTCGTCGAAAAAGAGTTGCGCCGAATAGACCGTTCCGTTTCTTACCAGACCGGGAACCAGCGGAGCCAGCGCGCCGGGGATTACCGACTCCACCGCATTGGGTGCTTCCGGCCCACCGAGGTCCGTGCGAATCCACCCCGGATCCATGGCGGCAATTGTCACACCGGAATCATCGAGAGCTACGGCAAATTCGCTGGTCATTTTTCGAACCGCCCACTTGGCAGATCCGTACGATGCCATTTCAGGAACTCCCTCGATATCGGAAGTGACATTTACCACGACGCCGGATTTGCGTTCAATCATGGAAGGCAAAAAGGCGTTGCAAATCTGAACAGCAGAAAAGAGATTCACCTGAAACTGCTCTTTCCAGACGTCGATTGAGTTCGCAAAAGTATCGGTCCATTCGTTCTGAATCCCCGCATTGTTGAATATGAAATCCGGTGTGCCGATTTCATGTTTCACAAAATCAATAATTGCCTGAACGCCTGATTCGCTGTCAACCGGTGATCCGATCACATAGGTCTGAGCGCCGTAATACGCTGCTGCTGATTGAGTTTCTGTGCAATTTTCTGCCGTTCTGCCGTGAATCACAATGTCGCAACCCCGTTTCGCCAGTGCAATAGCGATCTGCTGACCAATTCCGCGGCTCGATCCGGTAATCAATGCCCATTTTCCGAGAAGTTCCATGTTCTATCCTTAGTAAACTGTTTCATTTTAATATACACAAGGGGTGATAGATGTACACAAATGTGATAGTGAACGCTATTTTTGTGCGAATTAATTTGAAAAAAAGAGCGATTTTTATATCATTTGGGCGTACTATGAGTAGGTTGAATCTATTTTCGTATTGTATTCACGTTTTGGCATCTGGATTGCTTTTGTGTATCAAACAAGGAGGCTCCTATGGATTGGAATAAACGAACTCTTACCGACAATGAAGAAAAATCGATACCTCTTTTTGACGGTCGTCCTGATCGCGAAAAGATTATTTCCTATGAAGATATGCTCAACTTAACCATTTTGCTCAACACTGAGACCGATTTCGACTCCTTGTTGGCAAAGTTGTAACTGAAACTCACTTCACACAGCACCATATTTCATTCATCACTGTGCCTTTCCTCTTTCTCCTTTGACCTTTTGCTCGATTCCTTGTATATTTCCGTCGTAATTCACGATCGGAGAAGCTCATGTACGAATATCTCGTTCAAAATTATCGCGATGTTGAAACGGAAATTGCCGCTGCGTGCAGTACCGCTGGTCGTTCCCGCGATTCGGTCAACCTCATTACGGTCACCAAGACCTATCCTGCGGAGTTGGTTCAGGCGGTGATCGATACGGGGCATGTACATCTCGGCGAAAATCGACCTCAGGAGATCATGGACAAGGCGCCGGTTCTCACCGGTGACCACACCTTTCATCTGATCGGACAACTTCAGACAAACAAAGTGCGCAAGGTGATTCCTTTGGTTCAATGGATTCATTCGGTGGATCGCGATTCACTGCTCGACAAGATCGACACGATTGCGGCAGAACTGAACAAGCCCGTGAACATACTCATTCAGGTGAACACTTCCGGCGAAGAGTCCAAGTCGGGTTGCACTCCTGAAGAAGCGGTGGCGCTTTGCCAACGAGCGGCGACAAAAGAGTTTGCTCGATTCTGTGGACTCATGACTATTGGCCCCGTCGAAGGCGGCGAAGAAGCGAACCAGAAAAGTTTCACCATGCTTCGCGAAATCGGCGAACAGGTGAAACATCTCGGCAAGGGCGAACGGTTCGAACTCTCCATGGGCATGAGCGGTGACTTTGCGCAGGCCATTGCTGAAGGTTCCACCATGATTCGCGTGGGATCGCGGATTGTCGGCGCTCGGAGTTACCCATGAGTTTTATTCTGTACAATATTTTACGGATTCTCGAATTGCTTCTTCTCGCGCGGATTATCATTTCCTGGGTTCAAAAAGACAATGCCAATGTGGTAACGCAGTGGATTTGTCGCGTTGTGGACACGGTTCTTCGCCCGATTCAGAAAATTCTTCCCACGGGGAACACGGGAATCGACTTTTCACCAATTATTCTTTTTATATTGATCGATCTCGTTAAACGGGCACTGTTCAGTACATTCTTTTAAACCATTTGGAGGCGTGCAGATGCACATTACCCCGCTTGAAATTAGAAAACATCCGTTCCGCACCGTTCTTCGCGGACTCGATCCTGATCAGGTGAACAGTTTTCTGCAGCAGATCGCCACAGAAGTGGAAGAACTGCGCAGTGAAAACAGTCAGTATGGTTCAAAAGTCAAAGAGTTGACCACCCATCTCGAACGGTACCGCCGTATCGAAGAGACGCTCAATGAGACACTGCTCACGGCGCAACGCGCCACCGATGATGCTCGTGCAAATGCCATGCGCGAAGCGGATCTGATTATCAAGGATGCACAGGTTCGCGCCGATCGCTACGAATTTGAAATGCGCGATCGCGTCCATCTCCTTCAGGCTGAACTGGCGCAACTGGAAAGCCAAAAAGAGGGATTCCTCATGCGCTATTCAACCCTGCTCAACGATCAGGTGAACTTCCTGAGCATTATGAGAAAAGTGGCTGGCACCGTCAACGACTAAGCGATCTATCTTTTGAGTATTCAAAACCGTTCTGAGCACGTTGCTTGGAACGGTTTTTTTGTTTGGAGTATTCCTGTAGCAAAGCGGAAGCATCGTCATAACACACTGTGGTTGCGCTACTCGGTGACGGTGTACTTTCAAAAAAGTGCACGGAACCACACTCTGGGGATAGTGCCATTATATAGTTTTGAAGTAATCGAATCTAACCGGCGACAGCCACATTTTTAAACAACAAAAGGAGTATTCCATGACACCTGCTGAAGAACAGGCGCTCACGGCGCTGATGCCAACCCTGCTTTCCCTCGACCCCAAAACGGTGAAATATCCCGACATTACTCCGGCGACCTACGTGCTGGAATCCAATGCCTTGATCGCGACCTACCTGAAACACACTGCTCGCTATGTGGCGCGCAACATCGATACGTCGATTCTTGCGAAAAAGCTTGAAACTGCCGCACAGGCCCTGTCGGCGGCGGAACAAAAAGCGGGTAAGGCACTGGCGAAAAAGGGTGAAGCGCAAGTGGTTTGGGATCAGAACAACGAAGATGCGCGGGAACTTCTCGACGAAGCGCTCAGTTGTCTCGACTATGTGATCCCCGATGATTGCGATACGCGCCGCGAACTGGAATCGATTATTGACGGTACGGGCAACGCCGATTTTATACTGGATTTGAGTAGAACCGCCGCGCTCTGCCGCGAATTTGTGGCTCAATTGGCCAAACGGGCGTTCACCGAACCGATGATCGAACAGTTGCAGGAGTTCTATGTGATGCTTTCCGAAGCGTATGGTGCCTACAGTTCCGACAAAAAGGATGTGACCCCGGAACTAAATATCCGCAATCGGGCGTTCACCTACTGCAAATCAATTGAAATGCAGATTAAGAAAGATGCGCGCCTCCTGTTCCGCAAAGAACCGGAAATGCTGGAGCAGTATCGGAGTGAATATATGCATCAAAGTTATCTGCGCTACAAAGCCCGTGAAGCCGCCAAGAAAGAGTTAGAAGCCAAAGGAGAAAACGCGTAGTTCTATAGAAATCGGAGGACTCTGCATGAGTCCTTCGACTAACGGACGGCGATTTTATCTAACGGACGGCGATTTTATCTAACGGACGACGATTTTATCTAACGGACGACGATTTTATCTAACGGACGACGATTTTATCTAACGGACGACGATTTTATCTAACGGACGACGATTTTTTCTAACGGACAGAGAAATGAGATCCTTTTTAGGGTGAGTAGTGCGCCAAGTGGTCAGTTTCGGCGTGAAAAGATGTAGTTTAGGGCGGGTAGTGTTGCTTGATATACAGGAAGTATTGATAGAACTAATCGGCCTAGGAAAGACAATGATTTCACAATAATCCATCATATCATTTTGAGTAACTTGGATATCTAGAATTGTACCCTTTAATTCGTACTGAATTTGTATCTGCATCAGGTAAAGAATCCCAATTGAATAGAATAGAGCTTGATGTTAACATGCTATCATGTATAACCTTTAGCTTTTGGGTGCGCGAATCACCTAGATAAAAACATGAGTCATAACCAAGTGGCAACTTCCCTAAATTATCGGTGATAGTCGTGTAATATTCATTTCTAATCGTAATAGTGCCAATGTCCTCAATAAATTCAGAGTCTTTAGCTCTGATGAAATAGTCAATGTCTGTATTACCAATAAATTGCTTTTTATAACGGAAGTCAAACAGTGAGACCATAAAAACGTCCTTGATATCATAAAAAGCGCAATTTTCGTAAAGCCAATTTGCGATGTACTCAATAGTGTCTTTGGGATGAACTATGATAACCCCGTTTGAAAGATGTTCAAGGCTATCACGAGACCAAATTATGGTCGAGTCTTTTGACAGTACCAGCCCTGTATCATTTCTGAGATTACCATTTTTGTATTCTTTGACCATGTAAAAAGTATTTGGCCAACTATGAAATGTTAGGTATTGGGGAAACCCTCTGGGCCAGGAGATACTATCCTTAATATGAGTTCCATTTTCATCAAAGACACATGTTGTGTCCTCATAGACAGGGGGGTGTGGAATTGTGCAAGTTGAATCACGATACAACCTTACAACAAAACTTGAATCTACTGTTGTTGGGATCTTTTCCGCGAAATTGTCGGGGTTTACAATTTCTGGCTTACAAGACGTTAATAGCCAAAAGAAAATTAGTATGGGTGTCAATTTATACATAAAGCGTCCTTTACATTTTAATACATGCTGAAATTGCGAGGCAATAACACTACAGTTTTTACAGTGGGTTATATTCAACAAGCCATCTATCATTTGGATGATAATGTTCACCCGAAACAATCCAAATTTTACCATTATCATCACTAACAACCGCGGTTATATTATTTGATGGGATACTAGATGTACGCTTGTCTAAAAGTATCCATTTCCTGCCGTCAAACCCTAATAGCCCTGCATAAGTACTAAACCAAACGCGGCCATCTTTGTCGTTAGTCATATCTGTAATGGAACCCTTTATTGGAGAATTTTGACTACTGTTGAATACAGTACTTTTGCCATCTGAGTGTAAGTATGTAGCAATGCCATGGGAGAAATTACCAAACCACATACCATCTTTTGTTGCAATGATTTTATCAATATCGTAGATAACTGGCAGATAGCCAATACTTGTATAGGTTGTCCAGATTGAAAGGTTCTTGTTATACGTGATAATGGATGAGCTCGATGCAAACCATATTGTATTTGTACTATCGACAGAAATAGATCTTACAGCTTGATCATCTGCCCATTCACTTGTAAATATACCAGTATTCGCATAGTTATAATTAAACCAGTTTAGACCATCATATCGAGCAATTCCCGCTCCTGTTCCGATCCATACGTCGCCGTCTCTATCTATCTCAATATCAGTTACCATATTGCTTTTAAGTAAATAGTCAGAACTGTCATACACATTCCACTGGCCATTATGAAAAGACGCAACACCTTGTGTGGTACCAAACCATGTAACATTTTCATTATTTGATCGAATGCATGAAATGGAATTACTTGGGATTGGAGAATTTGATGTGTCATAGCGCTCCCAAGTATTGTTTCTAAATACAACTACACCGGCTCCATTTCCTTCTGCAATCCATTTTTCCTGATTTGTGATATCAATATCTAAAATCGAGTTCCCAGTGAGGGCTGAATTGCATTTATTATATAGTATCCAAGAATTTTTGTCGATTTTGTATGGCGCTTTAAAAAATTTGTATCCTGACACCTTATCCCAAATATCAAAAGTAAGAGTATCATCAGAAATCTCGTATGAATGTTTATGGGATGTTTTTGAACTATCGTAGGTTATGTGCAATTGCCCATCTTTTATAGTCCAAATTCCCGTACTGGTATCAGGAATGAATGCATTTTTATAATATGGTGTACCAATTTCATAATTCTGTATAATTTCAAGATATTTATTATTGTTATTGAATGTAAGATTGATTAAAAATTTTTTATCATTTGATGCTTTATATGCAATCCAGCTTCCAGTAACTTCGATAGAATCTACCGCCTGGGAATATCTCTCCCATTCTACCGGCGGGAAACTCTCTACATATCGAACGTAGTACATGGTGTAATCTTTTAGAGTAATCTTTAATGTATCGTCTTTTAGTGAATATGGATATTTGCGAATTTCACCTGTTTTTATATGTTTGCCACTGGTGGGACTAAATACTATTATCGTATCACTTATATAGGCGCTATCATAGTCAGAAATGTGGACAGGAAAGTTGTTGTCATAAAATGTACTACAACTATTACTTGAAAAAGATCTAATGTTACAAATCGAATCATTAATTCCTATAATCGTTGTGTTGGTATTCCTGTCGACATGAACACTTCTCCAAACCCCTGCAATATCAGATTTTTTATGTGGTTCAAAAGTATTATTGCAAGATAAAACGAGATAGAAAATAGTGACCATTAGAATTTGTTTCAAATACATACTAATCCTTTTCTTTCAACTATTACGATGGTAAGAGTTACTAAAGATATATTCGTTCGTATAAATAGAAGTAGTTGACAAGAAAGTGATTGATAGGATTTTTGATTTCCGAACCGCTCGAAAATCGTGACCGCCGAAATTCTAGGAAAGCCCAATAATTCGAGATCAAAGATAGGTTTTGGGGAAGAAATCATGGCGAAGCAAAAACCGTTTGGTTCATCAATAATTCTTCTTTGCGAATTGAGTAAATTACCGAAATATTTTAGCTTTCGTGCAATGAATTTTTAAAGAAGTTCGGACGATAGAGTAGATTATCTCTTGACTAGTGTCTCCCCGCTAGTCATGCTCTCCCGTGAGTCTCCGGCTCACCAAACCAAAAACTGACTATATTTCAAGGGAGATGTTTAATCGCATCTCCTTTTCTTTTGTAGCGGTTCTCGTTGTATTTTGGAAGTATAGTCTGAGGAGGATGTATGAAACTAAATAGATCGGTCATTTCAGTCAGCAAGATGATTAAATCAAATGTTGAAGAAATTGCACATCTCAGTAAAAAGGATGCACTCCTTTATGTTTGGGATTTAACACAAGAAATTTATTCATTCACAGGAGGTTTTGATGCTCAATCAAGATTACAGAGAGATGTTGTCTCTCTTACTCGAAAACAAGGTTGAATTCCTTCTGATCGGTGCCTACGCACTTGCCGTTCACGGTTTTCCTCGTGCAACTGGTGATATCGATATTTTTGTAAAACCGGATGCGGAAAATGCTCAATTCATAATAAAAACACTTGAAGAATTTGGTGCTCCTCTTAGTGGCATTTCTGTTTTAGATTTTGAAAAACCCGGAATAATACTTCAAATTGGTGTAGCCCCTCGAAGAATTGATATCATTACAGAAATTGATGGTCTTACTTTTGAAGAGGCATCTGAAGGAAAAGAAATTGTAGAAATTGACGAATTAAAGATTCCTGTGATATCAAAGTTGAACCTCATTCGCAATAAACGAGCTACTGGTCGAGATAAAGATAAAATTGATGTAGAAAATCTGGAGCAGAATTAACTGGTTGGGTTGGTGATGGGGTAACCCGCATTACTCGTTCCCACACCACCAAATTGTTTTCAAGGAGATGCTTAATCGCATCTCCTTTTTACTGTCAAATCCGTTGGAAATACCATTTGCCGAGTAACCACGGAGTATCAAAAAAATGGCGTGATACGCTCCTTCTCAGATCATTCTCAAACTGATTGACATACTCTCAAGACGGGTGATTTCACGACATGGGATTTTCATCGTACAGACAACGCCTGCGTTGTCTCCGAAAGACAAGGCTGGCCTTGTCTCTACAAAAATGTCGTGGTATCAATCGTTATATGAGTAGACGCAAAAAGGCAGCCCGTCGGACTGCCTTTTGCATAGACTCATTTTTTTTCTTACTGATACTTTTTGACACTCCACGTGGAAAGTTTCTTCGCGATCTTTTCCACATTCCCCGTCGCTTCTACCAGAAGTGAATCGTTGGCGGCATTGCGAATTTCGATGTGGCGGTTGTGGCGAATACCTTCATAGTGATAGTGGATCGACACGGCCAGCGAGTCAAATTTGTCCAACTGCGGCGTGGGGAGAATGTAGGTCAGTTTCGCTTCGTTATCCTGATACCGCTTGTACGGTTCTTCGGGATTGATGCTGTTTTTGTGGATAATTTCAAAATTGTAGTTGAACTCCAGTTTGTTTACCGCTTGGTAGAACAACCCTTTGCCGTACTGGATATGTTTTATATCGTCCAGAGAATCGACCACGATCAGTGTGGTGTCGCTGTTTTTCAGATTTTTCACCCAGAGCGTTGATTTCCCCGGTTTCAGCGAACTGAGCTGTGGATCGTCATAGGTTACTTTTCCCTTCACCGAATCTTCGAGAACCACTTCACCCCAGGTGCGCACCTCTTTGCCGATAAATGACCAGTTGTTGATGCCGGTGATTTCAAATTTCGGATTTTGCAGATCGGTGGTGTTGTACGTCGCCGACAGTTCTGCCTGACGAACACCGGAAACGACCTTGCCTGTCTCTTCGGTGTCGATAAAATTGGTGAGATATTCGCTAAAGCGGAACTTCTCTGGATTTGCCGCGATAAGTGAAAGCCACTCTGCCGGAGTCGCCTCTTTAGAAATTCTCACCCACGTTTTAGCATTGGAATTGTAATATTCCGAGATGGTGGAATCAACGCCCGCTGTGGTCGCTCGCGTTCCTAATTTACCTGCAAATCCCTGTATTGAACCATTGAGAAGTTCGCGATTGTCGTTTGTCTTTGGCTCTTCCATGTTCTGCGCCATGGAAACATAGCCATCCAGTTCGTTCAATTTGGTCGAGTTAGAGCCGTTGGTCTGTTCCTCGGTGGTTGGATTTGTGCAACTCATCATAACTAGTGATGCGATTGCCGCTGTCATCATTCGTTTCATAAGGTTCCCCTTTCAAGAGAATTTCCGTTTCGATCAAATAGGTGGGTTTTACCCGAACCATCAGTTATAGAAAATGTTTTTTCATCAAATTGGCCGGTGAAAATCAGTGTCGTATCGTTTCGATTTGCACTCAGGGATACTGTTCCTTTCTGAAAAAGCGAACGATATCGGGTTGGCTGTTCGGGAACAATCGCCAGAGAAAGGGATGTTCCCTTGCGGAATGATCGCAGTGAAAGTGACATAATGAGATCATTTTCGAGATTTGCGGCGGTTCCCACGGCTATGCTTTTCATATCAATCGAATCGGGGACGTTCACAATCCGGCACAGCACCGTGTCCCCTTCGCTCGCCAATGAATCTCCGCTTGGTCGATACCAGTCTATTGATCCGCGGTTATACTGATAGGAAAAACGTTTCAGATCGAGATTCTCCCTGTCAACACCGCGATACCACCACACACCGCGGTTGATTCCGTATGATTGAATCTGGATACTCATAGGAGATACGAGAGGATTAAAGATCTTCCCATCGCCATCAGCATCGGATATGATAAGGGTGTCTATCCCCTTTGAACTATACTGAATCCGTTTCATCTTGTAAATCGAAGCGGTACTTTCCAGCGGTATGTAGTAGATTTCTCGGGCTGAATCGCCGTCTATAATTCTCATCGTATCAACAATGAGGGTATCACCGGAGATCGAAACTGCTCGGCTGCGATTTTTCAGAACCGGCCCAATCGAAGGTGAAAACGACTGCGGATTGTCGGCGAGATTTTCCCCGTTCAACGTTGTTGCAAGCTGTTCTGCAGAAATGGAAATCATGGATGGAAAGTCATCTCCGCCACCAGCGACAGATGGGGATTTCCCGCAGGAAAGTATGAGTAAGGGGAGGATAGCTATGAGTAGTTTCATCGTTTTGCTCCTGATTTCAGGTGAGGAAAACACTGTATGTTCAGTTGAATCAGCTCTGAAGCTGTTTCTGAATCATTTTCCACTAGTTTCCATAGTGTATCGCGAAACTGTTCAATATTCTCGCGAATTTTTGCGGCTGTAGATTCACTGACCGCCATGAGTTGTGAACTGACATGTCGTTGTTCGCGGGGAAGCTCTTCCAATGCTTTTTCTCCGAGGTGAATCCAGTCGCGGTGAAGTTGTTTCATCTGTCCCGTGAGCGACGGTTCTGGTTCGACAAAGCGGTCGGTGACCTGGTAGAGACCGTCGCTTGTTTGATCAACAATTCCCCATGCACAGAGATTGCGAATGATCCGTTTCAGGTCGCTAGTTGAAATTGTAATGCGGAGTTGTTTTGCGAGAGATTCGTAATCACCACGGAATGCGATTACCTGCAGAGCATTGCGAATGAGTGGGTAACGAAAATCGCTGTAGTAGTTGCCATCCACCTGAGCAAATCGAGAACGGTTCCGTTTCGCCTGAATCTGGCGATAGAGCAGAGCTTTTCCACTGGGCGATTTTTCATTTCCATAGGCTACCAGCAGATCAAAAAAACTTTTTTCTGCGGCGGTTAGTCCAAAGAATTGTGCCAGTTTTTCTGTAGCGCTGCTGCTGAGCAATCGCCGACCGGCAATGACATCGCCCATATATCCGGGATTAGAAAATCCCACCCGTTCGGCGAATTTGCGGCACGAAAACCACCGTTCTTTCTGAATGGCATCGTACCGTTCCTTTAGGTAGAGTCGATAATCGTCATAGATATACATGTTCATAGGGTGCTCCTGTTATTAGTAATCTACCTCGAAAAGTTTTGTTGTGCATTGTATTTTTTGTTTTGTGATTACGAATTTTTGTGTAAGTCAATGTTTTTAAATGATTTTAATTTTGTTGTATTTTTAATTTTGATTACACGGATGGGGCTCGTTTTCACCCTTGAGATCTGCTGCATGTAAAAAGACTTCACATTTTTAGTGCAGAAACGTACACTGAACAGGGTAATTATCGAGGAGTACTCTATGGCTATGACACAGATAGAACAGATACGGGCGCTGGATGAAACACTGCGCTGGTTTGAACGGGAATTGCAATGGGGAGTATCGCCGCGCGATCTTGAACACTTGGTTATTCGCATTGGGCGTATTTTCACGGCGATTAACTGTAACGGTCAACTCGTCAATGACCCTGATACGGCGGGATATTGCGTGGTGGGAAGCTATGGTGAACGATACCAAGTACAGTGTATTGTGGGCACGGAGATCTCCGGCGAAATAAACGTGACGCGAGAACAGCTCGAAAGTGCCGATAGGGTAGCGGTTCTCTTTTTTAATAGTGATGAACTGGAAATCGATTCGCTTCTCGATGCATCTGTGGAAGAGCTCGCAGAGTATGTAACTCACCATTTAGGTAATAAATTAATCATTCCTTTGGAGTCGCTTCTTCCTTCGCCGGAAGAGAAAGTCGACATACGTGTTGTGCGTTCTGTGATCTACAAAGATTACACTATCCGAGAATTGGAAAATGGCGATATGGAAGTCGATCTGTATGGAAATGCAGTTGTTCCGGCAAAGCAGGTTCTTCAAAAGATAGCAGTTGAACTTGATATTCAACTGTTTAACGGTATGGAGCGGTCATTGAATACGCGTCAGCTCGGAACGCAGGTGATACATGCGGTGGAGTTGAAAAACCAAAAAGTGTAGCCCCATGTTCGGTTATTTCAATACAAAAAGGCGCTTAATAGCGCCTTTTTATCTTTCTGCGATGTACTGTTCATTTGTTCTCAGTAAAGATCGAAGCGCCTTTGAAAAGTATGCCGTTCTGAGTTTTGACTATCACGCCATACCAGCCGTTTGCCAAAGAGGAGGGGACATGCCATTGGCTTTGGCCGGCAGGGATTTGCGCTGTGTGGATTAGTTTTCCTTGTGCAGAGAACAGTTTTATTTCTGCCGTTTCGCTGTTTGTTTTTGCAATCGAAATAGTCCTGCCTTGGAACTCTACTGGACTTCGGAAAAGTGTGGGTTTACGTGTTGCAATATCTGTTGGTTCGTAGAGTCGCAATGACGATTTTTTCAGAGTAATTGTACCGCTGCTGTAGCCGAGATTAATTGAAATCGTGAGATTTTGTTCATCTGCCACAGGTGTAATAAGTAGGTCTATTGTTTTGTCTGATACGGAAGATGCAACCGTCCCCGAAGCGGCAATCGAGCTGTAGTCTTTTCGCATAACACCTACTGAAACCTGCACGGCATCGGCTGAATTAAATGTGAGTGATAGTAGATATCGCTTCCCTTTTTCTAGCGTAACTCCAGACTGGAGGAGTTGTACATTGTAAAAATCGCTACCTACTTTACTCACGGAATGAACCGCTCCGTTAGGGGTAAATTGGCAAGTTGCAGTTGCGCCGTTGTATACGTTGTGAAACCATCCCGTTTTACTGGTGAATGTTCCATTCGTGAGTATTTCTTCGCCAAGCACTACAGACGAAGTGTCTTCAGTAAGTGTTTTTGTATCATTTGAAAGGAGTGTGTCCACGAGACCTGGGCGCCACGCCTGAGCAATCGGATCAAAGAGCCCAAACCCTTGACTGTATTCCCAATAGGCCCAAGGCAGTTTGTACGATTCAAAAAGACGAGAACAGTAATGTGTCCATCGAAGACGCGATTCTTGATCCGCCTTGGAGTATGAACCAAATTCACCGATAAAGACCGGGACCTTGTTCGCGGTACTCCACGCTGTGATCTCTTCGATGTCCACTTTAATCGCGTGCTTTTCGATCAAGTCGCCATGCCATTTTCTTCCAAGCCATGCATCGGAACCGGTGACCCACTCTGCTCCCTGATGAGAAAATTCAAAAGGAAGGTAGTAGTGAATCGTGGCGATAAGATTGGGGTCTTTGGGAAGTGTGAGGCTTTGCAGTCCCGAAATGCCACCCCAACCGGTGGTTCCGATCACTATCGGACGCGATGGATTTGTTGTTCGAATAGTGCTAATCAGCGACGGGACAAAACTGTTCCAACGATCAGAATCCATATTCGTATGTGGTTCGTTGACCG
>JFJP01040820.1_pt1 | contig 14420 bp, 12 predicted proteins | sample 431651 | NCBI WGS metagenome assembly JFJP01 (sample SAMN02602958, study PRJNA72255) | Microbial mat metagenome, whole genome shotgun sequencing project. | biome: fresh water; feature: sink hole; material: water; isolation source: purple microbial (photo- and chemosynthetic) mats found in... | reverse complement strand
GTAAACGGAATCAGCCAGTCATCGCAAAAAAGTGGTTACATCTGTCTGGAATCGGAAGGCGCTGAAATTCATTTCCGGAATATCAAAATTATTGAACTACCCTGATAAATTATTATTTGTAAATATATTCTGATTTTACGGAGTAAATAGTCTATTTAATTTTATCGGAAACCTTTGTAATTATTTGATGTAGAAAAGGCATTTTAGTCAGTTTCGAAAACAGGCTGTTCTTTCCATAATGCAAAAGAATATTGCGTGTGTACATAAAAAGCCCAAGACTGTGAGACACAAATAAAACCGGATCGAGCCGGGGAATGGAATAAACGAAAATCATTAACGAACCTACCGTGCTGATTATCCAAAAACCGAGTGGCAAAACCGAATCATTCCGATATTCAGAATATATCCACTGGTAAAAAAAACGCGAGTTAAAAATAACCTGACCGGCAGAACCCCAGATGAGGAGAAAAAGTGAAACATTTTCATTTTTCAGAATGGAGCTAAAATTATGATTCTCCCCAAAAATGAGCCAACCCAGGTAAATTACAGGAATTACTATCGCCAGGCTGCGGGTTATCCAGTGCATGGTTTTCCATGCATTCTTAAGCTGAAGGTTGCGGACGTAAACGCTGTAAACCAATACCTGGCCAAGAACAATTGAGAAATCGTTTCGAAAAATGCCATAGGTTAGCATTAAAATTGAAGCCAGAAGACTGATTTGCCAGTAAATAACCGGCGAAATAATTTCACCTTTCTGTTCCGATTTAAACCATTGAGCAATGGTTCTGGCAAAGAATAAAAACTGGGCTACAAATCCGAAAGCGATTACAAAGTAATTATTCATTTACATTTTTAAATTGGAGTAAAAATAGTAATCTTAAATAATTAAAAGGGTGTTTTTGGAAGTTAGAATTACATTTCTTCCAGTTTTTGTAATGCCAGACGGGCAGCATTCTGATGAGCTTCTTTTTTGGAAGTTCCTGTTCCTGAACCAACGTTTTTGTTGTCTATTTTAACAACCGTTATAAATTTTGGCTGTTTCGATTTGTCATTGAACTCTTCGATGGTATCAAATTCCAATTCTTTTTTATATTTCTGACTCCATTCAATTAAACGACTTTTAAAATTTGAATCATTCTGCTCAATTTCGGCAAGGTTTACAAACTTCGACAGAATTTTTTTTGTTACAAAATACTTTGTAACCACGTAGCCTTTATCGAGATATATAGCGCCGATTAGCGCCTCAAGTGCATCTCCGTAAATGTGGCTGCTGTCAATGTTTTTGGTAGTGTTTGAATCGATAAAAACATTCAGTCCCATATCGTACATGAGTTTTGTAAGAAACGTACGATTAACCAGTTTCGACCTTGTTTTTGTTAAAAATCCTTCGTCTTCAAGAGGAAAACGGTTATAAAGAAAGTCGGCGATTATGGCACTTAAAATAGCATCACCAAGGAATTCAAGTCGTTCGTTGTTAACAAAATTCCCTTTGGAATCAATTGTCGAAGCCGATTTGTGTAAAAAGGCCAGATCGTATAATTTCAGATTTTGCGGGTAAAATCCAATCAGATCTTTTAAAAATAAATAAAACTCTTTTCGATTTGACGAAAAGAGTTTTATTCGTTGTACTATTTTCCTAACCACAATCACCTAAAGTTTTTTGAAAACTAAAGTTGCGTTATGACCACCAAAACCAAATGTATTGCTTAAAGCAACATTAACAACCCTTTCTTTGGCAACATTAAATGTCAAATCAAGTCTGTTGTCAATTTCCGGATCGTCGGTAAAATGGTTTATTGTTGGAGGGATAATACTGTTATTAATTGCTAAAATACTTGCAAGACCTTCAATGGCTCCGGCAGCTCCCAACAAGTGGCCAGTCATCGATTTGGTAGAGCTAATGCTTACTTTAAAAGCATGTTCGCCAAATGTTTTGATAATAGCTTTAGGTTCCGCAATATCACCAAGTGGCGTTGAAGTACCATGAACATTGATATAATCAACATCTTCAGGTTTTAAACCAGCATCTTCAAGAGCCCATTTCATTACCAGGTTTGCTCCTCTTCCCTCAGGATCAGGGGCTGTCATATGAAACGCATCAGCCGACATGCCACCACCTGCCATTTCGGCGTAAATGGTTGCACCTCTTTTAACAGCACTTTCATATTCCTCGAAAATAAATGCGGCTGAACCTTCACCCATTACAAATCCATCGCGATCAAGATCAAATGGTCGCGAAGCTGTTTTGGGATCATCGTTTCGGGTTGAAATTGCTCTCATCGAGTTAAATCCTGCTATTCCTGCCTGATTCACTCCGGCTTCAGATCCACCTGTAATCATGATGTCAGCTTTCCCAAGACGAATCATATTAAGCGCTTCAATCATGGCATGTGATGCAGATGCACAGGCAGAAACTGTAGTAAAGTTTGGTCCCCTGAAACCGTATTTTATGGAAATTAATCCACCGGCAATATTGGCAATCATTTTTGGGATAAAAAACGGAGAAAACCTTGGCATTTCGTCCTTGAAAGATCTTGCTTCCTCAAAGAAAGTTTCAAGTCCTCCAATTCCGGCACCCCAAATAACGCCAACCCTGTCATGATCAACCTGATCGAGATCTAATCGCGAATCTTCAATTGCCTGCTGACTACTAGCAAATGCATATTGCGTATATAAATCGTGTTTGCGAATTTCTTTACGATCGATATATAAGCCTGCATCAAAATCTTTTATTTCACAAGCGAATTGAGTTTTGTGCTTCGATGGATCAAATTTTGTGATTGGACCGGCGCCACTTACTCCGTTTTTTAAATTATTCCAAAATTCTTCAACGGAATTACCTAAAGGGTTTACGGTTCCTATTCCAGTTATTACTACCCGTTTTAATTCCATAAATGAAATTCCTGAATATAATTACTTAACTGCCGCTTCGATATGGGCAATGGCTTCACCTACTGTTGAGATTTTTTCTGCTTCATCATCTGGAATAGCAAGATCAAACTCTTTTTCAAATTCCATGATAAGCTCAACAGTGTCGAGTGAATCTGCACCCAAATCGTTGGTGAACGAAGCTGAGTTTACTACTTCACTTTCGTCAACACCTAATTTATCAACGATAATTGCTTTTACTTTTGCTGCAACGTCAGACATAATTCTAATTTTTAATTAATACTTAATTTTGTTTTTAAATAATTCGGTGCAAAGTAATACATTTACGATGTATATCTCAAAGAAAAAAAATAAAAAAGATGATATGATGGTATTAACCATAAGATTCAAACCATTAAATTTGAACATATTATTCAATTTTTCCAAGAGTTAAGTATTTGTTAAAAATGGAAATAGGAAGAATAGCATTATTTGCCTCAGGATCGGGTACAAATGCACAGAATATTATTGAATATTTTTCTGAAAATGAGAGTGTTGTGATTGATTCTCTTTGGACAAATAATCCAAAAGCATTTGCTTTGGATAGGGCTAAAAAATTTGGTATCAGCACCTTCGTTTTTTCAGGAGAAGAGTTCAGAAATACCAACAAAGTAGTCGAAGAATTGCAAAAACGGAAAGTTAATTTAATTGTTCTTGCAGGTTTTCTTTGGCTTATTCCTGCAAATTTGATTCAGAATTTCAGAATTATCAATATACATCCGGCACTTTTACCCAAATATGGTGGTAAAGGAATGTACGGAATGAAAGTGCATGAGGCAGTTGTACAGAACAAAGATATTGAGTCAGGAATTTCAATCCACTTTGTAAACGAGAAATACGACGAGGGAGAAATTATTTTTCAGGCAAAATGCGCTGTATCACCAAATGATTTACCTGAAGATGTGGCTAATAAAGTGCACCAGCTTGAATATAAATATTTCCCAAAAGTGATAGAGAAAATTTTGGTTGCTGGTTAATAAAGATTACAATTTAACATTTGGTGTTAAATAATGTTAACCCTATAAATCAGGGCGTTTCAATAAAACTATATTTGCTCCATGAGTCGGAAAATGCTTATAACACTTATTTTTTTGATGGTTTTCGTTCTGTCGGGTTTGATATTGGTTCAAACAAAAATGATAAAAACAGCATCAGATATCAGAGAAGAACAATTTAACCAGTTGGTTCGCAATGTATTGCTGCGTGTTGCTGATGAATTAAATCAGTATGAGCAGATTGTTGCCAGAAACAGCGCCAATTCCAATCGCCTTTTAGGTTCGTTTTCATCACCCGAAAAGTTCAATTTATTTCCTAAAAACAGCATAGCAAGTGGTACTTTGAGTCTTGAGGTTCGATATTCAAATAATGGAACAATAAACGAATATCAGGAGAAATTTCAAATAAATATTCAGGATACTTCTAAAACGCAGCAAAGTACAATTGACAGACAAAATCAGAATATTTTAGGATTTGAAAGTTTAGCGGAATTCAGAAAAGATCAGGAAAGAAAAAAGGAGAGGTGGCTCAACGATATTAATTGGTACAATTATAAAGTTTTTTTAGAGGAACGTCCTATTCAGGAAAGAATAGATTCGGTTTTTCTGAAGGAAGTTCTTGCGGTAATTCTTGCCGAAGCCGGAATAGAACTGGATTATAAATACGCCATAAAAAACTCGAACCTTGGACGCCACAAAATGATTTTTGGTGATACGGATTACGATCCTGGGAAAAGAAAAGTATTTCTACAGCCTCTTTTTCAAACCGACCTGAATGGCGCAAAACCTAATTACCTGTACATTTATTTCCCAAAACGGTCGGGTTATCTTTTACGCGAAACGGGTATAACAATTATTCCAACAGTTATATTAACAGCCTTTCTGATAGGCATTTTTGTTTATACCATCATGGTAATTTTCAGGCAGAAGAAATTATCGAATATAAAAAACGATTTTATAAATAATATGACTCATGAGCTGAAAACGCCAATTTCAACGATTTCACTTGCCAGTCAAATGCTCGAAGACGGTAGTATTACAAACACACCACAAACCATCGAACATATTTCGAGGGTTATTAACCAGGAAAGCAAACGTTTAAGTTACCAGGTTGAAAAGGTTTTGCAAATGGCAGTTTTTAACGAAGGCAAACTGAAATTCAAATTCAAGGAATTTGACGTTAACAAGACGATTGAAACTGTTGCATCAAATTTTGAACTTCGTGTTAAAAGCAAGAATGGAAAATTAATAACTGAAAAACTTGCCGAACGTGCAATGATTAACGGCGATGAAGTGCATATTACCAATGTTATTTTCAACCTGTTGGATAATGCAGTAAAATACAGTAACGAATCACCTGAGATTAAATTAACAACAGAAAACAAAAATGGACACCTGGCAATCTCTGTACAGGACAAGGGAATTGGGATTTCTAAAGAACATCATGATGAGATCTTTGACAGATTTTACCGTGTGCCAACCGGAAACATTCATAATGTGAAAGGTTTTGGACTTGGCTTGAGTTATGTTAAAAAAATCGTAGATTCGCATAACGCAAAAATAAAGGTGGAAAGTGCTTTAAATAAGGGTACAAAATTCACCATTTTATTTCCACAAATAAATTATTGACCATGGAACAGAAAACAAAATTATTACTCGCTGAAGACGATGAGAACTTAGGACTATTACTAAAAGAGTATTTGGTGGCAAAAGGTTACGATGCTACATTGTATCCTGACGGTGAAGCGGCATATAAAGGATTTATGCGCGAGCACTACGATATTTGCATACTCGATATTATGATGCCTAAAAAAGATGGATTTACACTTGCAAAAGACATTCGAATTGTAAATCCTGACATTCCGGTTATTTTTCTGACTGCCAAAAACATGAAGGAAGACGTGCTGGAGGGTTTTAAACTTGGTGCTGATGACTACATCACTAAACCTTTTAGTATGGAAGAGTTGATAATGAGGATAGAAGCCATTCTAAGACGTACCTCGCAGGAGAGTCTGTCGAATGCTCAACCCATTTTTACTCTCGGAAAATACACTTTTGATACCCGGAAACAAATACTTGCATTGGGTGATGAATTTGTAAAACTAACAACAAAGGAATCGGATCTACTGAAATTGCTTTGTCAGAATGCCAATAAAATTCTGGAAAGAAATTACGCATTACGGTCAATTTGGATTGATGATAACTATTTCAATGCCAGAAGTATGGATGTTTATATTACCAAACTTCGAAAGCATCTGAAAGAAGAACCCACCGTTAAAATTATCAATGTTCACGGCAAAGGGTATAAATTGATTTTGTGATTTTCTAATTTTAGTCAAGTTTTAAAACAGCAAGAAACGCTTTCTGAGGTACTTCAACATTGCCGATTTGCTTCATCCGTTTCTTGCCTTTCTTTTGTTTTTCGAGCAATTTACGTTTTCGTGTAATATCGCCGCCATAACATTTTGCGGTAACATCTTTCCGAACTGCTTTTACAGTTTCGCGGGCAATTATTTTAGCTCCGATGGCGGCCTGAATGGCGATGTCGAATTGCTGTCTTGGTATTAATTCTCTTAACTTTTCACACATCCGGCGCCCAAAATTATAGGCATTGTCAAAATGAATTAAAGTTGAAAGCGCATCTACCATTTCTCCATTTAAAAGAATATCTAACCTTACAAGTTTAGCTGGTTTATATCCACTTATATGATAATCAAATGAAGCATATCCCCGTGAAATACTTTTTAGTTTATCGTAAAAATCGAACACTATTTCGCCTAATGGTAAATTAAATACCAATTCGGCACGCTCGGCTGTCAGGTAATGCTGGTTTATCAATGTCCCTCTTTTATCGAGACATAAACTCATTATCGCGCCAATATATTCTGAAGCTGTTATAATATTTGCCCTGATATAGGGTTCATCAATTTCTTCGATTGTGGTAGCAACCGGCATTCCCGAAGGATTATAAACGGTTTGTGTAGTACCATCGGTTAAATGAACCTGGTACGATACGTTGGGAACAGTTGTAATCACATTCATGTCAAATTCACGTTCCAAACGTTCCTGAATAATTTCCATGTGAAGCAAACCAAGAAATCCGCAACGAAAACCAAATCCAAGTGCAGCCGAAGATTCTGGTTCAAAAGTTAACGAAGCATCGTTCAACTGCAATTTATCCATTGCATTTCTCAAATCTTCATAATCATCGGCATCAATCGGGTAAATTCCTGCGAAAACCATTGGTTTTACCTCTTCAAACCCATCAATTCTATTTTCGCATGGATTTTTAACATGGGTAATTGTATCGCCAACTTTTACTTCTTTGGCAGTTTTTATTCCCGAAATAATATAGCCAACATCTCCCGTTGACAGATAATCACGGGGCGACAAACTAAGTTTTAAAACTCCAACTTCCTCGGCAAAATACTCCTTTTTGGTAGCCAAAAATTTTACCAAATCTCTTTTTCTGATTTCGCCGTTAACAATTTTAAAATAGGCGATAATTCCTCTGAATGAGTTAAATATCGAATCGAAAATAAGGGCTTGCAGCGGAGCTTGCGGATTACCGGACGGAGCAGGTACTTTTTTTATAATGCGATCGAGAATGGTTTCAATGCCCATTCCGGTTTTGCCGCTGGCATGAATTATGTCTTCGTGTTTGCAACCAACCAACTCAATAATTTGTTCTTCAACAACTTCAGGCATAGCATTTTCCAAATCCATTTTATTCAGCACAGGAATAATTTCAAGGTTATTATCGATGGCCAGGTATAAATTTGAAATGGTTTGTGCCTGAATACCTTGTGTGGCATCAATAATTAACAGGGCACCTTCGCAAGCTGCAATCGACCGTGAAACTTCGTACGAAAAATCAACATGTCCGGGAGTATCAATCAGATTTAATTTATACTCAACACCTTCATGCAAATAATCCATTTGTATGGCATGACTTTTAATCGTAATTCCACGTTCCTTCTCAAGTTCCATATCATCGAGTACCTGAGCATGCATGTCTCTTTCACCAATCGTATTTGTGAATTCAAGAAGCCTGTCGGCCAAAGTACTTTTCCCGTGATCAATATGAGCGATGATACAAAAGTTCCGAATGTTATTCATTTATTTATTTTTATCGTTCCTGTTTTTACTTTTTTCTGAATTTTTCGCAAATATATCTATTTTTTAAGATTTTGATGGCAGGAGCATTTCTGTCTAAATTGTGAAACTTTGTTAATTTTAAATATGTTATAAGCATTTTGGCATGTTGTTTGTAAAATAAAAAAACAGATTAGAAAGTAAAACAAATTAAGTTTTTAATCGTAACAACAGTAAAAAGATACTTCGCAGCATCAGGCTGCATTTTTTCATAAGTTTGGTTTAGTTAGGTTAAGTTTGAATCCCGGAGTGTTGACTCCGGGATTTTTCATTTCAGTAACTCCGTAAAATTTTCAATTAAAAAGTTTAATTACTTGTACGTACAAGTAAATTTTTTGTATTTTCGCAAAACAGTTTTGCAAAAATGACAGAATCAAAATACCTGATTGTCCAAAATCAGTTAAAGGAAAAAATGCAGCAGGGAACATTTAAGATTGGCGATTATTTGCCTTCGGAAAATGAACTGTGCGCACAGTATTCAATTACACGAACTACTGTTCGAAAAGCATTGGACGAATTGCTGAAGGAGGGTTTTATTGAAAAGCAGCATGGAAAGGGAAGCCGGGTGCGTGAGCGGCGAAAATCACTGGGACTGCTTACAGTTAAAGGGTTTTCGGAGGCGGTGGGAAAAAACTTTCAGACCGTATTTCTCCAAAAACCTATGGTTGCTGAATGGAGTAGTGAAATTGTTTTACCTGTTGACAAAACAGATTTGGCAGGCGAATGTATCTTTTTCGAAAGACTCCGTTTGGTTGACGATGAGCCTGTGATGATTGAAAAAAACTGGTTGCCTGAACGGGCGTTGCCTCTTCTTGTAAAAACTGAATTTATTGATGGTTCGTTCTTTAAAACACTGAGCCGGAATTATCTCATCGAAATTATCGGGTCGGAGCACGAACTCAGGTCCGAATCTGCAAATCAAACTGTTGCGTCGCTTTTAAATATCCAAAAAGGAGAACCGGTGCTGCATATTTCAATCGTTTTCCGAACCAGTAATCCGCAATTAAACATTTACAGCGAATTGTACTGTAATACAAAAAAATATCCTGTCGGGAATAGCTATTCACTTTAAATAATATGCCGGTAATGAGTAATACAAAATCACTTTCGCGACGTAATTTTATGAAGGTAACCACTGTGGCTTCAACCGCAGTGGTTGGTGTTTCGGCACTTTCATCGTGTTGTAATGATAAGAGGGAGCTGGCTGTAAAACCTTTGTTTTCGGGGAAAAACTACTCGGTTACCGATGGTGTTTCAGGGTTGCTTTACTCGCAAATCGGTTATGAGAAGGGTTTGCCAATCCGGATAATTATCAGACTTCCTAAAAAAGAATTACTCGAAAGCCGGACAATTTGTAAACTAACCGGCGATAATGACGAAAAAAGCTACCAAACCGAATTTAACTACCACAGCGAAATTTGGGGCAGTCACTGGTGGGTAGCCGATTTTCGAGACATAAACGAAGAAGGAATTTGGAACATTGAAGTTACAAACAACAACGAAATTGTTTTTGGTGCCGAAGGATTGACGGTTGCGAAAAATATATTCTGGAATAAAACCATTGAATATGCATCAGTAGATATGCTCGAACGCCGCCGCCATTTTACGGGAGTTGGCGCAGGCTGGCAGGATGCCGGAACTCTGTGGGTGGAAAGTCCGGCCCAAAGTGCCATGATAATTTCATTGGAAGAGTTGCTTGAAAAGAGAAAGGAATCATTCGACGATAAATTTATAGAAAGGATTTATACCCAGATTACTGTAGGATGCGACTACCTGGTAATGACACAAAACAAAGCCGAAGAATTGGGTTTTCCAAAAGGTTCGATGTCGCACGATATCAAAGGTCACGAGAAAGATTTTTTGCCGCACGATGCCATGAAAGCGGTTGTAGCACTAGCAAAAGCGGCTCAGTTACTTCCCGAAAAGTATGCTGATAAAAAACAAAAATATTCCGAAGCTGCAAAAAAAGCGTTTTATTGGTTAACCACTTCGGCAAAACCCATGGGAGATTACGGTTACATGAAAATGCAGCGCGGACTGCCCGCTGATGCCGAAATTCCAAAAGATGAATGGCTTACACGCGATTTGCTGACCTTATGTCAGGCTTCATTGGAAATGTTAAAACTGGGAAGTACAGAATCCATTGAATTGGCTTACGGTTTTGCCCGGAAAGTGATGGCACGACAAATTCCAAAAGAAAAGGCAGAAAGTGGCTTTTATGGCCATTTTTACGAATTCGATAGCATGAAACATTCAGAACCATCGTGGACTCACGGAATTGTTCCTGCTGAAAAAGGAGTTGAATTCGGTGCAGATATGGGTGGCATTTACCCCAATTACCTGATGCCTGTAATTGAACTTCTTCGGAATTATTCCGAGCATAAAGATGCCGGAAAATGGAAACAAACTTTGGCCGATTTTACTGCGAAAAAAATCCGTTTTATCTTGTCCCGCAGGGAATTTTTGGCGATGAAGGCCCAATCTGGTTTTGCGGAACTTTTCACGGAACAAATGCCATTTATGGCTACACTGCGGCGCTGGCGCTTGAACTGGCTGATTTGTTGAATGAACCAAAATTAGTAAACATAGCTTACAGCAACCTTCAATGGCTGGCCGGTTTAAATGCCGGAATTACAAAGGAAAATGTGAAAATGGGTTGTGTGGTATTCAGTACCGATGTGCCCGAAGGAGCCGCATTACCGGCAAGCATGATTTGCCACATTGGAAACCGCTGGGCCGGAACATGGTTTCAAACCCGCGGTGTAATCTGCAATGGTTTTTCAACCGGAGAACAGTTTAAATACGATGTGGAACCAAAAAAAGTAAACGACGGGCCGTTTTCATTTACCGACGAAGACTGGATTCCTCACAGCGCGGGCTGGTTGACCGGATTGATGAGGCTTTAGGAAGAATTGAAAATTAAAATAAATATAAACATTAACCACATAGGTATATAGTTCACATATTTGAATTCTATGTGTCCTATGAATCTATGTGGTTCAAAAAAATGCAAAAATGAAAAATACTTTATTTATCGCAATCCTCCTGATTATTACGACATTAGGAATTTCAGCCCAAACAAAATCCGTCAAAAAATCGCCGGTTTTAACCGAAGTATCTCCTGAAAGTGTTGGGATTTCTGCTGAACGATTGGCGCGCATCGATAAAATGTGTAACGAAGCAGTTCAAAGTGGAGACCTGCCCGGAATCGTTTCAATGGTTGTGCGAAATGGAAAAATCGTTCACTGGAAAGCATACGGAATGGCTGACAATCAATCGGAAAGGGCAATGAAACGCGACGATATTTTCCGTATCGCCTCGCAAACCAAAGCGATAACATCAACCGCAGTAATGATGTTGTGGGAAGAAGGTAAATTTCAGCTTGATGATCCGATTTCCAAATACATACCAGAGTTTAAAAATGCACAGGTATTAAATACTTTTCAATACAGCGATACTACCTGGACAGGTATTCCGGCAAATAAAGAAATTACCATCCGACATTTGATAACTCACACTTCCGGAATTGGTTACGGGTTTATCGATGGTGACGAACGATTTAAAATGATTTACCATAAAGCAGGAATTGTTGATGCCTTTACCACCGAAAAAGTAAAATTAAGCGAAAACATAAAAAAATTGGCAAAAATGCCGTTGCACCACAATCCTGGTGAGAATTTTACGTATAGCGAAGGACTTGATGTGCTTGGTTATTTAATCGAAGTGGTTTCGGGAATGTCTTTCGATGAATTCTTAAAAACCCACATATTCGATCCTCTTGGAATGAACGATACCCGCTTTTACTTGCCCGATTCAAAAGCCGGTCGGCTGGTTGCCGTTCAGCACAAAGTTGACGGAGAATGGCAGAAATTTCCCGTGACTTCATATGATCCTGATTACCCAATAAAAGGGGCAAAATCATATTTCCCTGGAGGAGCAGGTTTATCAAGTACTGTAAAAGATTATGCTTCTTTTCTTCAAATGTATTTAAATGGCGGGGAATACAATGGTGTTCGGTTGCTTAGCCGAACAACAGTTCAAGCAATTCTAAGCAACCAAATTGGTAAAATCTGGGGCGATGATTCGGATACAAAATATGGTTTGGCATTTGGCCTGCTTACCGAAAACGGTCAAAACAAAGGCGGAAAAGGCAGTGCCGGTACTTTCGATTGGGGCGGATATTTCAACACTTCCTATTTTGCCGATCCTAAAGAAAACGTTATCGGCCTCATTTTTAAACAAACACAGGGCCCGGTAAACGACGAAACCGGATGGAAATTCAGACAGTTGGTTTTTCAAACGATTGACGATTAATTGGATATTATTATTTACTTTCAATAAAACAGAGTAAATGATTAAGTATTTTATAGCAGGTATTATTCTTGCGATTTCATTAATATGTTCGTCTCAACACAATAAAACTTTCCAACCCGGAAAAATTTGGTACGACACGGACGGAAATCCGATTAACGCCCATTCCGGTGGTTTTTTATTTCATGAAGGAAAATATTACTGGTTTGGCCAGATCATGATTCCCGGTAAACGGGGCTCCGATGCCTGGGTTGGTGTGAGTTGTTATTCGTCAAACGACCTTTACAATTGGGAGAACAGGGGTGTGGCATTTCATGTTGAAGATAATGCTTCGCATCTGGTAACCAGAGGTTGCAAAATCGAACGCGCCAAAGTGATATACAATCAGAAAACCAAAAAATTTGTGATGTGGTGGCACCACGACATCAATGGGCAGGGGCATAAAAATGCAATGGCAGGTATTGCAATCAGCGATAAGGTTGAAGGGCCATACCAATTTGTGAGGGTGTTCAGGCCTTTGAGTGGGTTTCTTCCTATCAATGTAAGTAAAGAAATGTTGGACAAAAAGGTTCCAGATATGGCATATACCTTTCCGTTTAACGGGGGAGAATTGCCCGCACCGGCTGATTCATTGCTGTTGTATAAGAGAGATATCCATGTTGGACAAATGGTGCGGGACATGACCCTCTTCGTTGATGACGACGGAAAAGCCTACCACATTTATTCTTCGGAAGAGAACAGCACGCTGCATATCGCAGAGTTATCCGATGATTATATGGGATACACCGGAAAGTATACCCGTGCTTTTCCCGGAAGATTCATGGAAGCACCTGCAATATTCAAGAAAGATGGTAAATATTACATGATCAACTCCGGTTGCACCGGGTGGGTCCCCAATGCAGCCCGTTCGGCCTGGGCACCATCTATCTGGGGACCTTGGGAAGAACTGGGAAATCCCTGTGTTGGGGATAACATTGAAATCACGTTCAACTCGCAGGGAACTTATATTTTGCCGGTTCAGGGTAAAAAAGACGCCTACATTTTTGCTGCCGACCGTTGGAATACGGCGAACCCGATTGATGGGAGATACGTTTGGTTGCCAATAAAATTTGATAAGGAGAAACTGATTCTGGAATGGAAAAACGAATGGGATTTGAGCTTTTTTGAATGAGTTGAAATATGATTGAGGTATTGATTCTAATTGTTTTTAAAGGATAAAAATTGTATGAATAAAATAGGTTACTTCATTCTCATTGCATTTGTTTTTGTTTCATTTCAGAAATTAAAAGCACTCGATTTATCAGGCTTGTTTACTGACAACATGGTACTCCAACAAGGTATAGAAGTGCCGGTTTGGGGTTTGACAAATCCCAATTCAAAGGTTGAAATTCAGTTTGGAGAGCATCGTGTTTCAACACTTTCCGATGTATCAGGAAAGTGGATTACTCATTTGCCAAAAATGAGTGCTGGCGGTCCCTACGAAATGAAGATAACTGCCGATGAAACCATCGTTCTGAAAAATGTAATGATTGGTGAAGTTTGGTTGGCTTCGGGACAATCGAACATGGAATGGTCGATGAATTCTGGTGTTATTGATACTGAAAAGGAAATAGCAGAGGCCAATTATCCTGATATCCGTTATTTTCATATACAAAAAAATGTGAGCCGTTTGCCTGTTAACGAAATAAAAGGAGGAGCTTGGGTTTCATGTAGTCCCTCAACCGCAGGAAACATGTCGGCGGTAGCCTATTATTTTGCCCGTAAATTATGGCTTGAGCAAAAAGTAGCCGTTGGGATCATTCAATCGTATTGGGGCGGAACGGTTTGCGAAGCCTGGACCAGTCAGGAAATGCTGGCCAATCTGGAGGACTTTGTCGGTACTGTAAAAGAAATCAGAGAAAGCGGCGAGGATTGGGAGGCACTTCAAAAAAAGGCCAATCAACTCGCCCAAGCTCGCTCCGAAATTGAAAAGACAGCACGTGTAGGAATAGAAAAGGGTGTTTACAAAACAGATTTTATTGATTCGGATTG
>JFJP01028348.1_pt1 | contig 14421 bp, 15 predicted proteins | sample 431651 | NCBI WGS metagenome assembly JFJP01 (sample SAMN02602958, study PRJNA72255) | Microbial mat metagenome, whole genome shotgun sequencing project. | biome: fresh water; feature: sink hole; material: water; isolation source: purple microbial (photo- and chemosynthetic) mats found in... | reverse complement strand
CCCAAATCTTTTATTTCCAGAAAATTTTGAAGACTCTTTGCTTTTGATAATTTTTTTCTCCTTTTTTTCTTCTCCATATTTATCAATAAATTCTTCTAAAGGAGTCACCATCACATCTTCTAATTGTCTCACGACAATTTCATCGAAGTTTTGGCTTTTTTCTAATTTCTGAATTAGATTTTCTTCTGCTTTTTCCAATTTAAAAATTTCTTTCTCCTTAAAACAAAAAACTTGTTCATTTTCCATTTTCATGGATTTATGCAAATTATTGTGATAGTTTTTTTTATTATCCCAATATTGTTGAATATTCCTTTTCATTAAATTTTCAGAACTTTTTACTCTCATATATTGCTCTTGTTTGCTATTGAACAAATTGTCTCTGTATTCTTTTATTTTATTTTTACTCATTTCTCTTATTTTCCTTATTTCAACAGTTTCAGCTCTTTTTATTTTATTTATTTCATAGCCAATGCTCTTTCTTAACTCTTCACCTCCTCTTTTCGAACTATATATCATTCTTCTTTTTTCGCTGAGCTTTTGTTCATCATTTTCTTTCTTTTTCATTTTCTATTTGTTTATGCAATGAATAAAAACAAAAATTTTATCAGAAAATTATGGAAAAAAACTTCAGAAAATTCTTGACAATCTTTGCGTTTTCGCTCAATATATTCTAGCATTTTTTTTTTCGTTTCGAAAATTTTTTTTTCGATCCTATTTTCTTCTTGTTGGAGGAGATTCACACGGTTTTGTAAAAGATGGGCTTCTTTTTCTATTTTTTGGCGGTTTTTCTTTGAAGTCCACAAACCCACGGACTCTTCTGGAACAAGGTTGTTTTTGGGATTTGAACAATTTGAAATGTAGCCATAATAATTATTCATCGTTTGTTGAATAAATATGTGTTTTTATTTTGGTTATAAACAAAAAAAAAACTTTATTATTAAAAAAGTTTTATAAACAGAAAAGAGAAAAATTTCTTTATTATAGACTCTAAATTTGAATGATTTTAAATTCATTCATTATTCTTATTATTCTTGTTATACTCTCATAAATTAAAATAAATAAAGCAGCCATAAAAAAGTTCGTTTATGTATATATTTACTCATTAAAATCTTCAATGCCTCCCTTTCCAATCATATACATCGCCTTTAATTATTTTAATTTATTTATTTAAATAAAATAATTTATAATACTTCTGATTCTGGTAGACTTGGCGAATCATAAATTTTACAAATCCTTGATTCAGCCCTTCCTTTTCTCAAATAAAGTCTGAAAAAATAAAAATAAATTCCAATTTTCTAAAAACCTGGTCGTAGAAGCATGAGCCATAATATTTCCTCCTATTGGTTTTTTAGCATCCCCTACAAACATCGCGTTCCCATCCACTTGTGACATAACCTGATTTGTAATAACAACAGCAATTCCAAACTATTAAAAAATATATAATTCCCTCATTTTCCGAAAACAATAAAAAATAATTAAAAAACAGACAGATTCTGGAATAAAAAACATCAAAAAAAAAACCTCATCTGACAACTTTTGTAAATTCCTTAAAAATTTCCCTAAATGGTTCTGTCTGACCGATAATTCTCCTCTCCCTGAAAAATCCGTTCGATACAAAGCAGTTGAACTATCAACTATCAGCAGAACATATTTGTTTTCGGCCATCAAAGCAGCAGCTTGTATCAATAATTTGTTTTGTTGATCACAATTATGAGCCCGAGCATACGCAACGTTTTCTAAGACTTCTTGGCCATTTAATCCAAACCTTTCAGCAATATCAATCAATCTTTCAGGTCGAAAAGTACCTTCTGTATCAATATACATAGCTTTTCCTTCACCTCCACCTTTTTCTTTTGGAAGCTTTTATCAGATTTATCCAAAGAATTTTATCAATATAAATAAAAAACTTGAGCTGTGACACATAAAGTATGGCATATTTGTGTTTTTCCTGTTCGAAACTCCCCAAAAATTTCAGTTATAGCCCGACTTTCAACACCTCCGCCTAATAATTTATCCAATTCAGAAGAACCAGTGCTTAAATGAATTATATTCTGTCGAACCAAAAAAAAATCAGCCGCGGTGGTAAAGTTTGATGGGACTATCTTTGTGGCTTTTCAAGAAATTTGTATAAAAAAATTGTTTTGTGTTTTTTTCTTTACCGACTTCTAAAATTTTATCAATTTTTGTTTCAGTTATGCCTTTGATTGTGATAAGATTTTTTCTTGCTGTGAAAGTAATCGATTCTACTGTTTGAAAACCAGCATCCATGAGTTTTTTTACGTCGGCTGCTGAGATACCGAACTCCTCGAGTTTATTAATAAGAGTTGGACCTGTGAATTCTTCCTCTTCTTCAATTGCTTTATTAGCTTGCATTCTTTAAAAATAGGACTTTTTTTTTTTGGACCTTTTTTTATTTTTTAATTTGAGTTGTATTCAAAAAAAAATTAATTAAATTTTATCCGGGTTTTTTTTTATTATCAATTAAGGAGAGGGAGGAAAGGGGAAGTGGGGTTTAAAAATTTTTTCGTTTTTCTCGTTTGTTATGTTTAAATGAAAATGCATATGAATTTGAATTTGAAAATACTTAATGTTTTTTTTTTTATCGGAATAGTTTATGAAAAATTAATTATTTAAATTTAAACTTAGAATTTGGAGTTTTATTCAAAGACTATGAGACATTAAAATTTCAGAAAAATTAATAATAAATTATTTGGAATAGGTGTTTTTTTTGTTCTTATTTTTTTTAATAATAATATCCTATCATTTTATTCTGTTTGAAATTTAAAATATTGAAAATTCCATCCTACCTTAAAAATGATATTTTTTCAAAATATTTTTCTATCATACATAGTTTGTAGTTTTTTTTTATATGAGTTGATCTCATGATCTCAACCCTGATTCAAAATGTTTTGAATTTTCTATGTTTTTAATGTAATGCATCTTTAAACAACATCTTATAATTAAATGCTAACAAAAAAACTTTAAAGAATTCGAAACAAGCGAATATTTACTATAAAAAGTGCTTTATTAAAAAAAAAATTCGTGGCTAGAATATGATTTATATTTGCTTAAAAAAAACTTATAATTGAATTTATTGCGTCAAATATTTTTTTTCTAATGTGATTTGAACAGCCAGATTTTATAAATCTTTTAAAACGTTTAATTAATCGATAAAACTGAAAGCTAAGCCATCTCATCTTAGTCAAAAGATTTCATTCATTTCATTTATAAGTTTTTGAAATGCTAAATTTAAATAAAAACAAATTATTATTTTAAAAATATTTTTGCCAAACTCTTCCATTTCTTATGTTTAAATATAGAGCCTTCTTTGAAATACAATATAAAGCAAGTTATGAACAGTTTCTGGTCATAGTCGGCAATATAAAAGAGCTAGGAAATTGGGATGTTGCAAAAGGGTTAAAATTAAATTGGATGCAAGTAACATAAACCTTTTTTTAAAACCATTTCATTCAAAAATTTCTAAACTTTTAGGGAGATGCTTGGAAAGCTAAGACTTTGATTCATCATAATTGCCAAGAAAATTGTGAATATAAGTACGTTGTTTGTTATAACAACAAAACTACACATCAAATTGAAGTTTTGAGATGGGAGGAAGGACCTAATAGGATGATCACATTCAAAAACATAAAGAAACTAATCTTCAGCATCAGTAAACTCACTATTGAGTTTTTTTCAAATTGAATAATTTTCATTTTAGAGGACATTTGGGGATTCAGAAAATTGTGCTTTAGAATTCCGAACAATTTAGAAAAAGCTAGTCAGGTGTTAAAAATAACAGGGGATTTACCTCAATTAGGAAACCTTTTACAAGCAAATGAAATGAAATTAGTTTATAAAAAACAGAAGAATTCAGATATCAAAGAACAATATTGGGAGATGGAGATTGTTGTCGATCCTTTACAAAAGGAAATAACTTATTGCTATTTTGCTTATGATAAAGAGAACAAAAGTACACTTTTTGAAAGGAAGAAGCATAGAAGAGTTCATTTCAACTTTTTCCCTTTTAAAACTATTGCAACTGGTGATGATTTTTCACTCAACGTCCCGAAAAACAATTATACATCAAATGAGTCAAATTTGAAAAATAATTGTTATAAAATATATGATTTCGATTTTCAAAACAAATTTTTATTCAATGAAATCAATGAAAACATCATTTTAGGTTTGGAATTTTTTGAATTTTTGATTTTTTGATTTTTTGATTTTTTGATTTTTTGATTTTTTGATTTTTTGATTTTTTGATTTTTTGAATTTTTGAATTTTTGAATTTTTTGAATTTTTATGAATTATTTATTTGAATTTTTTTAAAATTATTTGAATTTTTTTTAAATTGTTTTAAATTAATTATAAAAGGCCCTTGTCCTCAAAATGAAGATGAAGTGGACCGTCTTCACCGAAAAGGAGTCAAAGCAATTTTGAATCTCCAAAGAGATCAAGACATGGAAAGAATGAACATCAATTGGAACTCAATGAAAGAAATTTACGCTTCAAAAGACATGGATGTTGTCAATTTTCAGATAAAGGATAAAACTCCTGATAGAATCGGTGAAAGAATATTAATGGCTGCTAAAATTCTTAATGAAATGATACAAAAATTTGAAGTGGATTTTATTATTTTCCTTTTTATTAATAAAGAAATTATTTTTTTAGACTGTTTATGTTCATTGCACAGTAGGAAAAATTAGATCTCCTTATACAGTTATGGTTTATCTTTGTCTTTATCAAAGAGTTCATTTAGATCAAGCCATTGAGACCATGAAAATCAAAAGACCTATGGCTCAAGCCAATAAAAGTAAAGATCAATTTTTTTAAATTTTTTTTTTATGATCCAATTTTTTTAGCAATGCTGCTTAAAGTGTTTTTTTTTTTTTTTTTTTATCTAATTTTTTAGTTTTTCATAGTTTATTGTTAAATTTTTCGTTTTTGTTTTGAGTAAATGGTTTTATTATATCTAAATTTATATCGCCTCAAAATCTTATATGGACAAAATTCAAATTAAAAATACTTTCTTTCTTTTTAAAATTGCAACATGGAAAAAAAATATTAAGAATATTTATTTATGCTTCAATATTTTTTATTCAAAATAAAAAGAAAACATTAAAAAAAAAAAAAAAATTCAAATAAAAAAAAAATAACTCAAGAAAAATTCAAAAAAAAATAAAAAATTTCAAATCTTTTTAATTTGATTCTAAATGAGCCATCTCTTAGTATTTCCTCCCTTATTTCCTGCAATAACCCTTATTCTTCTCTTTATTTTAGCAACCCAGCATTCTAATTTTGCGAGAAGGAACCGACACCTCTCAAGGTAAAGCTCAAATCATCAGCAACATCAATGCTTGTCAATCCATAGTAGAAGTGATCAGAACCACCTTAGGTACCTATTTCTTTTGAAAAACTAAAAAAACACATAAAATCTTCACCAAGGACCAAGAGGCATGGATAAAATGATCCAAACTGCTAAAGACACAACCATAACAAATGACGGTGCCACAATTTTGGGTTTATTGGATATAGTTCATCCTGCAGCAAAGACTTTGGTCGATATCGCTAAATCCCAAGATAATGAGGTTGGAGATGGAACCACCACTGTCACTTTATTGGCTGGAGAGTTATTGAAGGAAAGTAAAGGATTTATTGATGAAGGTATGCATCCACAAATCATCATAAAAGGTTTGAGAGAAGCTTTGAAGTTGGCTTTGGTTAAACTACAAGAATGTGGTATTGTCATTGATTCCAAGAATGAGAAGTTTTCAACAAAATTTTGATTTATTTTTAAAAGTTTTTTATGGTATTTTAGAGATAGAAGAGAAATGCTTATTAAATGCGCTCAAACTGCTTTAAACTCAAAATTGGTGATTAAGATTTTTAATTTTTTTAAGAAAAATAAATCAAATTTTTATTAAAAAAATTTATTGATTTTTTTCAGTTGGCAGGTTATAAAGAACATTTTGCTGAAATCGTTGTCTCGTCTGTGGAAAGATTAGACCCTAATTTGTTGGATAAAGATTTAGTGGGAATCAAGCTTGTAACAGGAGGATCAATTACTGTATTATAACCATTGCAAATTTCTAATCACAAAATATTTATCTAGGATTCATTCGCAGTTGATGGTGTTGCTTTTAAAAAAACTTTTTCCTATGCAGGTTTTGAACAACAGCCAAAATCCTTCAAAGAAGCTAAGATATGCTTATTGAATCTAGAATTAGAGCTCAAAAGCGAGAAAGAAAACGCTGAAATCAGAATCGACAATCCAGATGTAATTTCTAACATAATATTTATTTATTTATTAATTATTAAATTTTTTTAGGATTATCAATCAATAATTGATGCAGAATGGACCATCATTTATGAAAAATTAGAAAAGATAGTAAAGTCTGGTGCCAATATTGTTCTCTCAAAGCTTCCTATTGGAGATTTGGCCACTCAATATTTCGCAGATCGTAATTTGTTTTGTGCTGGTCGAGTCAACAATGAGGTATTAAAAATTAATTAAAGATTTTATTCATATCTTCATTAGGATTTGCAAAGAGTTGCAAAGGCCACTGGTGGAATCGTGCAAACCACTGTCAATGGATTAACTCCTGAAGTTTTGGGAAAATGTGGAACTTTTGAAGAAGTGCAATTAGGTGCAGAAAGATACAATTTATTCAAAAGCTGCCCAAAGGTATTTTTCCTATATAATTAAAATTATTATAAATTTTGAAAAAAAGAGCCAAACTTCAACGATAATTTTGAGAGGAGGAGCTGAACAATTTATTCAAGAAGCTGAAAGATCTCTAAATGATGCAATTATGATCGTCAGAAGAGCAATGAAAGCGAATAAAATCGTTGCAGGTTTGAAACAAATTCTAGAAATTAAAAAAAACTTAAATTTTTTTTTTCAAAAAAACAGGAGGTGGAGCCATTGAATTGGAACTATCAAGATTTTTAAGACAACATGCCAGAAGTGTCGATGGAAAAATTCAATTGATCATAAACTCATTTGCCAAAGCACTTGAAGTCATTCCAAGAACCATCAGCGATAATGCAGGGTTAGATTCTATTGATGTTTTGAATAAATTAAGACAAAAACATGCTTTGGACGCTGGTTTTTTTAAAAAACATGAAACTTTTTTTAACAAAAACAAATCATTTTAGAAGGAAAATATTTTGGAGTTGATGTTAATTCAGCAAGTGGAATCATCAATACATACACTGCGTTTATCTGGGAACCAATTGTTGTGAAACAGAATGCTTTATCAGCTGCATGTGAAGTAATTTTTTATTGATTTTTTTTGTTTTTTCTTTAAATTAAAAAAATTTAAGGCTGCTTGCACGATTCTTTCTATTGATGAAACTGTTAGAAACCCAAAATCTGAACAAGATGAAAAATTGAAGCAAAATGTCCAAGCAAGAGGTGGAAGACCACCAAATATCACCGGAGGATTGAAAAACAGCACTAAATTTAGATAAGATATTTGAAGATTTTGATTTGAAAAAAAATTTTAAAAATTAAAAAAAAATAAACAAAAAAAAAAAAGTTTTTATTTTATTTTTATTAAAAAAAAAATATTTTTTTTATTTTAAAAGAATTTTTTTTTTTTTTAAAAATATCACATAAAACAAAAATTATTTAACTCATAAAGCCAAAAGTACCTATGCAAGAAAACTTATCGCCAACAGCAGGTTTGTCTTTTCTATTTCATTCTTTTACAAATTTATATCGTAGAAAAACTGATAACAAATCAAAAATCATTTCCCCCTATCACTCCCGAAAACTTCAAGCATTTCACAACTTTACAAGATTGGGCCAAAACTTACATAAAAATGCTTCGTTTACGCTTAAAGAAGCTAAAACATCGTAAATATGTAATTGAAGAATTAGTAACCACTGAAGAACAATATTGTAAAAGCCTTTCATTAATCCTCACAGAAGTCAAAGTGCCAGCTCTTGAGAAAAAGCTTCTAAACAAAGAAGAATCCAATCAGATTTTTTCAGTTCTTGACGAAATTCAAAATTTCCATAAGTTTTTTTCTGAAAAACTCAGGAAATCCTTTGAAAATTTCAACAGTCGTCAAAGCAAATTCGGAGATATTATTTTAAAAGTTCTTCCCGTTTTCAAAATGTATTTCCTTTACTGTGATAATTTCAAAAATGCGAACAATCGTTTAGAACACATGCGAAAAGAAAACCACCCTTTTATCACCTTTATCAAGCCTTTAGAATATAACCCTTCTCTACAAAACCTAGATCTAATCTCACAACTAGTGAAGCCTGTGCAAAGGCTGCCTAAATATGTGCTTTTATTCAAAGATCTAAAGAAAAATACTGATGAAAAACATCCAGATTACCAAGATATTGTGAAATGTTTAGAAGAATTCGCAAAAATAAATCAATTAAACAATGAAAAAGTCACAGATCATTTAAAAACGCGAAAAATCTTAGAATTAGACAAGAAATTCGGTACAATTGGCAAGGGAATTGTAAAGGAAGCCAGAGTCTTTCTCGAGGAAGAACCTTTGAATATTCTTCATGACGATATGCCTCGACCTGTTATATGCTATTTTCTCTCAGATTTGATCCTAATTGTCGATGAATCCCAAAATCAATTATTGAAATATATAGAACTTGACAAAAACACCAAGGTGAAAGTATTGCCAGATACCAAGTATTTCAAATGGTTATTCAGTGTCACCAGCAAAGAAAGTGTTACTTTTCTATCAGATTCCTTAGAAAACAAGAATAAATTAGTGCAATTTCTTACAAATACCCTTAATGATATCAAAGATAAAGCAATGAATAGAGATAAAGCGAAAGAGACCTCTTTTTATTCGATAGGAGAATTCACGAAAATTCAAAATAAAAGTTTTAATTTTAATTTAACTGTCATTGGCACGATGAAAAGGGGAATTCAACATTTCAGGCCCGTCACTATGTATATCGTGCAGATGCAATATGGGAATATACTCAATAAAATGTATTTGAGATTCAGCGAAATGGCGAAATTAAACGAAATGATCACTAAGCAATTTCCGGATATTAAAATCGAAAATCTACCGAAAAAACACTGGTGGAGAGCACAAAAGACTAAAATCATCGAATCTCGCAAACTTCTTATTGAAAATTTCCTGAATTCAATCTTTTTCCATCAGGAATTAAACCAAAACCTCAAAATTCTCGCTTTTGTAGGTCTCGCTGAAAAAAACATCAGTGTTTTTTCCGAGGAATTCATAGAAAAAAACCTAGAAAAAAACAAAAGAATCTGTATTGATCTATTAGAAAAAGAAAAATTCTTGGGAAAATCTTCAATTTTCTCATATCTTTTGCATAATACTGAGTATTCAAGCTTAACTAAAGGTTCTTTTCTCTTTTTATCCGAATTACAAGGCTCTGAAGAATCCCAAAACATCACGATAAAGCTCTGTAATGATGAAATTGTGACGATTGAAATAAATAAATACACAAAGAGTATAGAAGCTTGTTTTGAAATAGCGAGAAAATTAGGATTAAAATCTCATTTGGATTTCAAGCTTTTTTTGAGTAATGATGAAGATGAAAGGATAATTGAAAACGAAGAGTTTTTATGTCAAGTATTAGACTCTGATCCCCATAAGATAAATAAGGATTTTCTCAAAGAAATCATGGAAAAAGAAAGGAAAAAAACAATCGCAGATAAAATAAAAGAAGGGATTTATGAACAAATCAATAAAGTTAAAAAGAATTGGGATGATATGTGCTTTTGTAAATATGAGCTTATTTATAAAAAATCTATGTTTTTTGCCAATGAAATTGAGAAAAAAGACTTGAAAAAAGACCAAATTCGATTGAATTTAGTAGCAGCTCAGCTTTTGAAAGAGGCTTTACATTCGAAATATCGACTTTCTTTTGAAGAATATTCAATGATCGCTGCTGTGAATTGCTATATAAAAACAGGAAATTTTGAAGAAAATTACCAAAAAGATGAAGGTTTTTTGGAGAAATTCAGGGAGTTTATACCCAGTTTAGTGATATATTTGAAAACTAAAGGATTTTGGATAGATAAAGTGGCGTTTTATTGGAGAAAATTCACTGAAGAAATCAATGAAATTCATCAATTGAATCATAATTATAATGATTCTAAGAGAAATTCTCGAAAAAAGATCGAAAATCTGAGAAATATCGCAGAATTCACTTGTTTTAATTTCTTTAAAAACTTCGAAAATTTCGGTTCGAAATTTTTTTGGGTGACTTTGAAAAAAAACCCTGAAAGAATCAAAAGAAAAATCGATAATTTCCTTTGGATTGCTTTATCTTATAAAGCCATTATTTTGCTATCTGCGGAAGAAAAAGAAGAGATTTTAAAGATAGAAAATGAGAAAATAAGCTCGATTTGCAACTTTCCCAACTCATTTAGCTTTGTTTATGAGGAAGAAGAATTCTCGTTCTATAGCAATGAAAGCTATGAAATTTGCTGCTTAATACAAGAGTATTTGAAAGTGGCCGTAGAGGGGAAAAACGAGCTTCAAAGGTTAAAAAAAATATAAGGTTTTGAAAAAAATTTCAGAAAAAATAAAAAAATTGAAAAAAAATTAATTTTGGAAAAAGAAAAAAAATCATATTTTTATTTAAACTAAAAAATTATAAAAAATATTCATTTTCTTCATTATTTTTTTTTATTATTATAAAAAACAGAAATAAATAAATTAAATATTTATAAAAAAAATTAAAAAAAATCCATTTTTTTTTCGAAAAATTAAAGAAAAAAAATCACAAAATTATAATTTTATTTATTTTAAATTTTATTTAATGATCATTTTTTCTTCTTGTTTTTTAAATTCGCCAAAACTCCTAAAAGTTCCCCTTGTTTGGCTTTAATCTGGAATATTTCATCTTGAAATCCTTTTAACTTAATGATTTCTTCATTGATATCTTTATAAAAATTGAGCAATTTCAAGAAATCTTCTTCGATTTTATTCACAATAAGTTTTTGTTCTGTGAGATCGCAATTATTCTTTTTTACGACATTTCCCATATTCTCAAAATTTGCATTAAAATCCTTCATTTTTTCTCTGAATTCTTCGTTTAAAAACCCTATTTTCTGATTTAAAATAAAGGAATCTTCATTGTTTTTTTTCACTTTTTCTTGATCTTCGTTTATTTTCGAAAAAACCACTTGTGGGGATTCATAGAAAAGATCGATTTTTGAATGAATTTCCTTTGTATTCTTTATGAATTTATTCGAAAAACTCTGGATTTCTGAGCTAATATTACTGATTTTAATCTCATTTTGGTTCTGAAATCTATTGATTTTCTCCTCGAATAATTGTATTTTATTCTCAATTCCATTGACTTTCATTAAAATTTCATTGATTTTCTTGTCTCTTTTCTCTAATTCCTTATTGAAATTCTCGAGATTCTTCGCGTTTTCCTGAGAAAAAACCAGTTCTTTTTCTTTCTCTTTGTTCTCGAAATTCATTTTATCATTAATTCTTTCAGTTTGTTGTGTATTGAGAATTTCTTCAGTAATTCTCAATTTGTTCTCTAAAGTGCCAAATTTCTTATCAATATGCTTCATTATTGAATCGAACATCTCACTATTCAGCTTATTCTTCACTTGAAACTCCTCAAAATTCACGTTATTTCGAGGAGATTGCTCATATCTGTTCTCTAATGGATTGTAATTACTATTCAAAGTACTCAAATTGTTCAATAAATTCATTGGTTTTTCATAAGAATTCATTGGTTTTTCAAAAAAATTCATTGGTTTTTCATAGGAATTCATTGTTTTTTCATAAGAATTCACTGATTTTTGATTGAGAAGATTAGGGGATCTAAGCCTATTTCCTCCAAGCATCATATCAATAACAGTAGGCTCTTTTTTAGAACTTGAGGGATGGGTGTATTTAATAGGAGGCTCGAGATTTGGCTGTGGGGATTTATTCCTTTGGAAATCAAATTTAAAAGCATTGAGATAATCCTTGTTGCGAGTTGATTGGGAAGAGGAAAGATAGGAGTTGGAATGATAAGCGTGGTCGGAGGGCTTGTGGGGACTCTCATGCTTGGAGGGAAGGAATGAGATGTAGTGGGGGGATTTTACAGAGAGGGTTTCTGCAGATTTCATTGGGGAGGGATATTAAGTTTTGATTTGTAATTTTCTTCGTTAAATTAGGAGTTAGAAGATAAAATTTTATGTTTTTTTTTAAATTTCTTAATAAAAATTCAAAAATTAACACATAGATTATTAAATATCATACAGTATTTTCTGAGGCTGATTGACTAAAAGAGCAAATGTATTTTTTCCTAGAATGCTTTCTATGTCTTCGGAATTAAACCCAAACACTTTCAACCCCTTCGCCTCAAATTTGCCTTTCGTGCATTCCATTCTTATATATCGACACGGCAAACTAAACAAATTTATCTTCTTTTCATCGCTTTTTGTGAAATATTTTTTTCTATAAACTGTGAAATTCGATAAATTAACATAAAAAACCATTGATTTTATCATTACTTTCAATAAAAGGACCACTTTTTGATTCAGAAATCTGAATTGAGAACTCACAACCTGAAAATGGCGATATTTTCAAATAGGAGACATTAGACATTAAATTCCTTTATAAAAAAATTATTTGGTTTTTTTCGTTATTTTCTTTACAAATCGAAGAGATAAATTGAAGGCTGGACTCTCCAATTGCAGCTTTTTATCGTATATTGTAACATTTTGCTTGAATAAAGAAAGTTTTTTTAGAAAGGGGTTTTTGTTTACTTCTCATAGGAACTGAATTCCTTAAAAATTATTTTATATTTGAGTTCTTTTAGCTGAGTTTGAAAATCAGGAGTTTCATCCATTTTATTTACACAGAAATAAATAATAAAAAGTCGACTAAATAAATAGACACTGCTTTTTTTTTTTTAAAGAATCCGTTAATAAATTAATTAAATTTTTGAAAATTTTTACAAATTTTATCAATTTTATCAATTTTTTCAATTTTATCAATTTTATCAATTTTATCAATTTTATCAATTTTATCAATTTTATCAATTTTATCAATTTTTATCAATTTTATCAATTTTATCAATTTTATCAAATTTATACTAATTTATTTTTTTCTTGTGTTTTTTTGTTATTTTACAATTCTAACATAAAATTTCATTTTTCTTCTATATATATTTATTTAATGTAAATCTTTAATTTTTTAGATTTTTAGTTTTTTTTCAAAGGCAAATAAAACTTCTTCTTTTCATTCAAGAAATTCAATCGATTTTCCTCTTTGCTTCGGAGATTATTAAGGTTGTATTTGATCAATCCGAAATGTGAAGCCACATCATAAATCAAATAGCTTAACATTTCTCCAAACGAACTAATCTTATCAAATGTTTTCGGATTTAATATCATAGGATATTTCTCAAGAATTTTCTCAATTTTCAATTGATTTGCTAAATTTGGTGTTATTTCTTTTTCTAAATCATCTAAGAATTTGTCTAAAAAAATGAAAAATTAGATAATTTTATCAAGAAATATTAAATTTTTTAAAAAATGAAAAAAATGACCAAATAAAAGAAATAATCAAAAAGTCTTAAAAAACACAATAGTTACCTAAATTATTTCGATAGAGTTTCAAAAAGGCGAGACAAAACGGCCAGAATTTCACTGAAGTTGCTGATGGGACAAATTTGTTTTGTATTAGGAAAAGAATTTTGAAGGCTTTTTTGATTTTATTATCAGGATTGCTCGTTTTTTTCATGGCTTCATAAAAATCCAGATCGACAAGCACTAAAGAGCTTCTTGTCATGAAAGAAAACCCAAATTTTTCGATTTTACTAACATTTTTTCCTTTCTAAATAAATTTTTTCTAATAAGTTTTTTTTTTTTATATATAAATAAACATTTTTCAATATAAGTTCTGCTGTTTCTGCTTTGATTTCTTGGAGAATTTGATCATAAGTAATCTCTTTTAGGACTTTCGTTTTTTTTATTTCGGCAAGGTTATTCGTTTTATCTCTTAAACTTTTATCAATACTCTGATTTTCTTTGATGTTTTTGTGAATATGATCAATATCTTCATCGTCTTCAGATTGCTCGAGAATTGATTCAGTAATTAATCGGCCATTTTCTTCCATTTCTTGGCATTTCCTGATGTCTTTTTCATGAATATTATTTGACTGTGAGGGTTTTGAGGAAGAGTCTATGATGTTTGAATTTTAATTAAAAAAAAATTTTGATTATTCTTTTACCTAATATGAGTTTTTCTGGAATTTTAGAACTTTTTTTTTTTTGTTCATTCTCTTCTTTTTCGTTTTCCATTTCTTCTTCTTCTTCCTCTTCTTCTTCTTCTTCTTCTTCTTCTTTTTCTTCTTCTTCCTCATCCTCCTCTTCTTCTTCTTCTTCTTCTTCTTCTTCTTCTTCTTCTTCTTCTTCTTCTTCTTCTTCTTCTTCTTCTTCT